>MKWU01004226.1_pt1 | contig 17354 bp, 15 predicted proteins | sample 809101 | NCBI WGS metagenome assembly MKWU01 (sample SAMN05860141, study PRJNA318959) | sponge metagenome | host: Aplysina aerophoba | place: Slovenia: Piran, Adriatic Sea, Gulf of Piran | collected 2013-05-07 | reverse complement strand
TGCAGATCGATGTGCATGAATCTCTCTTATTGGTTGGGAGATCGCTGCGTGGCTTGTTCGATTAAGAGCCGATCTTGCTGGCTTTGCCGCACCTGCGTCTCCAAGGCGACCGGGTCCCACTTGGACAATAACCGGTCTTGGAGGTCGGCTAAGGTGGCCGCGTGGGCTGGATGGTTCGCTAGGTCGTCGAACTCGTTGGGATCGGCCTCAACGTCGTATAGCTGGGGCGGATCTCCCAAGCTGTAGTGGAGCTTGTAGCGGCCGCACCGCAGCATGGCTGTTGGCCCCGCCACGCCGTGGGCTAGGTATTCGGAAAATGCTTCGTCCTTCCAGTCTGCGTCTTGCCCTTGCAGCAATCCCAATAGACTATCGCCGTCCAGCGGCCCCGCGTTGGGCGCGTCGGCCACATCGACTATGGTCGCTACCAAATCTACCAGCGACACTACTTCGCCGATGTGCCGACCCGCCGGGATTTGTTCGGGATAGACCATTTGCAGCGGCACTTTGGCGGACGCCTCGTACATGCTCGACTTCCGCCACATGCCGTGCTCGCCGTTCATTTCTCCGTGATCGCTGAAATGCACGATGAGCGTGTTGTCGCGCTGCCCGGTTTCCTCTAGGGCGGAGAGCAAGCGGCCAATTTTTTCGTCGAGATAGGTAATCAGTCCATAGTAACCGGCGCGGGCGCGGCGCACCTGTTCTTCGGGAAAATCGACCCCTCCGAACATGGCCCGCATCCGCTGGTGTACAGGGTGCTGGCTTTCGAGGTGGCCGGGAGGGATTTCCGGCATGTCGATTTGGTCAAGGGGATAGAGGTTGAAAAACCGCTCGGGCACTACGAGCGGAAAATGCGGCGCAATAAACGAGACATTCAGTGCCCAAGGCCGCTCCTTGCGGGCCGGATCGCGCAGATAGGCCAGTGCTTGTTCCTCTACCAGATCATCGACTTCGATCTCCAAGGTCGTCCCCGGCCCGGCCTCGGCGACCCCACCCCAGGGCTTGTCGGTTGGCGGGGTGCCCTTGCTCCAGTCGGGCGTGCCGCGCAGGACGCCGTCTTTGGTCCACAGCTCGGCGTGCAAATCGCGCGCTAGCTGGGCGCGGAAGCCGTGCAGTTGGTCGGGGCCGCAAAAATGCTGTTTGCCCGAGAGTACCACATCGTAGCCAGCAGCGCGCAGCCGATGGGCCCAAGTGACCGCATCCGACGGCAGAGGACTGGCATTGTCAAAGGCACCGATCTGGTTGATGTAGCGGCCGGTCATAAACGACATCCGCGACGGCAGGCAGAGCGGAGAGTTGCAATAGGCGTTGGCAAAGGTCGCGCCCTCGGCGGCCAATTGATCCATAAAGGGCGTCTGCACGAGCGGATGTCCATAGGGGCCGCTGTACATGGGCGCGTGTTCGTCCGTCATAATGAGTAGTATGTTGGGGCGATTCACGGGTTGCTCCTAGTTTGCAGGTGAAAAGTTGCGGCGAAGATAAGCCAAACAGATTCCGCTAACCATCGCTCCACACGCCCAAGCCGTGGACATAGACTAATTCGCTACCGCAGTAGCCCGTCCACAAGACCAAGCCGCCGATCAGGACGCCGAGCCCGATCCACGCATAGAGCGGCCATCCTGCAAGCCGCCCCTTGAGGTGCAAGGGCAAGCGCCCGAGTACAGCTCCCAATCCCAACAGCAAGGTCCAAGTGGCGAGGGATTCGTGCGTGGCTAACGGCTCAGCGGCTGGCCCATCCCAAGCCTCGGTCGCGGCCGCGTTGCCACTGAGCACGGCGGCCGTCGCCGCTAGTACGCCCAACACTAGCAAGCCGTACGCCAAGTGGTGCCCGGCGCGGCGACCCAGCCACAGCGCGCCTAGATCGCACAGTGGACTCAGCGACAAGAGCGCGATGGGGTAGTGGACGATGAAAGGATGCCAATCCATATTGTATTGTTATTGTTAATGAAACTTGGGATTGTTAATGAAGCTTGGAAACGCGACACCTCAAACCGGAGCATGCCTCATGGCCACGGACCTGTCCCAACACATCGCCGACACGCTGCTAATTGACACGCACGAACACCTGCGCAAGGAGCGCGACTGGGTCGAGAATGGCCCGGACATTTTGCAAGACCTTTTTGGCAACTACGTGCCCGCTGACCTGATCGCCGCTGGCGCTACCCCCGAGGACTTGCACAAGCTCAACGACGCCTCCGACCCAGACTTTGGCGTGCGCTTTGATTGCATCCGCTCGGCCTTTGAGGCCATCCGCTTCACTGGCTACGGCGAGGCCGTGCGCATCCTCGCACACGAGATCTATGGCATGGCCGATTTTAGCGGCGACGAGCTGGACAAGGCGCAAGAAAAGCTCACTGCTTGGCGTCAACCCGGCGGACGGCACAAGTTGCTCAGCCAAATAGGCCGGCTGGACCACGTGCAGACCGACGACTTTTCTTGGCCCTGCCTGCCCGACGAGTCCGGCGTGGACTTTTTCCTCTACGACTTGTCTTGGGCCGCCTTTTGCAATGGCCAAATCGACGCCGAGGCCATTGAGCGAGAAACCGGCGTGGCCGTTACCGACTTAGCCAGTCTCAAGCAGGGCATGGAAGCCATCTTCGACCAGCACGGCCCCCATGCCATAGCGGTTAAAGCCCAGCACGCGTACAACCGCACACTGCGCTGGGAAGAGCGCGCCGACGCCGACGCCGAGCGCGTGCTCCAACACCTGCTTCAGGGCGAGGAACTCGACGTGCCGAGCCGGTTGCTCTTGGGCGACTGGTGCTGGGCGCGGGGCACTGAGCTGGCGATCGAATACGAGCTGCCGTTCAAGATCCACACCGGCTACTACGCTGGCAACGACCGCATGCCCGTTGACCGCATCAAAAGCGGCAACCTCTGCCCTTTGCTGGCCCGCTATCTCGATTGCCGCTTCGTGCTGATGCACATTGCCTATCCCTATTCCAACGAATTGGTCGCGCTGACCAAGCACTACCGCAATGTGTACGCCGACCTCTGCTGGGCGTGGTCGATTGACCCGTACAGCTCGTGCGACTTTGTGCGCCGCTTTATCCACGCGGCTCCCGCGTCCAAGCTCTTCGCCTTTGGCGGCGACACCGGCTGGCCGACTAGCTCAGTGGCCTACGCGATTCAGGCGCGGCGCTGGCTCACCCGCGCCCTCCAAGGCGAGATAGACGACGGTCTGCTGACCGAGGCCGAAGCCATAGAGCTGGCGACCCGCTTTATGCGCGGCAACCAAGAGGCCTGTTTTGACTTGGCTGGGACGCGGCAGGCGCTGCGCCGGTCGCTTTCAGCCGCTTAGGTTGCGCCAGAGTAGATCGGTTGGCGAGAAGAACGGAGCTGACAGAACAGGTCGCGTCGCCAGTGACCGGAGACAGCAAGTACCGTCATTCCTGTAGAAGAACGTCACCCCATGCCCCGACACGGGGCGGAAATCCAGAGTGGTCAAGAGCAAACGCGATCCAAGAATGTGCCGCTTTGTATGACCGCTTACTTGTCTCGTTTTTCCCATTTATAAGTAATTGTTCAAATCGATCGCTCAACCACTGTGCGCCGGCTACTCTCGAAAGCGATCCAGCAATAGAAGCTCGAGCACTACGTCCGGCTGTACGGAATGACAAGCTCCTTGAGCGTAGAGATGATTCGACACCATCTATATAGGAGATTCTCGGACCGCTGTCATTGCTTTTGGATAAAGTCGAGCTAAGACGGTTCATATGTTCCGCTAAATCTGAAATGACTTTTTCCCCACCACGCAAAGGGCGTGATACGAAACGGTTGTCTAAGTAGAGTTCTAGCTCATCCGCTACTTGGCGAAGCAGAGGCAACGAGAAATACTGTTCGAACCAGTCTCCGACGAATTGACCAAGTTTGTGCCCAGATGAAGCCCGTTTCGCCATAGTTTACTCCAATTACCCACTCACCCATAGTCGCCCTTCGTGCAAGGGTACTCTGTGTTTTCTATTTTTCCATTTCACATTTCGATCCCGCAATTTTTCAAAATGGAAACATTTGAAACCGGCTGCGACCGCCAGTCGGCCAAGCCATTGATCAATGGGCACATATACTACGTATGGTGCCGAATCTCCGACGACAAAACACGCCGTTGCTCCTTCTCGACAAATTCGCCTCAACTCGCGCCAAACTTTGGCCATATCGACACCCATAAGGGCGATTTGATTCGCGAAAGCTACAAAAGGCTCGGTAGTAGATTTTTTCGTTTTATTGGGAAGGATATACTGCCATTGCACCGTACCGGCCGAAGAAGATCGGCGCAGGATTGCCGTGAGAGCCAACCAGACCAGTTTAGCAGTGGAACCTCCATCGTCGATAGCTTGCCAACTGCTCTTTAATCTGTCTAAACTATTCAGCGTATTTTCGTCGAAGCACTTATAAATTAGCTGCGGATATTTGATCGAAGACTGCTTCCCTTCTCGAGCCTTATCTATTATTTCTTTACCTTTTTCGCGTAGTTGGGTAGTGACGTATGCCATAGCAATTTGCTAGCGGCGATCCGTGCGACAAAAGGATGGGCCTCCACTCCCCAACTAGGTATCCCCATGCCATCAGCTACCAATAGAGTAGTACCTGAGCCAGCAAAAGGATCACATATAGTCACTTCGCCCTTCTCGGCTATGTGATCGGCTAGCACACTTTCTACCCACTGCGCAGAGAACCCGGCTGAATACTTGAACCACCGGTGGATGGGCAGTTTCATATTATCTACAAACGTGCCAGATCGTTCGTTTTTTTTAGCGGAGGGCCGCAGATCGGGAAAAAGGGGTAGTGTAGTTATTTATTCTGCTATGTGGAAGCAAATTTTATGCCCATGTATCACTGCCGAGTAGTATAGATTGAGATATAAACGATGTTTATACTATTGTTTCTAAAAGCTGGGATGTTACCTATACTACACAGGAGTGTTTCCCAGAGCGTAAATCGCAACCGAAGCCTAATCACGCGCTACTCGCAAGTGGTCTAGGGCTACGACGAAAGTAGGCGCTATTGCTCTGCAAATCAAGAACACACCACCTGAACCTGCTCCCACTCGGCTAGGCTTTCTGGCAATTGCTGAAAGAAATGCAAGATAGAGACCTATATGCGTTACACTACCCGCTTCAACGGCATCCCCGTGTCCGTCACCCTCGCGGCGGACCCGGCGTTGGATAACCGGCAACTCGACGCCCCCAGCACCTATGCGGATGACCACTACGAGTACTCCTGCACCGAAACGCCGCTCGGCCCCAAGAGTCTGCTGCTAAAGTTGCAATTGCGCCGGGTGGATGGCAGCCCATTCAAGGTCACCGCATTCAAAGCAGAAGCCGCAGTCCCCGGCCTAGACTTGCACCGCGTCTTCGTGCCCGTGCTACACGAAGCCATCGGCAAGCGCGACCTGATCAGCCTGCCTTGGGGCGTCGAAGAGCGCACCTTTACCTCTTGGTCCTTCCCCTTCGTCACCGCGTTAAACCGCTTTGATCAAAACCGTTTCTGCATGGGCTTTATGGACCACATCCATGCGGCGGATACCCGGCATAGCTGCTACGACGAAGACGCCAACATGTCCTTGCAGCGCCTCTTCGATCCCGCTCCCCGCGAGACGAGCGTCTGGGAAGAGACGCTCTACCTGTCCTGTGAGGACCGCCCCATCTTCGACGAGGTGCGCGCCTTCTCGCGCGCCTACGACGAGCTGCACAAGGTCGCCCTGCCGCCAGCACCGCCCTCGGTGTGGGAGCCGGTCTGGTGCTCTTGGTACGGCATCAAAAACGATGTCGATGCCGACTATATCCGCTCTATGGTACCCCTGCTCAAAGAATGGGGCATCGGCAATATCATCGTCGATGCGGGCTGGTTCAAAGACGACGGTTTCGACCCCGACACCGGCCACTACATTCCCGACGCAAGCAAATTCCCCGATCTCAAGGGCCTCGTCGAAGAGGTTCAGTCCGAGGGCTTGACCATCCTGCTGTGGTGCGCGCCGCTGTTCAATATCAGCGACCTAGCCGACGAGCCCTTCATACAAAAGCACCGTTTCCAATCCGCAGACTCCGACGAAGCGAACAACTTCCTCTGTCCCCGCTGCCCTGCGGTGCGCCAATACGCCTATCGCACGGTCAAACACCTGATGCAGACCTACGGCTGCAACGGCCTCAAAATCGACTTCATCGATCCACTGCGAGACCACGCCAGCCTACCCTGCACCACCGACCACGAACACGATATCGCCGACTACGGCGAGGCTGTCCACGACCTGCTCCAAGGCATCTACCAAGCCGCCACGCAAGTACGCGCCGACGCCCTGCTTGAATACCGCATGAATTATTCGACTCTCGTCACCCGGCCCTTTGCCACCAGCCACCGCGCCCAAGACGCGCCCTTCGACCCCGACCACATCCGCCGCATGTGTACTCGGCTCAAAAGCTATATCCTCAACCCAGAAGCTGGCCGCGAGGGCAACGTAGCCGTCCACACAGATCCGGCCTATTGGCTACCCGAGGAAAGCCCCGCAAACGTCGGCCGCTTTATGGCCAGCCTCGTCACAAGTGCCGTGCCCATGCTCTCGATGGACTTGCGCGCTTTGCCCACAGAGCACCAGCACATCACCCGCGCTTGGCTCGCCTTTTATCGCCAGCACCGCGACCTGTTGCTCTTCGGCCGCCAGCAACTCCTCAGCGCCGATTCGCACCACTCGCTCTTTTCCGTGCACCTCAGCGACGAGGCACTCTGGGGCGCTTTTACTCCTACCTTCCCCGGCGTACTTGCAGTGCCATCGGAAAATATCCGCCGCATGTGGATCCTCAACGGCGGTGCCCAAGAACGCCTCTATACCCGTTTAGAAGGCGTCGAAGGCGAGCGTCTCCAAGTCCAGGTTTACGACCGATGCTTGGAAAAATCCGCTGCCTTCGAATTACCGGTGGAAGACCGTGCCGTTATCCTAGACCTCTTGGTAGAAATTGGCGGTGTCCTCGAACTACACAGGTAGTAAATGTCCCTAATTCTAATTCTCTTGTCTTTATCGGCGGCGGTCCAAATAAACGCAGCTAATCCACCCGCTGCTGTCGGCATCCCCCAGAAATGCTGGATCCCCCTTGGCTAGAGAGTCGTCGCCAAGCCCAATCACACTGACCAGTTTTGTGTCTAATTACGCTATTGAGTAAAATTACTCAGTAGCGTAATTTAATCTGTATGACATCCTTTCAACGTCCTCAAGTCGCCACGCTCTACCGCCGACTCACCGAGCCGCCCCGGCAGCTTATCGCCCTGTTCGGGCCACGCCAGACCGGCAAGACTACCATCGTGCGCCAAGCACTGCGGCAGATTGATCTCGAAAGCCGCTACTTGGCTGTTGATGAACCCGACTCTACCGAATTTCGCGTCCCACCCGCTGCAACGGAGGCGACCTTCCTTGCACCCCAGGTGCGAGACGCGGAATGGCTGGTGCGCCACTGGGAAGAAGCCCGGCGCGAGGCGGAACAGTTGGGGGGATTCGTGCTGGTGTTCGACGAGATTCAGCAGGTTCCGCAGTGGTCGGAGACCATCAAGGGCCTGTGGGACGCCGACCGCGCCCGTGGTTGCCCCTTGCACGTAGTCATCCTCGGCTCAGCCCCGCTGCTCATGCAATCGGGATTGAGCGAGAGCCTCGCCGGCCGCTTTGAATCTATTCGCGTCACGCATTGGTCGTTCGACGAAATGTCCGCGGCCTTCGACTTCGACCTGCCGCGCTACCTCTATTTCGGCTGCTATCCGGGCGCGGTTCCATTCGTTCGGGACCCGGATCGGTGGCGCGATTATATCCTCGGCGCGCTCGTCGAGCCGAACATTGAGCGCGACCTCCTGTCGATGACCCGGGTGGACAAACCGGCGCTGCTGAAGCGGCTTTTTGAATTGGGTGCCGTCTATTCTGGTCAGATCCTGTCGTACACCAAGATGCTGGGGCAACTCCAAGACGCCGGCAACACGACCACCCTAGCGCGCTACCTCGATTTGCTCGCAAGCGCCGGATTGCTCGCCGGGCTACCGAAATACGCGGGCCGAGTGCATCGGGTTCGCGCTTCAAGTCCCAAGCTCAATGTGCTCAACACGGCCCTGATGACCGCAGATTCGGGGTATTCCTTCGCTGAGGCGCAGGCGGACCGCAGCTTCTGGGGGCGCATCGTCGAAAGCGCGGTCGGCGCGCACCTGTTCAACACCGCAGCATCCGACATCCGTCTTCACTACTGGCAAGACGGGTCACACGAGGTGGACTTCGTCCTGCAACGGGGCGCTCGGATCATCGCCATCGAAGTGAAAAGCGGCGCGAAGAGGATGCCCTTGGGAGGCATGGACGAATTTGAGCATCGCTTTAGTCCCCGTAGTTCGCTGCTCGTTGGGGAAGGCGGGATACCGCTGAATGAGTTTCTCACAGTGCCCGCTCATTACTGGTTCGAGGAAGTATGAATATGATCGTCCCTCGTACCTGCACCGAAATCTCAGCAGGGAATGAGGATCAGCATCGGGAGAAGGAATCCCGGCCTCTCGAAGCGTTCCGGGATGTGCCGGCCTATGTATTGCTCGGCGATCCTGGGGCAGGTAAGACGACTGCGTTTGAGGCCGAGTGTGAGGCGCTTGGGGAGAGAGCCTGCCTGATTACAGCCCGCGACTTCCTGACCTTCGAGCTGCAGAGCCATCCTGAATGGCACGGCAAGACGCTCTTTATTGACGGACTCGATGAAGTCCGGGCCATTAAACGCGACATGGTTACGCCCTTTGATGAAATCCGCGGGCGTCTCGACTCGCTGGGTAAGCCGCGCTTTCGGCTGTCATGCCGGGCGGCAGACTGGCTGGGAGCCAATGATCGAAGTCCTCTAGAATCTGTCTCGCCGGACTCCAAGGTGACGGTCCTACGGCTCAATCCTCTGACGGATTCAGACATCGCCGACATCCTGAATGACCGACCGGACATCGGCGATGCTCAGGTATTCATCGCCTTAGCCAAAGATCGGGGTGTCGCCGGACTGCTAGCGAACCCACAGACTCTCAAGATGTTAGCCGATGTTGTGGCCCAAGGCAGGGGGTGGCCGGATAGTCGCAAAAAGACCTTCGATATGGCTTGCCACCAGATGATCCGCGAGCACAACGAGGAACATCAAGCGGCGCAGGAATCAAAAAATCCATCTACACCCGACCAGCTTCTCGACGCCGCCGGACGGCTCTGTGCCGTTCAATTGATTTCGGGCACGGCCGGGTTCACGTTGCGCGGACAAGCGGACGAAGAGTATCCCGCTCCGGACCAGTGCGACTACGATACCCCCGAAGCGCTCCGATCTGCACTCGCCACGAAGTTGTTCAAGGGCGTATCCGATAACCGCTTCGCCCCGGTTCATCGCCACATCGCCGAATTCCTCGGTGCTCGACATCTTGCCAAGGTCATCAAAAACGAGCTTCCTGCTCGGCGCGTAATCTCCCTGATTGCGGGAGAGGATGGCACCGTGGTTACAGAGATGAGAGGCTTGTCGGCTTGGCTCGCTGCCCATTGCAAAGACTCCCGGGCGGACCTTATCGAACGCGACCCCATCGGCGTCGGGCTATACGGCGACATCCGCGAGTTCTCCACCGACGAAAAACATGCACTTCTGAAATGCTTGAACCGCGAGACGTCCCGACTCGATTCCGAGTTTCTGAAAGTATGCATTGGTTAGCGGCGAGCATCATCGTTTCGCCAGGGGCGCACAATGAGATCCTAAGCGACGTACGGGATCGAAAGGGCCGGATTCATCACTTGGCTAAGTTTTTCTTCCCTGACGATCAAGTGCGACCTTCGCTCCCTGAACTGAGAGTTGAGGTCTTGGAACTCCTCATCCGCTTGGTTGGCAGCTATGTCGGCTCCGATAAGTGGAAGGAAGGAGGACTGGTTACGCCTGCGCAGCAAGCCTCTCACCTTGTCAACGGCCTGATACAACGCCTCGCCGCTTCTCCCACCAAGGACGCGAGCGAAGCACTGGCCGCGCTTCTTGCAGACCCGGCACTATCGGCTTGGAGCGACGTACTATCGCGGGCGCAGGATGCCCAACAGGTGACTTGGCGCGACGCCAGCTATAGTCATCCCACTATCGATCAGATCTGCCAGACATTGAATGACGGTACGCCAGCCAACGCCGACGACCTCGCAACCCTCGTGATGGCCCGACTGCTCGAGCTTGCCGACCAGATACGACGCGGCCGTACTGACGACTGGAGTCAGTACTGGAACGAACCACACGGGCAGATTCCCACTCCGAAGCACGAAGACCGCTGCCGTAAGGCGCTGCTTTCAGATCTACAACAGCGCCTCCCACAAGGGGTCGACGCCCAACCCGAGGGGCAGTACGCCAACGATAAGCGAGCCGACATACGAGTTTCGTACGGGGATTTTCAGGTACCGGTGGAAATCAAGAAGAACATGCACCGCGATTTATGGAGCGCATGTAAGGACCAACTGATCAAGCTGTACACGAGCGCCCCAGACACAGACGGCTACGGCATCTACTTGGTATTCTGGTTCGGCAAAGACCGCACGCAGCCACCACCCTCCGGCACTCGTCCCGCTAACGCCGAAGAGTTGAAAACACGCCTAGAAGCGACCCTATCCCCCGACGAAGCGCGCAAAATCTCGGTCTGCGTGATCGACGTAAGCCGACCGGATTAATCGCAACAATCGTTATCTGGCGTTTTCAATCGGCTGGTGGAAGTAGTAACAAAGCCCGTCGGGAGCGACCACGAAGAAAACCTGGTATTTCTTACCATCGCGCTCTTCTACTCGCCAATTGCCCGTCTCGACCCCGTTCGCCTCTAGCTCGTCGCGGGCCTTGTGGATGTCATTCACCAAAATAGCCGCGCCTTCTTGGCTGGCGTCGCCGCCATTCACCGCAAACCCGATCTGCACACCATCGCGTTCTAGAATGACCGTCGGTACGGGATCATCGCGCCTTGCGACCTCCACGAATCCAAAGGCCGAGCCGTACCACTTCGCGGTTTGGTCGAGGTCTTCCACTGGCAAGGCGAGGATGTCCTCGGCATACGGAAAAGCAGCTTCGTATAGTTTCTCTGTCACGTCTTGTTCCTCCGATCTAATGAAAAAGTAAAGATACCACGCTTACTCGTCGTGGATGCGCTAGTCGTGGTTAATCGCCCGTCGGCACCATCTCACCGCCGAACTCGGATTGCAGGGCCTGTTCCATGGAAGCGATCTCTTCGGTCGATAGATAGTCGAAGTGAGTTGCGCGTTTGTGTGCGGAAAGACGGCCCTTGTTTTGCAGGCAGAAGCGAATAAAGAGATCAATTTGCCGGTCGGGCATATCCACGATCTCTTGGATCGCTTTCTTGGTCTCGTCGTAGTTGGCTAGAAATGCCAATTCAGCGGCGAGTTCCGTATCAATGGTCTGCTCGATGAAGCGAAAAAGCGCCTCGGCCTGCGGCGTCATGTCGATATAGCGGTACCATACAGCGGTATCGTTATGCACGATTAAGCGACCATCGGCATCGAGCGTGTGTTCTATCAGGGGCATCAGCTTGCGGGAAAATGCTTCCAAGGAAGCATCATAGTCGGCAGAGTTCCTCAGCATGGTTGCCGAGATGGGGAACATGACGCCCTTGGGTGTAAAGCTGCGTCGAGCGAGAATGTTGTGGAGCAGGAAGCGGTGGATTCGACCATTGCCGTCCTCAAAGGGGTGCAGAAAGACGAAACCATAGGCGACGGCTGCGGCCTGCATCACCGCGGGCACATGGCCTGCTTCCATGCGTTCGTGGGCCGCTAGCAGGCCCTCCATCAAGTCGGGTAAGTCGGCAGGTGCCGGGCTTACAAAGCGGATGTGTTCTTTTTGCCAAGCAACCGTCTCCCCGACGAAGTTCTGGGTCGCTCGGTAATCGGTCTCGCGAAACCGCGCATCGACAATGCGGTTTTGCACCTCGACCAACTGCGCTTTGCGACAAAAGTCCTCTTGCTCCGCCAGTTGCAGCAGCGCCACGAAACGCTCAGTTCGGGTCGAGGAGGGATTGATCTGTTCGATAGCAAACGACGATTTGGTCTCCTTGGTGTACAGGTAGCCAAGGGCGCGCTTGAGCAAGGCCGGATCGTAGCGAGACACGATACGCTGACATCGCGCGGGTAAGTCGGCTGTTTCAAGGTCGCGCAGGATCGCGGTGCGGCGAATAGTTGGGCAGAATCGGCGGTCGCCGAGCAGGTTGTTGTTGATCCGTTGACGGCGGATTGGGCGGGCAGGAGCAACTGTGTAGTACGCGTCTGGTTCAAGTAGATCGACGTAGTTGCCTCGCGTTAGATCGTCCAGCGGCAGGGTCTTGCCGGTCAGGAACTCGTAGAGAAACCACAATCTCCGGGCATACTTACCAGTCGGTTTGGACTGGACGTACTCGAGGAGTTCATCCGCTTCTATCTTCTGGAACAAGTTGGCGAGAATCGCGAGATTGGTCCCGTCGTACTTGAGCGCGAATTCAAGGTGATTGCCCAGCGTTTCCCCAGGCCAGTACTTGAGCGGATAGATTTCCTCGATGACATCTTCACGGGCATTGACCCGGTGGATTCCGCTGGTAGTCACCTTAGATTGGTGCCAGTTCGGGATGGTATCGAGATTGTACCGCTCGATCAGTGCGGCATACCCAGCAGGCCTAGATGTCGGTCTCTCTTGGGCGGTTTCAACCACGGGATTCTCCACCAAAACGATTATTCAATGAGAATTATTGTTACAATATGGGTTATGTCAAGAAAAATAGTTACGAATAGATCCGTAGTCTGCCGTACAATTTGGATAAAAGCGGATTATCGCGGGCTATTCAGCCGACCGACGAGAGCCAGCCGGTAATCGGGAAAATGCTTGACAGAAGCGTGGGAGGTCGAGATTGTTGGCTACCTAATGGCACAGTCGTCGAGCCGTGAGAAGGAAAGAAAAAGGACGGTCCAGAAAAGATCCTCGTGTGCGGCGAACGCGCCCACACCGGCCATCCCCACCCGTTCCCCACCCCAAAGAAAGGGAAGAAGACGTGACCACCTGGGAAGAAAACATCCAACAAGCGAGAACTGTAGCGCTCGAAATCCTGCAACCGTCCGCGTCGCAGTTGGAGCACGGGTTGGCCTTGCACCGCCACGCCATCGTGTGCGAGTCATACAGCCTCGGACTGCTCGCGCCGATCGACGGCGAGGCCATGGCGCAGGCCGTGGAGGCGCGGGCCTCGGAGGTCGAGCTGCAGTACCTGTCGGAGCAGATGCGAATGACGCGCTGGGCCTACGACGACGAGCTAAAGGCCGAGTATTTGGGGGCCTGGGAGGCGTCCGGGGTGACCTGCGCCTTTCAAAACGCCGGTGAGGAGGGCAACAACCCCATGCGCATGTTGGGGCGGCTGGCGCACTATACGCATCTGACAGATCGCCTGCGCGACCACGTGGCGCGCGCAGCCTCCCCCGCCGACATCGTCGCCGCAAAAGCCGCCGGACGCCACTGCATCTACCAGACGTGTAACGGCGTGCCCCTCCCAGGAGAGCAGGCTACGGTCGAGCAGGAGTTGCGTTTCATCAGCCAGTTCTTCGAGCTTGGCTGTCGCATGATGCACCTGACCTACAACCGCCGCAATCCGATCGGCGACGGCTGTGCCGAACCAGCCAACGCCGGTTTAAGCGACTTTGGCCATGCTGTGATCGCCGAGATGAACAAGGGCGGCGTAATTGTCGACGTAGCTCACTCTGGCTGGCAGACCTGCCTAGACACAGCCGAAGTGTCGCAAAAGCCGATCGTCGCCAGCCATTCGGCCTGCGCGGCCCTGAACCACCACCATCGCTGCAAGCCAGACGACGTGATGCGGGCAATCGCCGACAAGGGCGGGACCGTGGGCATCACCAATGTACCGGCCTTTATCGGCGGCAGCGGCTGCATCGACGCCATGCTCGACCACATCGACCACGCGGTGAAGGTCATCGGCGTCGATCACGTGACGATTGGCACGGATCGACCTTACATTAGCTGCCGCGCTCAGGAAGAAAGCGCCAAGGTGCCGGCGCGACCGGGCAGCCGCCCGCGCTGGGAGGCACTGTGGGAAGTCAACGACCCCGTGCAACGCTCTGAGTGGCGTCAAGAGCGCATGTTCCAGAGCACGGCGTGGACCAACTTCCCGCTGTTCACGGTCGGCATGGTGCAACGCGGTTATGCCGACGACGACATCCGCAAAATCCTCGGCGGCAACATCCTCCGAGTCGCCCGGGAGGTGCTGGGAGAGGTCGGACTGTAGGGGGCGGTTTGCGAACCGCCCCTACCCGTTTTGAGATAGGTTCCATGCAAATAGACCCCAATGCCATAGATACACAACCCGAACTGGTTTCGTCCAGCGAGGTGCTGGCCTCGGGCCAACGGGTTTACTTCCGTCCTTTGCGCGCCGACCAAGCCGCTGAGTTAGGCGCGTACTTCACCGGCCTGTCGCAGGCCACCCGTCGGGTGTACGGGCCGCATCCTTTTGACCAAGAGACGGCCGATAGCTTTTGCGCCGCGTTGGACAACTCTCGGACTTTGCGTATGCTGGCTTGGATCGAAGAGAAGGGCGTCGAGCGCATTGTGGGGTATTTCGTCGTCGAACTAGGCGTGCGCGCCGGGGATCGCCAGCGTTACGATGCATTGGGCTTGGCCTTGCACGACGAGACCGATTGCACCTTGGCCCCTTCCGTGGCCGACGCGTACCAGAGCCAAGGGCTGGGCAGCTTGATGATGCAGCATCTGCTGAGGCTATTACCTCGGCTGGGCCGGCGGCGCATGCTGCTATGGGGCGGGGTACGAGCGGACAATCCCCGCGCCGTCCACTTTTACACTAAATTCGGTTTCCGGCGCGTGGGCGATTTCGAGGCTGGGGGCACCAACAACTACGACATGATCGCAGACTTGCGATAAGAGGAGACGGAATGGCGACTCTACAACTGAATGTGCAGTACTTCCAAGACAGCACACCCGCGTCCGTGCCCTGCCGCGAGGAAAATTTCGTCGTGCGGGAACTAGACTTTGCCCTACCAGTCGGGCAGACGGCGCTGGTGTTGATCGACCTGTGGAACGTACATCACATCGATAGCTGGATCGAACGCGCCGAGGCGGTGACCAAGGAAGTGATTGCGCCGCTCATCGGGCGGGCACGGGAATGTGGCCTGACCATCGTGCAGGCACCCAGTCCCGGAGTACTAGCCAATTTCCCGGATAAGTACAAGGTGTACCAAGGCTGCACGCCCGAACCCGAGCCGGGGCCGCCGCCGAGTTGGCCACCGGCTGAGTTCCGCAACCGACAGGGGGCGTATGCCTGTTTCCGGGGGCCGCGCGACCAAGAGCCGGGCATTGGTCCCTATTGGGAGAGCCTAACCGGACAACTCGATATTTCGCCCCATATCGCCGTGGAGGAAGGAGACTTTGTCGTGGGCACAGGCCAACAACTGCACGATTTGTGCCAAGAACGCGGCATTCTGCACTTGATTTTCGCCGGCTTTGCGACCAATTGGTGTATATTGGGCCGCGACTACGGGGTTCGCGCCATGCGCGGGCGGGGCTACAACACCATTTTGCTGCGGGACGCCACGGACGGAGTGGAATTCCCTGATACACTAGAGGCGCGGTGGGCCACGGAATTGGCCGTGCGCGAAGTCGAGCAAGTGCATGGTTTTTCCACCTCGACAGCCGATTTCTACGCCGCTTTGGACTCACAGGAGAATAACGCACTATGAATGAACCCGTCGTCTATCTCAACGATGGCTTCGTCCCCGCTTCCCAAGCCCATATCAATATCTACGATTTGGGAATCGTACTGGGGGCCACCCTGACCGAAATGACCCGCACGTTCGGACACGAACCATTCCGCTTGGAGGAGCACGTGCGGCGGCTTTTGCGGTCGTGCAAATACGCTGGCATCGAGTTGGCATTGGACCACGAGGGGTTGATCGAATGCACGCGTGACTTGATCCAGACCAATAGCAAGCTGATCGGTCCCGAGCAGGATTTGGGCGTCGTCCACTTTGTAACGCCAGGGGAAAACCAAATCTACGCTGGCAGCGTGGGGAAATCGGCGCGCCTGACGCCCACGTTGTGCATCCACTCCTTCCCGCTGCCCTTTGCCGTGTGGCGGCCCTATTTTGAGCAGGGCGTCCACGCGGTCACCCCCTCCATCCGCCACGTACCGCCCCAATGCGTTGACCCCAAGACCAAAAACCGCTCGCGCCTGCACTATTGGCTGGCCGACAAGCAATCGCAGGCGGTTGATCCCGCCGCTACCTCGCTGCTGCTCGATTTGGACGGCAACCTCACCGAGTGCTCGGGGGCCAACTTCGTCGTGGTAGAGAACGATACGATCTTTACGCCCACCAGCCGCAATATCCTAGAAGGGGTGAGTTTGGTGACGCTGCGGGAATTGGCACCCGAGTTGGAGCTAGGTTGGGTCGAGAAGAATTTGCAGCCCTACGACGCGGTCAATGCGGACGAGGCGTGGTTGACCAGCACGCCCTATTGTCTAGCGCCGTGTACGCGCATCAACAATACGCCCATTGGCGACGGGAAGCCCGGTCCCCTATTCCATCGGGTGATGGAGGCGTGGAGTCGGCGGGTCGGGATGGATGTTCTAGAGCAGCTTAAAAACGCAGACTGAGCGGCGGCGCGATGAAATCAGTCCCAATCAACCTTCCGGTAGCGCTTTAGCAGTAGCAGACGGCGTAGCCGTTGATGTTGAATTCGGCGAGCTTGAGGTCGAAATCTACATCGGCGCAGGTGAGCGTCATGGCAATCTCCGTTCGTCTCGGTCTTAGTGCTCGGTACTTCCCTTGAGACAGTCCAATAGTTGCGTACCTCGGTCCATGAGCAAGTCGAGGTCCGACTTGAAAGTGAGGGCCTGAAAGCCTGCGGCTTTTTTGGCCGCGAAATCCTCGGGGGAATACGTGTTGCAGCAGGGCTTTTTGCCGGCCGCAAGGGCTGTGGCGGCAATCCGCTCCATCGCCGCCTGATAGGCCGGGTCCTGCTCGTAGCTGGAGCGATGGCGCGACAAGCCCAGCGACAGCGCCAAGTCAACCGGCCCGACAAAGCAGCCATCGACGCCGGGCAGGGCCATGATTTCTTCGGCTTGCTCAACGGCATCAATGTGTTCCATTTGCACCAGCAGCAAGGTCTCGTCGTTGGCCTTTTCAAAATAGTCGTCGCCGTAGTGGAGATAGTGGTCGCCACCCAGCGAGCGCACTCCGGTGGGCGGGTACTTGGCGACGCGGGCGACGGCTCGTGCATCAGCGAGCGAGTTGACCATGGGCACTACTACTCCGCCCGCTCCTATATCGAGGGCCTTTTCCACTTCGCCGGGATTTCCGACAGAGGTGCGGATCAGGGGGCGGG
>MKWU01004225.1_pt1 | contig 17355 bp, 11 predicted proteins | sample 809101 | NCBI WGS metagenome assembly MKWU01 (sample SAMN05860141, study PRJNA318959) | sponge metagenome | host: Aplysina aerophoba | place: Slovenia: Piran, Adriatic Sea, Gulf of Piran | collected 2013-05-07 | reverse complement strand
TCGTCGCTCCGACATCGAGGAGCGCCAAGCCGGCAACATTCCGCCCCGAGATCACCGTCGACGGCGCGTCAACGCGAGTCCTGGTGGAACAAGTCGGAGCCGTCGACATCAGCCGGCTGGGAGACACTGCCAGCCACCTCACGGCCCCCGAACAGTGGGCGGTCGACACCGCGTTGCTCACCGTCCTGGACCTCACCTGACAGCGGCAGGGCGACCTCCCCGGAGCCGGCCCAGTCGGCCACGTTGTAGGCGGTTTCCAGGATGGCCGTACGGAGCGCCTCACGGAAGCCGCCGGGCCGGAGTCCGAGGCTGTTCATAACCGCATCGGTTGCCCGATCGGCGGACCTCCGGTCGTCGACCCGGTACGTGACCGCCGGGCTGCTCACGCGGCAGGGCTCTCGATGGAGCTTCGAACGATCCGCAGCAGCATGTCGAGTACCCATTCGACGCCGTCGATCGCCACCGCGCCGAGTTGAGGGGCCTGCCGCGAGCCGCACGTGGCCCACTGCCAGTAACACGAGGTCCCGCGCCGGCCTGCCATCAGGAACAACGTCGACACCCAGCATCCGGCGAATTCCCGTGCGCCCGCGAACACCGTGCACGGCAGGTCGGGATCGGGCTCGGCGACGACGGTCCCGGGACCCTGCTCGACCCAGCGGAACCGCCGGGATCCGCCCGCCATGTCCCCCAACCAGTCCGTCGCCAACTCCACGGCCTCGTCCTTCAGGGCCACGCCCGCCTCCCGGAACACCTCCGGCTCGACAAGGGAGAACGGCCACTCCATCGACGGGGCGGCGCCCTCAACGACACCCCGACCAACAGACCGGTCACCGGCGCCGGAATCGCCGCCCGCGCTCGCCGATCCGTCGGCGCCCACCACCACCGTCTCCCCCCCTTCGCCGGCTCTCACGATCCGAGTGTCGCAGCACCCCGCCCGGCCCTCCCCGCCCCTCCGCCGGCTCGCACGACCCGAGTGTCGCAGCACCCACGCCGGCCGTCAACGACCGCTCGCACCGGCGGCTGCTTCTTCAACAACCACTGCGGCTGACGCGGCGACCCTCGCTGAGCGATGGCGCGGTGTTCGCACAATGCGGCGTTCCCCCAAGTGGTTCACTGTCTTGGTCACCGCTCCCCGACTACGCCGGCCAGCGGCGGGCGATGATTCGGTCTTGTTCTTGGGGGTCGGTGACGGCGATGGTGGAGGTGGGCGTTCGGTGCCAGAAGATCTGCTGGTCGCCCTTGCGTTCGTGGACGGGGTGGTTGGCTGGGTCGACGCTGATTCTGGCGAGTTGGTCGCCGTTGATGGTGTGGAATTGCCAGGTCACGAGCGCGAGGGCGGAGTCGGCGAGGCGGCTGCGGATGAGGTTCTGGAGATGCTGGCCCCAGAGATCCTGGTCTCCCCTCTGGCCGCGCTTGGAGAAGGTGGCGTAGTCGTCCTCGAGGCCACAGACGGTGCCGTCGTCGGCGACGCCGATGAGGAGGGTGCCGCCGAATTCGGAGTTGGCGAAGCCGGCGATGGTCTTGATGGCCGCGTCCTCGGGGGTGCCGCCCTTGGCCTGCCGGTTGATATCCCAGCGCAGGGTGGACTTGTACTCCAGGTATTGCGACTCGCCGTCGGCGCCCAGCAGGTCGCCGATGGGGCAGGTCCGTTGGCGGGCGACGATGGCCCGCTGCTGCACGCTCGCCGCGAAGATGGCCACGATCTCGGCGCGTAGCTCGGGACTGTCGAGGTAGTCGTAGATGAGTTGCGTGTTGCGGTCCCGGCGTGACAGCAACGCCTTCTGGTACCGGTCGGGGAACACATGGTCCCGGAAGGTGGCCTCGTCGTTGTTGAGGGCCTGGTCCTGGATCTCGGCGTCGTCGACGAGGTCGCCGGCGGCCGCCTCGAACACCAGGCGGTCCTCCTCGGTCCAGTCGGTGCCGAAGCGCTCGTTGATCCGGGCGATGATCTGCGACAGGCGCTCCTGTTCGGGATCGGTGAGCGGCCCGGTGCCGGAATAGATGGTGCTGACCTCGCCCTCGTCGGCGGGCAGCCCGATGGAGCCCTCGAAGGTCAGTTCGTGGCGGAGATGGGTGAGTTCCACCTCTGAGCCCAGGTCGATGCCCTGACCGGGCGGCCGGCGACGGATCAGCGCGGCGAGTGCCCGGCAGTACAGGTAGTCGCGCTCGAGTTCGGCGTTGCGGAACGGCACCACCAGCGACAGGAAGCTGTAGACGCGGACGAACCGCGCCAGCGCGTCCCGGAACGCCTCCCGGTCGTCCTCGTCGAGTCCTTCGAACCGGTCGGCGGCGGTTTGCAGCGCGGCGTGGACCCGGGCATGGTTGCTGTCGCCGAGCACGAGAGCGGCGGCCCGCTCCATCTCGCCGATGTCGAGTACACCGAAGGCGTCGAGGTCGCGGCGGGTGTCGAACAGCAGGTTCGGGTCGGTGGGCGGCGCGACGGTCTTGCCGTGGTATACGGCGAACGCCTCGCCGATCGCGTCGGAGTCGTTGACGAAGTCCAGCACGAACGTGCCGGACTTGTCGGGGTGGGTGCGGTTGAGCCTCGACAGGGTCTGCACCGCGGCGAGACCGGTGAGGGTCTTGTCGACGTACATGGCCGCTAGTTTCGGCTGGTCGAAGCCGGTCTGGAACTTCTCAGCCACCACCATGATCTGCCACTCGTCGGTGTCGAAGCGCTCGGCGGTCTGCGACTCGCCGAAGCCGTTGGCTTTCGACTCGGTGAGCCCCTCGACCTCCCCCGAGAACGCCACCAAGACTCCGAGCGGATAGCCATGATCGGCGGCGTAACGGCGCAACGCCTCCCACATGCGTACGGCGTGGGGCCGCGATGAGCACACCACCATCGCCTTGGCCCGCCCGCCCACTTGGCCCGCGATCTTCTGGACGAAGTGCTCGACGATGATCTCGGCCTTCTGGGCCAGGTTCTCCGGGTGGAAGGTCACATACTTGGCCAGCGCGCTGCGGGCCTTGGCGGTGTCGTACGTCGGGTCGTCGCGGATCGCCTTCTCCAAGTGGAAGTACTGGTTGTAGGTCACGTAACGGGCCAGCACGTCCTCAATGAAGCCCTCCTCGATGGCCTGGCGCATCGGGTATAGGTGGAACGGCTCGTGCCTGCCGCTGGGGCCTCGTTCGCCGAACAGTTCCAGGGTGCGGCCCTTGGGCGTGGCCGTGAACGCGAAGAACGACAAGTTGGGCTGGTAGCCCCGCGCCGCCACCGCCGCGGCGAGCAGTGTCTCCGCGTCGGTCACCTCGGCGTCGGGCTCGATGTCCGGTTCGGCCGAGCCGAGCACCCTGCGCAACTCGGTGGCCGCCTCGCCTGTCTGCGACGAGTGCGCCTCGTCCACGATCACCGCGTAGTTGCGCTCGGGCAATGACCCGATCCTGTCGAAGATGAACGGGAACTTCTGCAGTGTCGTCACGATGATGCGGGCCTGCTCGCCGGCCAGCGCCGCGGCGAGTTGCGCCGAGTCCTCGTCGATGCGCTGCACAACCCCGAGGGCCTGCTCGAACTGGCCGATGGTGTCCTGCAACTGCCGGTCGAGGATCACACGGTCGGTGATGACAACCACCTTGTCGAACACCTTGACGTCGTCGCCGGTGTGCAACGACGACAGCCGGTGCGCCAGCCAGGCGATCGAGTTCGACTTGCCCGACCCCGCCGAGTGCTGCACCAGATAGCTGCGGCCCGCCCCCTGCTGCCTGGCGTCGGCTTCGAGGCGCCGCACCGCGTCCCACTGATGGAACCGCGGGAAGATCACCTCCGGGCGGGCCTTCGAGCCGCGGGAAGCCTTCTCCACGTGAATGAAGCGACCCAGGATGTCCATCCACGCATCCCGCGACCACACCTGCTCCCACAGATAGGCCGTGGCATGCCCGTCGGGGTTCGGAGGGTTGCCCGCGCCGAGGCCATGGCCCTGGTTGAAGGGCAGGAACCGGGTCGCCCTGCCCACCAGGTGCGTCGTCATCGCCACCGAGGCGGGATCGACCACGAAGTGCACCATGCCCAGCCGGCCCAGGGTCCTGTTCGTGTGGGGGCGCGCCGTGCGGTACTGGGCGATGGCGTTCTCGACGGTCTGGCCCGTCAGCGGGTTCTTCAGTTCCGCCGTCGCCACCGGGATCCCGTTCACGAACAGCCCCAGATCCACCGTCCGGGCGCTGGACGGATCGAACGGCAACTGCCGGATCACCGACAGCACGTTCGCCTCGTAGCGCTGCGCCAGTTCGGGGGTCAGCCCATGGGCGGGCTTGAAGAACGCCAACCGGATCGTGAAGTTGCGATCCACGACGCCGCGACGCAGCACGTCCACCGTCCCACGCCGATCCAACTCCGCCGCCAATCGCTGCACGAACCCTCGCTGCGCCTGGTTCGGGTCGCCCCCATAGGCCGAATCCACGAGCCGGCCCCACTCGCGCCCCTGCGTGGCCCCGATGAACTCGAACAGATCAGCAGTATCGACACCCGCCTCCGCATCGAAGTCCCGCGGCTCAACCCCCACGTTCCCGATCTTCACTCGGTGGTAGCCACCGTGCGCGACGAGCCAGGTCGCGATGTGCTCCTCGAACGCCGCCTCCGTCACCCCGTTCACGCCATCATTCCGACCGTGACGAAGCGCTGTCGGCCCTGCGGACACGGCCCACGTAGTCCGGGCTGGTGCCGACGGTCGCGGCGATGGCAGCGTGGGTGGCCTCGGGGTTGGAGCGGCAAGTTTCGATTATGCGTTCCTTGACGGTGGTGGTTGTCTCCGGGGGCCCGAAGCCGCCCACCGCCGTGCCGCCCTCGAGGCGCTGCCGGCGAAGCCAGCCGCGCATCGTCCTGTGCACGAAACGCACACGTCCACGTGCGGGTCGGTCGATCACCCCGGCCTCGCGGAGACGCTCGATGTAGACGCTGAGATAGTTCGACGTCCTGCCGGTGGCCCGTGCAAGGTCGCTGAGCTTGATCTCCGGGGTGTCGAACATGCTCATCGCCTCGAGGACCAAGCGGTCGGTGCCCGAGAGGTCTCTGACCATGGGCGCGAACACCTGGACCTCCATGTCGTCAGTCGCGGCGCCGATCGCGGCCCGGACATCGTCGGGCGTGATGGCGCCACCGGGGTCGGCGCAGCGTTCCCATGAGTGGTACCCCACGAGCTGAACCATGAACGGGTAGCCGGACGTGGCCCCGGCAGCTGTGGTGAGGGCCTCGTCGCCGATCGTGCCGCCCGCCGCCTCGATCGGCGCCCGCAGGGCTTCGGCGGACTCCTCGTGGCTGAGCGGATCCAACTGGGTTCTGGCGATGCGCTGGAAGAACGTCATACCTTGGTCGGCCAGGGCCGTCTCCTCCATCGACGGAAGGCCCGCGCCCACGAACATGACGGGCTTGCCATCGATCTTGGCGACGTCCTGGAGGGCGTGCGCGAAGTCGCGCAGGGCGGCGATGTTGGCGTTGTGGAACTCGTCGATGGTGATGAGGGCACCCTTGGCGTTGCGCTGCGCCTTGTCGGCCAAGTGCTCCATTGCGTTGAGCATCCTGGTATGGACCGACAACTCCCTGAGTTCGGGGGCTCGGAACGAAACGCCGGCACCGCTGCCGAAGACGCTGACCTGTGCCGAGGAGACACGGCGACGCTCGGCGTCGGAGGCGGATGTCATCTGCTCGATGAGAGCGTCGGCGAAGGTTGTCTCGGGCTTGGCCGTGATCCTGACGGTGGTCAGGCCGTTCTGCTCGGCCACCTCCCGCATCGCTGCGAGCAGGACGGTCTTGCCAGAGCCTCGGGGGCCCTTGAGCAGCATGGAGTAGTCCGGATGGTCGGGGCCCGCCGACATGGCGGCACGGCAGCGCCGCATGGCCTCGTCGCGCCCCGCGAGGGTGTGCGGCGGACGACCGAAGGTGGGGTGGAACGGGTTGGGGTGCCGCACGATCGCCACTGTCGCCTCCCCGATCTCGTCCGGTTTCGCCGCTCAGCCTACCGAATCTACTGACCATTCTGCAAAGGATGCAAACGAGGCAGTACTGTCATTTCGCAAAGGAAGCAAAAGTGATCAGGGCGCTCCTCGGACCGCGAGCCGTCACCGGCCGAGCCGATCTTCGCCCGGCGGCGGCCATGGCCCGTCGTCGTAGGTACTGGCCGGAGCGAACCAGCCCTGTTCGATCCAATCCTGGACTTGGACTGCGATCCCGGCCTGGAGCCGGGTGGCGCATTGGATCTCGCCCATCTCGAAGAGAACCTCTGCGACGACCCGCGAGAGGGAATCGAACAGTCTCCAGTACGCGAGGGCCATCGCAGGCAAGAAATCACGGCAGTGACGTTCAGCGACCGCCGCAGGCCCCCGCAGACGCGTGTCTCCGTAGCCAACGGCCACGGCATCCCCGAGTTCGCGGACGATCCCTGTGAACCGCCTCTCGTTCTGACCGGCGAGCAGCTTGTTCGGGCCGAGTACCTCGCCATCGATCACGAGGAGTCCTTCGGGGCCGAACTGCTCGTCGTCGAAGATCAGTTTGTCGTCTGGCTCGAGAAGCATGTCGAGCATGGCATATCTGGTGATGGCGTGGAACGCGGTGATGGCGTCAAGGCATCCGCGGTGCAGGGATTGGTCGGCGAGTTCCTTGAGAGCCTGTGCGCTGTCGGTGCCGATGCGCTCCGTCAAATTGTCGATAATAAGCACTACGGCGTGACCAGAGAAGGCTCTGGGAACCTCAAAGTTTGGGTCAGGCTTGATGACGAAAGGGGTCTCATCATCGGGGTAGGTTGCAGCCCGTCTAGCTTCTCTCGATTCGGGCATTCTGCCGCTGCGATGGAAACGATGCAGCGCCCAGGCCATCTTCGCGGCCGTCTCGAAGGCGTAGCTCAGCAGTGGCATTACCACCGCCAGCACGTTCTCGAAGTCGTTCGTGGAGTCCGCTCTCAGTTCGTCGACTGCCAGCTTCGTCATCGCCAAGGCTCGCTCGTGGAGAGTCAGCACCGCAAAGCGCTGATCGTCGCTGAATTGACGCTCGCTAACGGCAGGGTCCGCAGCGTCGGTCATGGCCCGCGTCCAGGATTGAGCCGCTCGGGCTGGGGAGCGTCGGTGTGACTCTTCAACGCCACTTCGCCGGGCGAACTCACGGTGACATGTCCGGAACCGATATCTCGCCGGAGACCAGCGCCGAAATAAGCGCTTGCTTCCGTTCAGCTAGAAGTTCTATCTGTCTCTCGATCATGAGCTTTGCCGCGTGATACGGCGACAGACGATCTGTGAGTTTGGCAACCTCCGACACATGGCAATTGAACGGTGCTGCCGGAACACGGATGTCTGCAAGATCATCGCGGCGAATCTTGAGTGTCTGCCCCACATCAGTCCGAATTGAGCTTTCTATCTGCGCACGGGCTGGAGAGCTAAGCAAGGCTGCGGCAACAAACTCGGGATCAGCTTGAGTGAGTCGCACTCGGTACACGAGATCTGACAGTGTCAAGCTTTGATTCTCAACGTAAGCCACGCACGCTCTCCCCACCATCGACCGGGATCCTGAGCCTCTCGTGACGAGAAGATCGCCGTCGTGCAGAAGCCATCTCGTATCACATTCGGTTTCAGGAAGAAGCCTCTTGTTGTTGGTCGCTACGAATCGGCCAGACGAGACTGCGCTGGTCTTAATGACGCCCGACTCACCGAACCCAGCAGGCTCCGAATCACAAACGGGGCTCCATCCCTGCTCAATAGCATTAGACCACCGACGGATCGATACGAGTCCATGCGCTGATGCGAGACTCTGAAACCAATCGTCAAACTGGGCTTGTAGCCGCTCTTCGAGTAGCTCGATCATGCGGCGCTTCTTAGACATAAGAGCACTGATACGTGCGGTCTCTACATCAAGATAGTTGGCGATTGCCCGCTGCTCATCAAGAGGTGGGATTGGGATGGGCATGCTCTCAAACTCGTGCCGCTTAATGCTACGATCAAAAGTTGTAATCCCTCGAATCATCAATCTGTACTGTGTCAAAACCGGATCACTTCGGAAATAGTAGTGAGCGAAACGTGGATGAAGTTCAGCGTGTAACTCGTATACTCGATAGGCAGCACTCACCGCGCCGATAGTATCGGATACTGCTACACTTCCTTCGATAGCCCACATGGGATTGAATACGAGGTTACTGGGGTGGACGACCCAGTACTTCGCAATCGTCTCAGGACTCGCTGGCTGTCGACCCCCATCGACCGGTCGCCGCTGTAATCCGGCTTCAGCGGACAAGGCCAGCAGTGGCATATTGCTACAAACGTTCGGGAGCCGCGATAGTGAGGCGACCCGCCGAACCGCAATCCAAGGCCAGCTAGATCGAGTTCGGATAGGGTCCAACGCTAAGTATTGCACTCAGCCACCTCTCCGAGCAGGACTTGGATTTCGGCCTCGAGAGCCATGATCTCATCGTTGATGTCGTCAATTGACCGCGGCGGCGTGTATGTGTAGAAATACCGTGATAGTGGGATCTCGTAGCCAATCTTGGTCTTACTTCGATCGTACCAAGCGTCTGAAACATATGGCAACACCTCCCGAGTCATGTAGTCGTCAATGATGGTGCGATATTGGGTTGTATCGAGTCGGGCGGTTGGATCAGCCTCGAAGTTCAACCGAACGTTGGGCAGGGGAACGTTCTCGTAGTCGCGAAGGTCGGGGGCGGGTTTGGTATTGCCGACGCGATCTGTGACGACAGGGGAATCGGGGTCCTGGACTGCAAGACTGTCTGCCACGGCGTTGGCGAACGCCGGGGTCTTGCCTGCGCTTGCTGACAGCAGCACCTCTTGGACAGCCCGTCGGGCCACCTTCTCACTGGTGTAGCTTGCGCCGCGGCGAGTCTGGAGTATATCGAGCAGCGCCTCGCGCACCGTGGCGTCAAGCTTGGCAATCTTCTTATCGGCCTCAATGGCTGCGAGCGTGTCGTCGGTGATCTCCCATCGGAGCCGTAGGGGGCGTTCGACAGTGATGCGCAGAAAACCGAACGACTCGTTGGGGAAGATCTTGACCCGCGGGCCTTCCTCGAAGGTGCCATAGAGCCGAGTGATCTCGTCGATCTGCGCGTCGGAGATCTCCTTGCGCTTCTCGCCGAGGCTTCTGCGCATCTTGGTGAAACTCTCGCGGGCGTCGATGAGTTGGACCCTGCCGCGGCGTTTCGGCGTCTTGCGATTGGTCACGATCCAGAAGTAGGTGGAGATGCCCGTGTTGTAGAACAGTTGGTCGGGCAGGGCGACGACGGCTTCGAGCCAGTCGTTCTCGATGATCCAGCGGCGGATTTCAGACTCGCCGGATCCGGCCCCGCCGGTGAACAACGGGGAGCCGTTGAACACGATCGCAAGCCGGGCGCCACCCTCCTCTGGGCGCTTCATCTTCGAGATCATGTGCTGCAGGAACAGGAAGCTGCCGTCTTTGATACGGGGCAGTCCGGCACCGAAGCGGCCAGCGAATCCCTGGAGGGCGTGCTCGTCGCGAACCACGTCGGCCACCATCTTCCACTCCACCCCGAACGGCGGGTTGGCCAGCAGGTAGTCGAACCGCTCGCCTTGATGCTGGTCGTCGTCGAAGCAGTTGCCGAAGCGGATGTTTTCCGCCTCCTGGCCCGTGATCAGCATGTCGGCCCGGCAGGTGGCGTAGGTCTCGGCGTTCAACTCTTGGCCGAACACCTTCAGGCGAGCCTGCGGGTTGAGCCGGCGGAGGTGATCCTCGGCGACCGACAGCATCCCGCCGGTGCCACACGCCGGGTCGAGCAGCGTCTTGACCACGCCGGGCCTCGTCAGCAGTTCGTCGTCGTCAACGAACAGCAGGTTCACCATAAGCCGGATCACCTCGCGGGGAGTGAAGTGCTCCCCCGCGGTCTCGTTCGACAGCTCGGAGAACTTGCGGATCAGTTCCTCGTACAGGTAGCCCATCTCCAGGTTCGACACGGTCTCGGGGCTCAGATCGATGTCGGCGAACTTCGACACCACCAGATACAGGAGGTTGTGATCGTCGAGCCGATCGATCTGCCCGTCGAAGTTGAACTTGTCGACGATGTCGCGGGCCGACTCGGAGAACCCCGCGATGTAGTTGCGCAGGTTCCCTGCGACGTTGTCCGGATCGCCCAGCAGCGTCGCGAACGTGTGCCGGGACGTGTTGAAGAACGACTGCCCAGCTGCCTGCTCCAGCAGCGGATCCCGGTTCTGCAGCGACACCGGCAGTTCCTCGACCAACTCAAGTACATCGGCTTTCGTCGGCTCCAGCACACAGTCCAACCGACGCAGCACTGTCAGCGGCAGGATCACCCGCCCATACTCCGACTGCTTGTACACCCCCCGCAGCAAGTCCGCCACCGACCAGATGAATCCAGCGTGATTATTGATCAGTTTTCCATCCATCTTAATGGTCCCAATTACTTCTGATCTATCGCAGGGACCTCGGCAATGCTGACAGGATCGCACTGCCGAGACGGAATCGGAAAGCAACCCGACGTCTCGTCCTAGCGAGTTGTGCCCTCACAAGCCCTAGAAACTAGCGAACGCCGTCGCGCTGAGCCGAGAGCGACTGGCGACGACACTCGATCGAGGAGTCTCTGGGTGCATGCGACTCCCCGGCGGGCCCCGAATCCGACGGAACACTGCCCCGGCTCCGGCTACGCTGCGGCTGTCGCAGTGATCGACAGCCGCAGCAGAACACCCGCCTCGTCACGCATGTCGCGGCAGCGCACCCGCGACACCGAGCCCGAGTTGGTGCTTCGACGCGAACTCCATCGCCGCGGCATGCGCTATCGAGTGGCATACCCGGTTCCAGGTAATCCCCGGAGGTCCATCGACATCGCGTTCGTCGGGATCCGGCTCGCTGTCTTCGTGGATGGCTGCTTCTGGCACGGCTGCCCCACACACGCGACATGGCCGATGACCAACTCGCGGTGGTGGCGGGACAAGATCGAGACGAACCGTACACGCGACGCGGACACCCGTCGCCTCCTCCGAGAGCATGGCTGGGAGTCCCTGCGCCTGTGGGAGCACGAGATCGCGACCGCGGCCGACCGCGTGCAGGTGGCGCACACTCGCCTCCGAGTGGAACTCCGGCGGTGAGCACCATCGGCAGCATCGTTGGCCTCTCGGCGCCGCGGGGCGCAGGGTCCCGGCCGCTCGGGTCCATGCAGCAAGTGATGTCACACCCCTGTGGTGAAGTAGCTTGGCAGGCCGTGATGGCAAGAGGAGAACTTCTGTGCTGAGCGCCACCGAAGGACCCGAGGTGAGCGTCGACATCGCCCTCGCGGACTTTTTCTCGGGCTGCGGAGGCACGACGCGGGGGTTCGCCGATGCAGGCATATCGCCGCTGCTGGCCGTCGACTGGGATCCCGAAGCGATCGCTACCTTCCGGTTGAACTTCCCGGGCACTCCTGTCATCGAGCGAGACATCCGCGAGGTCGGCGTCGAAGAGGTCGGCGGGTTGCTGCGGCCTGCATCGGAGTCAGTGATGCTCTTCGCGGGCTGTGCCCCGTGCCAGCCGTTCGCCGGACACCGGCAGCAGCCGCCGGGCCAGGACAGCAGATCGTTCCTGCTGATCGAGTTCCTCCGGTTCGTGACGGCCCTCAACCCCGAGTTGATCTTCGTGGAGAACGTGCCGGGAATGCAGCGGGTGTCGGCTTCAGAGGGTCCCTTCGCCGACTTCGTGGAGGAGTTGGGCAGGACACACCACGTGAGCTACGACACCGTCTGCAGTGCCGACTACGGCGTGCCCCAGACGAGACGCCGGCTCGTGCTCGTGGCGAGCCGCTTGGGGCCGATCAGCCTCCCAGAGCCCACCCACGGCCCGGCAACCGGCTGCCCGCGCTCGACGGTGCGGGAGTGGATCGGCTCGCTGCCTGCGATCGCGGCCGGACAGGCGGAGTCCGGCATCAGCAGCCATCGAGCCATGAGGCTCTCGGATCTGAACCTCGAGCGGATCCGAGCCACGCCGGAAGGCGGTGACCGCCGGGACTGGCCGGACCGGCTCTGGCCGAACTGCCATCGGGACGGCTTCAACGGTCACACCGACGTCTACGGCCGACTCAGCTGGGACAAGCCGGCACCCGCCCTGACCACGAGGTGCATCAGCTACAGCAACGGGCGCTTCGGCCACCCGATCCAGGACCGGGCACTCAGCGCACGGGAGGCGGCGCGGTTGCAGACCTTCCCCCCATCGTTCGAGTTCGCCGGCAGCCTCACCTCCCAGGCCAGGCAGATCGGCAATGCGGTACCGGTCGTCCTCGCGCGGCACTTCGGCCGGCACCTGGTGGAGCACGTGGCCCTGGCCCACCGTGTAGCCGGCGGTGACGCCAAGTTCAGGGACTCTCCCGGTGCCGTCGTCTCGGGGCCACTGACGCACACCACAGCATGACCCACTTCCGTGCCCGGGCGCGGGCGGTCGACATGCTCGGGAGACAGCAGATCGCGAGCCTGCCAACCGCGCTCAGCGAGCTGTTCAAGAACTCGTACGACGCGTACGCCACCGTCGCGATCGCTGACTTCTTCCGCTCTCCCAACGTGCTCGCCGTGAGCGACGACGGCGTCGGCATGGACCGAGCGACCTTCGAGAAGCACTGGCTCACCATCGCCACCGAGTCGAAATTGGAGCGCGACTCGACGCCGGCACCGGCGGGAATGCGGCCGAGGGTCCAACTCGGCGAGAAGGGCATCGGGCGTCTCGCCATCGGCGCTCTCGGCAACCAGGTGCTCGTCGTGTCCAAGCGGAACGGTCATCCCGCGGTCGCCGCGCTCGTCAGCTGGAAGATGTTCGAGCTGCCTCGTATCGACCTGGACGAGGTTCCCGTCGGGCTCATCGAGTTGGACTCCGGCGACCTCACTGCGGCCGACGTGGCGCAACTAAAGGCACCGATCGCGGAGGCCATGGCGAACTTCCGTGCACTGGATTCCTCGACCGCGTGGTCACACCGGATGGACGAGGTCCTGACGACCCTCGACGCCATGCCCGACGATCCCTACCGGGCGCTGCCCGATCTGGATCCGATCGGGACGAACGGCACGGTGTTCATCATCTCCCCGGTGTCCGAGGACCTTCCCCCCGACCTCCGGAGCCAACGACCGACGGACGCCTCCTTGCTGGGTCGGACGCTCCACGGCTTCACCGACGTGTGGCTCGGGAGCCCGACCACGCCCGAGTTCTCGGTCGACTTCGTCGATCACCGCGGCGGCGGCGACGACGAGAGCCTGCTGCAACCCAGCGACTTCTTCGACAAGTCGGACTTCGGGTCGGCGGATCACCACATCCGCGGCGAGTTCGACGAGAACGGCGACTTCCTCGGAACGATTCGGATCTTCGACGAGGAGCCAACCGACGTCGGCATCCCCTGTCCGAGACGGTTGCGGCCACGGTGCGGCTCCTTCTCGTTTGAGCTCGGCGTCGTCCAGGGCGAACCGAGCGAATCGCGACTCGACCCTGAGGCGTTCGCGGACGTGACAACCCGGCTTCGCCAACTTGGTGGCCTCTACGTCTACATGGACGGCATCCGCGTTCAGCCGTATGGCCGCCCCGACAAGGATTATCTGGAGATCGAGGAACGGCGGACGCTGGGCGCCGGTTACTACTACTTCTCCTACAGGAGGATGTTCGGCGCTGTGAGCCTGTCAAGCGAGCGCAACGCCACGCTCAAGGAGAAGGCCGGCAGGGAGGGCTTCACAGAGGATCGCGCATATTCGGACTTCAAGCGCCTTCTTATCAACCTCTTCGAAGAACTCGCGGCAACCTTCTTCCGGGCCGAGAGCCCTCAGGTCGAAGCCTACGAGAAGGGCCGGGAACGGCTCAAGAGGGAGGACGCACTACGCAAGGAACGCGACAAGCGAGCCAGGGAGGGGCGGCGAAGACTGCGCTCCCAACTCACTGGCGCGATCCAATTCCTCAACGAGACAAACTTCCAGCAGGAAACGGCGGGGATCGTCAACACACTGGCGACGGAACTAGAGACCTGCGATCGACTTCAGCCCGCCTATCGGCTTGTCGCCGCTGCGAGGCGGGCTTTGCGTCAACTCATGAGGTCGTTGGAGTTCGACGAGCCCGAGGGCTTCGCTCCGACCGACCCGATGCGCCGGGACATGGTGACCCTCGAACGCAGCATCGACGAGATCGAGAGATCGTACGTCCGCCCGGCCCTGGAGACCGTCGACGAGTTGGCCGCGGCTACCGAGAAGCGGCTGGCCGCGAAAGAAGCGGACGAGAGGGAGCGACGCGAATTCGTCGAGGCCCGCATCTCGCAGGCGAGGAGCCGGATCGGCGAAGCCCAACGAGAGGCCAGTAGCGCATTGGCGGGGCTGACCAGCGCCGTCCGCGCCACTCTGGCGGGACTCCGCGAGGACTTCAACACGCGACTCGACGCCATAGCCGTACCGAGCGCCCCGACCAGCAGCGGATGGATCCAGGATCAGGCCCAGTTCGAGCAGGCAGTGGACGAGTTGGCAACCGAATCCAGGAGAGCGCTCACGCGGGTCGCCAACCTCGTCCAATCCAGCCGGCTCGTCTTCACCAGCGGGGCCCCCGATCCCACCGAACTCGCCGCAGCCGCCGATGCGGAGATCGTCGAACTCCGCGCCGAAGCGGACGCGCAATTGGAGTTCGTGCAACTCGGCCAAGCTCTGGCCGTCGTCGACCACGAGTTCCAGGCCACCGTCTCCAGTATCCGCAGCGACGTGCGAAGAGTCGGGGCGTGGGCAAAGAAGAACCCGCAACTCGTCCGCCTCTACGAAGACCTGCGACGGGACATCGACCATCTCGAGAGTTATCTCACGCTGCTCACCCCCATGCAGCGGCGGCTGCGACGCACCCCGACGACCATCAAGGGAAGCGACATCTCGCGCTACCTCGACGAGCTGTTCCGAGACCGCCTAGCGGACGTGGGCGTTGAGATCCGTCCGAGCCGGGAGTTTCAGGCCGCCAGGCTTGAGGGCTACACCTCCACCTTCTATCCGGTGTTCATTAACCTGGTCGACAACAGCCTGTACTGGATCCAGCGCGAGTTGGCCGGATCGACCCAGGTCATCGAGCTCGACAAGCGCGGCGACACGCTCATCTACCGCGACAGCGGTCCCGGGATCGCGGCGGACATTGCCGAGCGGGTGTTCGACTTCGGGTTCACCACCAAGCCCGGTGGAAGCGGCCTCGGTCTGGCAATTGCGAGCCAGGTCCTCGAACGGGCCGGGTGGTCAATCCACCTCGGCGACCGCAACGACGGCGCCGAGTTCCTGATCCGTCCAACACCGAAGGAGCGTGAGAGGCGCCGATGACCGCAATCAGCGAGTACTTCCGCACAGCGCTGGTCATAGACGATCGCGTGGAGGGCGACTACAGCCCGCTGGAGGAACTCGGTGCCGACGAGACGATTGACATCTCCGGCGAGCCGCATCCCGGCCTCGTTCCCCCGCCGGCCGATGACGCGACACCGGTCCACGCTGCGGAACTTGTGAGCGCCTTCGTCGACGAGGGCATCGTGTGCGGCGTCCTCCAGTCGGACGAGCGCGAGTCCGATCTCGTGGCTCTGGCTCGTCGGGGTGCTCAAATTGCCGACCTGCTGATACTCGACTGGCTGCTGTTCGGAGACGACACCAGGACCATCGAGATGATCTCGGCGGTCACCGAAGCGAACAAGGGTCGCCTGACGGTTGTCGTCATCTTCACCGGGACGCACGACCTGCGCGGCGTCGTGGAACGACTTAAGGATGAAGCAAACTTCAATGAACCCTCCGACTTCGTACTGCAATGCGAGGACACGGTCGTGCTCGTCTTCGGGAAGCCGGGAATCAGGTTGGTGGGCGGCGAGGGTTGGAGGACCACCGAGTATCGCGATCTTCCGGCACGGATTCGAGCCGACCTTGAGACGGTCTTCGGGGGACTCATGCCTCGGTTCGTCTTTCGCGGCGTCAACGCGGTGCGCGACTCCACTCCGAGGATTCTTGCGAGCTTCGGATCCGATCTGGACGCCGGAGCCCTCGTACACCGAGCGCTGCTGCCGCAAGTCGATGACGCCGGACCGCAGTTCATCCGCATGCTCGTCAGCGACCTCGAGCAGGCCCTGCACGACGCAGGGGTCGACGACGTCTGGGGTATCGAACATGTGGCTGAGTCACTGGCGCTAGCAGCAAGCGGTGGGAGTCAGCGTGAACTTGCCGGGAGGTTGAGGGCGTCGGACAGTGTCCCACAGGACAAAAAGGATCTTGATGACGAGTCATTGTCACGCGAAGCGATCGCCGCTGGCCTACGGGGAATCGGTTTGGGCGACTCGGCAGTAACCAAGGCGGTCGCCGATCTGACGGCCTCGTTCGGCAAAGGAGTCACTTCAAGCGAGACATTGGCCGTCATGATGAGTTCCAGTGAATTCGGCCAGACACCGCCACGGCTCGAACTCGGCATAGTCCTTCGCGATAAATCCGGGAACTATTGGCTGTGCATACAGCCCCTGTGCGACAGCGTTCGAGTCAAGTGCCGCCGCTCCTTCCCGATGCTGGGAATCGTCCCAGACGATCGACGCCCGGCAGCCATGATTCGCTCCCCGGACAACACACTCCTCCGCATTCGGTTCGACACGGCTCCACACAGGCTCGCCATGCCGGAGTTCGAGCCGGCAAGCCCCGGCGCGGTGCTCGCCCAAGGCGAACCCTCGGACTGGCGCTTCACGTCCGTCGATGGCTCCGAGTACCGAGCAATCACCCGACTACGACCTGAACTGGCAGCCCAAGCCGTACAAGGACTCACGTCGGCAGCATCCCGCCCGGGCGTCGATGCCTCCGAATGGCTCCGGCGGAAAGCCGGCTCCTAGCGATCCGGCTCGCCGCGTTGGGGGGCTGCGGGGGTTCAGTTGTCCGGCAGTCTCAGTGTGTCATGCGCAGCGATGCAGACGGCGGTAGCGGTAGTCCTCAGACCTTCGGGCCCTTCGCGAAATCGTGGAGGGTGGACGTGCAGAGCCGGCAATCGCCTCGTCCCCCACCGGCCAGCCTCACCACCTACATCGAGGAATTCCGCAGATCGACATCCTCACCGCCCAGTCGAGGCGACCGGGGACGTTCTCCCTCGGCAGACGAGGCGGGTGATTCCCGCCTCGGTCGCCTGCTACGGGAACGGAACACGGATCAGAGCCATGGCACAGGGCACCTGTAGCATCTTCGCGTGCCGCCCTGAGACAGGCCGAGCGTGTTCGAGAGGAGGTGGTGCGGTGGATGCCCGGCTGATCCCGCTGAACGCATTCATCGCGCTTGCATCTCCAGCGGGTACCTCATGGCCCAATCCTCTGCACGGTGCCGGCTACAGACTCGAAGCTCTTGAGCTGCCTCTGGATACAGCGGAAGGACGAGTCGTGGCCGACGCTGTTGCCTTCAGCCCTGTCATGAACCGGTTCCTCGTAGTCGAAACGAAGT
>MKWU01004223.1_pt1 | contig 17357 bp, 6 predicted proteins | sample 809101 | NCBI WGS metagenome assembly MKWU01 (sample SAMN05860141, study PRJNA318959) | sponge metagenome | host: Aplysina aerophoba | place: Slovenia: Piran, Adriatic Sea, Gulf of Piran | collected 2013-05-07 | reverse complement strand
ATCTCCTCGAGGTCGTATTCGGCTAAAATCGTATCCAATTCCTCCGCCTCTACGCATAGTTTCAGCTGCTTCATGTGCCCTCCCCATAATGCTATCCATGCTATCTTCCACTAGCCCACTGACAAAACAGTTGTAAGCTGTGGTGATGCGAGCGGATCCAATCGCTGACTGGACCCTGCCTGCTGGTAAGAATCTCATCTCACCTAGTACTTCTTCCAATGCATATTGATGTTCCGGCCCGTCACACAGTGTACCTGCTATACGTTTAATCTTGCCATCGAAACTCTCATCCTGCTGACGGTATTTCATCTCATCGATTTCTATGCTTAGCGGCATCGATGGGCCGGTGTATTCCTCATTATGCATTTGTCCCTCGTTATTAAGTTACTGTGTAACGCATTATCACTGCGTCATATCCACCATCTACCTGGAAGTACCAAGTGACTACGAATGTATCTCCTCGTTCTCCATCGAACTCCTGAGATCCCAACCATCCCTCTGTGCATTGGATGGGAGTGAACCAGCTGTTGATGTTGTAGTGACCACTGTCAGGAATACGGTTGAATCCCGGGACGGGTAATCCGTTCTTCCACACTGTGTAGTAATACATTGGTGCGTCTATTGGTGGGTTACATGTTTTATATTTAAGACGAACCTTACCATCTATCAGGGTATGCCCGATGATAGCAGATGACTCGTCGAATGCTCTTACTTCTTGATGATCCCGGTGGGTCTGCGACCACTCTATGTAATCTATGTAAGCTTTCTTAGTCGCATTCCAACCGCCGACCAGGAAGAAGATGGTAGACAGGATGGTAATAATACCACCCCATATACCTGCTTTCTTCATCATGGCCATCATGTCAGCGCCTGTCGCAGTCAGCTATCCAGTCTTGTAAGATCCGGATCCGACGCTTCAGTAGCTTAGCCCGCTCTGGACCTGGCTCAGTGTACCTACGCTCACTGTCCATCTCTGTGATCCACTCACGAGCACCGTCCTTATCGTCCTTAGCTATCAATGTAGCTAACTTCATATTAAAGTCAATCATAACTAAGTCCTCCGGATGTTGTTACGGTAATCAGTAGCGTTATTAATAGCACCACCATTAGGCCCGTTGAGTAGTGGGTTCTGTGAACGATACCCTTCGTAGTTAACGATATCCTCTACAGACGAAGCTGTGTTAGATGAATCAATAGCTGCCACAACTACAGAGATCGGTGCGTTACCTACGTTTACGTTAGTAACCTGATCATATGTATTAGGTGAAGTACCTGCTTGCACACGAGTGAAGTTAGATTGCTGTGTGACGGTACGCTGTTGACCTGTGTCAGATGTGAAGGTAACAGAAGATTGCCATGCTCCTCCTGAACCTGGGCCTAACTCATACTGCTCTGCTGTGAAGTCGTTAGCTGCGTGCCAGTCGATCCATGCATCTGCATTCTTAGCTACTAAGATATTAGCTGCTGTGAGCTGAGCATTATCGATGACATCTCCTGACCATACCAAGTTGATGTTAGCTCCTGTAGAAGGAGTGAACGCTGCTACTTGGGTAGCTGGAGCTGCTGTCAAGGCACTTGTGAATACTGATGGGACCTCGATAGGAGCTACTACTGTATTACTTGTTAGACCTGTACCAGTAAATCTGAAGATAGCAATCTGATAGTCCACGGTGGGAGTATTGAAAGCACCATCCAGTTTATAGTACGCTATGTAGTTTGCTGCGTCATCTTCAGCGACTGTAAAGTCAGTTCCGCCTAGCACACCAGCAGTAATGTCACGGGTATTAACGACAGCACCACCTACTTGCTTAACAATGAAACGGCCATCACCTGCAAATCCATCTGGAATCATAGGAGTTACAGAGTTAGTAGCTGCTGGGTATGTAATGTTATCGCCTGATACACGTCCTTGCTCTGCGACTGATAGACCTGCGATCTCAAGTGCTGTAGTTCCTGTGAAGTTCACAGTGGCACCATCAGGAATATTAACATTAGTCCAGTCGAGAACTGCACTCTGTGTAGCCCTATTAATCGTGATAGCTCCACCAAGTGTCAACCCATTAGTCCAATCCTCTGGGAAATACTGATGAGTACCGCCTATAATAGTGATAGCTCCTGCGAACGTACGGCCTTGCCCATCGACTGCACTCCAGTTGATATTCTGTGAATTATTGTTTTCATCTACGAACATAAGAGTATTAACAAAGTTAACACCTATATTAGTTTGCTGCAGGTCAACAAAGAATGAACCACTCAATGTTGAGATACGATTATCGAAGGTAGTTTCAAAGTCAACTCCCTCAAGAAAACGTAAGCCTCCTTCGGATGGAACGATTCGGAATCTATTATTATCTGATCTACCTTGAGCGTAAGCAACTGACTTCAAAGTTGGATAGATCTCATCAAGAGAAGTCAATGTAGTAGAGAAGTCAGTAGTCAAAGCTATTCCATTAAGGAACGGATCTACTGGTTCGTCTATTATAGTTGAACTACGCCAAGTAAGATCTGCATTAATCAGATGCTCATTCGGAGTAGCTGTAACAGTACGTCCGAAGTTCTGATTGAACGTAGTACCATCAATAGTATTTAGCTGTGTGTCATATGAGAATATCTGAATGTCCCGTGGAGTGTACTGCTCAACAGTGTCCCCTGCTGCGATAGTGTTAGCAGTCAACGAACCTGTATCACTTTGCACAATGAAGAATCCATTAAACCCAGCTGGCTCAACAGAACCAGAAGCGAAGTCAGCAGGCAAGACGGAAGTACCATCTGTATTACCGCCTGTGAATGTAGCAGGAACTGTTTGTATATTGAATCCATCAAATCCATACTTGATATCGTTAGTTCCACCATTAATCAGTGGGTTCCAACCATAGCAACTGATAATCCGAGTAGGCCCATTCTGTCCTGTAACTGCAGCTTGAGTTCCTTGACCACCGCGTAGCGTAAGGTTAGAAGCATCAGCTGGCAATACCATATTTACAAAGTAGACAAAACATCTACCGTCAACAGCTACCTGAGCTGTCTGTCCATCCAGCGCAGTAACATCCCACTGTGGCTGGATCATCCAGTTAGTAAGAACGTTAAGGTCACTACGATTCATTCCACCTGTCAAGCGTGCCCATAAGCTATCACCAACTAGCGGGAAGTCAGGACGATAGAACTGTCCCCAAGTAGCATCAGCAAAGGAAACGAATGGTAGTTCTCCGAATGCACCACGGCCGGGAGCTGGGTTGAAACTAACGTTACTGAAGGAACTAGTTGCCGGAACAACTCCGTTCATTAGGAACTGCAAGCCACCGTTACCGTAGATGTTTACGTTATTCCATATCCATGTGCGAGCTCTAGCCTTGTGACCATCACCGTTAGTAGTGATGTGACCATTAGCATCGAATGTTGGGAAGTTAGTGCCACTGCCATTACCGTATATACCAACAGTAAGTGAGCCAGTGGCTTCATTGTATATGTTAACATTATTGAAATTCGTTGGGAACCACCAATCAATGATCTCGTTGTTGGGAGCAGCTTCATCGTGCCCCAAGTGGATACTCGAATTAGTGAAATTAACTGGTGATGAGTTAGCAGTGCCACCGTTAAACAAGTTAGTACAGAAGTATGTACAGTTAGTTCCTGTCAGACTTGCTGTATTGGTTGTCATCTGAGCGAATCGGTTAGTAGCTGAAGCGCTGTATGAACCTTGACTACCTAAGTCGCCGAGGTCAGTATCCGAGTTACCAACACCTACGCTGGATGTTCGTTCGATATAGGCATCAAGAGCATCAGCAAAGCTAATGAACTGAGCGCCTAATACGTTCTCTGATGTGTATAAGGCCATTAGTTACCTCCAAATCCTATTAATCTATTACCACCTGTGGCGGCGTCATGCCAGCTGGAGTCAGCTGTATCAAACCAGTAATTTGTAGATGGTCTCCCACCTATTGAACCTGTATATACTGTCCTTGTACCGGTCGCTGCTCCAGGGGTCAAGAAGAACCCATTGATCAGGAGTAGTTCGTTACGTACTGCATCGGAGATCCCGAGTGGATTATTAGCACCGTCTCCTGTAAGAGTAGCATCACGGCTAACGGAGGTAAGACCACTGCCTCCTCCGCCACCTGTGCGAGCGACTTGGAGATCCCAGACGAATACGCCTGGACTTACCTCTATAGCTACATACGTTACACCATTCTCGGAGAACGTAGCATCAGCTGTAGGAGCAGGTAAATTATTTAATACTGCCATTAATCTTCTCCATCGTCTACATTTCTAAGTTGTGATAGTTGTAAGACAGTACCATCTGTGGGTACGTCTGCATTTATATTCCGGATTGCGGGTCTATGTACTTGGATATCATCAAATACTGATGAGCCACTGTTGAATGCTTGGTTATCTAATGTACCATTACCGAGTACTTGAGTAACCCTCGCTGTCATTAAGACCAGTAAGGCACTACCGCTATCTCTATTGGTAACTGGTGTACCCATCAGCTCAAACACATATCCTTCTCCGATCTCTATCCCGTCATCTCGTCTGATCCGTATAGTATCATTAGCTCTCCAACTAAGGATAGCAGCAGAGGCCTCTTGTGCTTGTCTGTCCTGAGGGTTAAATACAAGATTAACCTCATCACCAACTGATAGTGGACTAGTGCCTACACTGAGACCTGTTGGGTTAGTAGTGAAGTCAGCGTTACCTGCGTAGATACCCCATGTACCACGAGCAGTACTAGTAATACCTGTACTACGACCACCATTGAATGAAAGTCCAATACGGGAGATATAATCATTCCTGCGGAAGATCAATGTCTCTCCTACGGGGTTCGGTAAGAACCTCACATCATCATTATATGTGAACCTGATATAGGACACATAGTAACGGAACGCATTAGGTGTGGTCTCTTGTCCATTCCTAATCCATACTGTTAATCTATTACCTCGCCCTCTTAGGAGCATAAAGTTAGCTGAAGCAGTAAGAACTGTTACCACATTACGGTTAGTTGAATCTATATTAATACCGCCTGTGAATCTTAGATCTGAAACAGGATCAAGTCCCTCACCAGCCTCTAAATGTATTGGCCAGCTACCTAAGATTGGTATATCATCTTGCTGGATAATAATACCTACCTCTATTCTCCTGATCATCCGGTCCGTGAGAGTACTAGTATTCTCAAAGCGGCCGAGAGCGTTAGCACCACCTGCAAGCCGTTGTCCACCACTGGACGTATAAGCAATACCAAGCGTACCTTCCTCGGTCTGATCAGGGAATCCTGATTGAGGCCATGAGTAGAATGAAGCTGTAGTATCACCAGTAGCTTGAAAGCCTAGCTCATGGAATGCAGTACCACTTCCGTCAGTAGGATAGGTACGAGGACCTCCGCCTGCCGTGGAAGGTACTATCCCTCCATCACGGGCATATAAAGAAAGCGGTTCAGTATTCCTGCGGAATCTATTTGCTGTATGGGATATCTGTATTCTTCTTATATCGAATCCAAAAGAACTATTAATATCGAAGATAGTATCTAGATCAAACTGAAGTGTTAGTGCAGTTCCAGCGACCCATGTTCTGTTAGCAACGGATACAAGTGGATCATTGAGACGATAGATGCCTGGTTCTTGTACGTTATCTTCTCTTGCGAAGAATACATCCTGCCCATTTGGTTGATTAACTTCTAAAGCTAATCGCAAAGGTACCGTTGGTCGGTTATTATCAGTAGAGAAGTTCAAGTTAACAAACTCAAACTCTACATCCATAGTCCAACCACCCATATCTATGTCAGCACCAGTGTTGTTAGTTATTAACTTCTCACCACGGGTACCTACTGATATGTCAAGTCCTGTTGACTCTCCATGTAATACAGCATCAGCTGTAGGGAAGAATACCCTATCACTGATGTCACTAGCAACGTTAACAGTAACTACACCTAGGTTATCAAATGCGATCCCTCCAGTAGAAGGATACAGACGCCCGAAGAACGCCTGTACCTCTGAGAAGGCTAACGACTCATCTGTCGTTTTAGTTAGTTGAGCCATTAGCTACTCCTTAGTTTTCTGGGGTTGGATCATTGATATTGTCGATAGCTCTTATACCATCAGTTCCGATAGATGCTACAACATTACCATTAATAGTAAAGGTGAATCGATTGTTGTCTCCATCCCATCCGATAGATCCTGCGAGTCCGCCTGCGCCTGCTGGAAAGTCAAGCAGAGTAGATAGATCATAAGAACCTACGCGGACATTGGTAGCAAGGTTAGAACCGATAGCGATCTCATTGAGAGATGCTGCTTGGACACCATGACCTATAGCAACAGAGTTGTTACCACCTGCACTTGCTCCATCACCGATAGCTAACGCATCAGTACCTGTAGCTGTCGCCACAGTTGGAGGTGTAACAGGATCAGTTACTGGTGTAGGACCAAAAGCAACACGATCAGCTTCTTCGAACGACACTACAGGTGTTACGTTCCACGGACCATTGTTAATCCGCTTAGCTTCCCACCTTACAGTGCTACCATCTACACGATCAAATCGAGTGAAGTCAAACTGGAAGGTATTACCTGTAGTAGGCACACCTGAGCTTGAGACTGGTACTGGATCTACTCTGAGAGACGTATCACCATTCGCTAGACTTGCTTCTGTGACACGATATGTAGCAGTGATACTTGCATCACGTGCGTGAGTCATCGTCACAGTAACATCATCTACTGATACTACGTTAGCATCTAGCGGATTAGCAGTGTTGAGTATTGCTCTCAAGTTAGCCTGCTCAGTCGCATCCAAACGAGCACGTAAGAATACGTTAAGACCAGTAGTAGGCCATCCACCTGTGATAACATCATCACCAATTCCAGTTCCATTACGGAAGTTGAAATTGTTAAGAGTTAACTGCCCAGTATCATCTTCGTCATAGCTGAGTCTGAAGATATTTGTTTCAGTAGTAGGCACAGGTAAACCACTAAAGCTAGAGTTCTCTTGCCATAGGGTTCTATCCAATGCCGGATCAGCTGGACCATCAATCGAACTCGATGCTGAGTATAGTATCTCAATAGAGTCACCATCTCCACCATCAATAACAGATTGAGTTGCACCTTCGATTACCACTAAGACATTAGATCCACGAGTGGTTCTCACTCCACCTGATGCAGCTCTATTTGATAGAGTGACATCAGCATACTCAAAACCTGCAAAGTCCTCTACGTTAGGACCAACTGCAGTTGAAGCAATGAAGAATGTCTGAGGACCTGCTGCTTCATCTACGAAATGAGTCTCAGCGATATTAGCTGCAGCACCTATCAAAGTAGCTCGTTGAGCTTCCGTCATTGGTATCCGCAGCACATCTTCAGGAGTGGTATTATCTAGAACAATAGAGCTAGTGTCTGGTGTAGTTATAACATCATTCACGAAGTAATCTATCGCTATACGAGCCGGCGTAAATGCTACGTCGACAGGATATGGATCTACTAATCTGTGGATGATACCACCATTGACATCTACTACCTGTAAAGGGATAGTTAGTTCCCGAGCTGTTGCACTATAGAAAGTTATTAGTGCTGACTGAGATACAAACTGGATATCAGTTGCATCTGCCCAAGTTACTGTATCAATGGTACCACTTGCATTTGTTCTCTGATATTGACCACCAAGAGCGAAGCCGCTATAGATACTTTGTAAGCGTCTACTCAAAGCTAAGTTCAAGTTGTCAGGTAAGCTAGTTACTCCGCCAGTGAATGCGTACTCCTCAAGAGTAATCCCTGTGTCAGTGTCACTATCATAACCCCAATCACCAAGCGAACCGCCTGTTGGAGTATAAGTTAGTAACTCGTCTATAGTAGTAGAACGCAGAGCTGCTTGACGGAACTGATGAGTATTAAACCTACTCGCCGTATCCGTAGCTGCTAGCTGATGCACAGAGTTCTGCAAGGTACTTACAATAGAGTCAAGACGAGTGATGTCATGATCATTATTAAGTATATCACCGTGGTTAGCAGTGACCTGCGTTGAAGGGTCAACAATAGTCTGAAGTTGGTTATTGGTACTTGAGACAAGGATTCTACCAGCGGTCTGCTGAGCAGCCGACTGGAAGTCAAGCTGAGCTAGACCTACAGAATCATTCTCAGGTATGCCACCACTGTTGCCACCAGATGCTCCGAGGAAGAACTGATTCTCCTCTCTTACACCTTCGATAATAGTACCACTACCATCTCTAATCTCGAACCCTTGGAAGTCTGGCTCTGTACGAGCAGCATTCTGGTTCCATGCACCAATTGCAAGAGATGAGAGAGTGAATACAAACCGGTTATCTCCAACACCTAAATGGTTATTGATACCTTGTATCTTACGCAGACCTGTTACCAGATGCCCAACGATTCTTACAGTGATATCTGTAGCCACATGGATGTTAGAGTCAATCTCTATCCAGTACTCAATTGTAGCATCTGTGGAGATCGCTGTGTCCTGAGTAGGTAGGTTCGTAAGGATACGAGCAATATCGTCCTCAGGATGCAAAGTACTAATTAGATCAATCTCACCATCTGTACTTACTGTGAAGTTATTAGAGAAGGTAGCTGTGTCGACATCAAGAGCTGCTGTCTGAACAGAACCATTATCCAACGTACGACGGAAGTCAAGTCTCCGAGGCCCTGGTAGATACGCAGATCGCGTACTGTCCCAACGGTATAGACCTTCAGCATCAGTAGAACTACCAGTGAAGTAAATAATAGGTTGATCTTCTGTAGTTGGAAGATTACGCTCAAATGTAGGATATCCACTGAAGTCAGTAGTGATCTGACCTACGCCACCTGACTGGACCCACATGTTACCTTGTTCATTAACGTTCCAGACGTATAGACGACCAGTGCCAGTATCACGCCAGCGATCACCCTCTTGAAGTGCTACACCAGTCTCCCTCTCTGTTGGAGGAGTATCTGATTGTAAGAAGAAGAACCCATGGACATTGAAGTCTTGAGCTTCCCATTCGAAGGCAGCATTAGGATCAGAGTTCCTTACATACACTACGTTATTAAGGTTGTTATGCTCTGTTACAGTATTAGCGTTAGCTAAGTAGGTCTCTGCTTCAAGCGTATTGATATGCGAGATGAAGTAGTAGTTACCATCAGCATCAAGCAACCAGTTGTTCTGATTATCTGTAAACCTACGACGATACTCTGGCTCGATCTCAATAACGATAGCCGCTGTGTTATCAGCAAGATCACCTAGCTGGATAGTAGTAGAATTATCAGCTAAGAGAACAGTTGCTCTTGGAGTTTCACCATCTACAGTACCTGCTACACGACCACGCCAATTAACTACACCATTATCAAGATGATCAATAATGCCAGTCCATACAGCAGTATTAGCAGAACCTTGTATGATAATAACAAGAGCTCCGAGTGGATCATAGTAGAATGTACTAAATGTAACATCTAAGATCCCAGATCTCGTATCAGTTCTGAAAGGTATATGAGCAGCATCACTTAGGACGTTACGCTGTGCTTGAGGGATAGGAGTACTACCACCTTGAGTAAACACAGGCTGGACGCCGTGATGATCTTCTAGCTTCTGATTGGTAATTGTATTCTCAATCTCACGCCGTAGAGTATCTGTCTCTGCTCTCAATCCTGCCACTGTAGGTAAGGATTCTACGCTAGTCGAAGAATTAACTACATCAGTTACAGCACTTGACGCAGCTGCACCAAATGTATTTACTACTATGTCGTCTCTACCGTTCCTTGTAAGACGTAGAGTATTAGCGTCATCTGGTGCATTGAATGTAGCACTATCTACTACAGGGATAGAAAGAGTAGATGTTATTGGGTTACCACTTAGATCTGTCTCAGCACCTGTTATAATCAAGTTATCAACGTTACCATTAGTGCCGAGAGGTACAGTAGTTAAGACATCAAGGTACTCAGTAGTCGGCGTATTAGAAGCTATGTCAATACGAGTAGCATCATTAGAGAATACATCAATACCACGACCACCCACGAAGCGGACTGCTGAGTTATCCCCAATAGCCGGATCGTTCAGTGAGTACAAGAACGGATCTAAGACATCTGTATTTGTAGATACATCCAATCTACTAGTACGGAGTACCGTCATAGTAAATGTCTGTGATGTCTCTGTCTGATCAGTTGCTGGTCCTGGTAAATCAGGTCCACCCTGCTGGCGCTTAAGATTACCTACTGAGATTTGGATCAAAGTATTCTGACCACCTGATCCACCAGTAGATCCGCCGATAGAGTTTACAACACCTGAGTAGACCCCTTGGGGTATCGCAGTAATCGTTGATAGTCCATTGACATTGAGCTGTACGATGTCGTTAAGGTTAAGTAGATGCGCAGATAATACGCCATCAAGAGCTACATATGTGAAGTTAAGAGTACCAGTAGTATCGAATACTATAGACGTATCAACGTCTACATTGAACGTAGTTTCGTTAGCATTCACATAGGCATCGTTGTTCCTAAGGAACTCAGGGACTAAAGCACCATCTGCTCTTGGAATAGATGGAGCTGCACCGAGATATACGATATCAGAGTCTTGCTCTTGGTATTCGTTGATGATCTCAATAGCATCAGTCTCACCACCAGCCGCTCTGATCTGGATACCAGTACCAGCACGGACTTCTGTGAAGTGGTCATGACCTGCTTCACCTTCAGCTCTACCACCAGTTCCATTGGGGTTCTCTACAGCTGTGCTATCTGCAGCACGGGCTGTAATACCAATAGATTCTGTAGGTGAGATCCGAACTCTATCATAAGGGATATTCGTATCAGTACCACCAGGAATACGTACAGATTCGATAAACTGAGAACCAGCTATTGATGTCTCTGTTACTTGACCACCATGTTGGAATACGAATACAGGATCGTTAGGAGTAACTCCAGCTAACTGAGTAGTACCTACTGTAGTAGCCGTAGCTGCTATAGGAGTAGCTGCTGCTGGGTTATCAGTACCAAAGTGGATACCTCTTCCTTCTGGATTGGGCGGCTCTGGTATACGATGTACAACACCATCTCTATCGATAAGCTCAGTGAAACCTACTAACCATGTATTGATAAACTGGTTGTTGAGACTCAAACCTGTATGAGGTATACCTGTATATTCACCTGCTGGTAATGCTGCTATCAATCTCTGAAGCTCAGCATCAGCAGAAGCGTTAGTTACCTGCTTAGTACCATCTGCATTTCTAATTACACCTTGATAGTCAATTGTGACCTGCAATACTGTACTCTGAATCTCTTCTGGAGTAGCAGCAGGGAATTGAGTAGTTGAATCAGGGTTCTCTCCAAAGAAGAAGAGAGCTGGCTGAGTACCAACCAGACGTGTAATAGCCGCTTGATCTGGATCAGGTTGTCCCCAAACAATAGGACCAATATCATTGAATGTAGAACTACCTGCATCAATATTAGGATCTACAGTTTGCCGTTGCTCACCATCAAATCCGATAACGACGTACTGACCGGGAGCTCTACGGAAAGCGGTCTCACCCTCATCGATCATTGGCCGATCTTGTAGAGTGAAGTTCACTTGTCCTGGAGTTTCCATCCAGTCAACTACACGGTTACCTGCTAGGCCAATACTGACATGGAGTTCGTAGAGAAAGTCCTCTCCAATGAACTGACCTGGGTTAGCTGAATCTTCAACGATCAGCTGGTCTACTGGATAGGGAGGAGTAGCATTTGGTCTACGTCTCCACTGCCCATTAGAGAATCCGAAGCCATCTCCATCCTGAGCCATAGCGATATCATCAGCGATATTCTGGATATCAGTAAGGGCGAGAAAAGCATTCTGCCACTCGCTATCTGTCCCATGGAATCGAAGAACCTGACCATCAACACGACCATCTGCGTTAACATCTGAGAGTTGCTCGATGCTATTGTTCAGAGGGTTATCAGCTGCGTTCTGCCAGGTAACTACTGGATTGTCAGGATCTGTGTTATCCACAGTGGCAATCTCAAGTACCTGGCCGGGAGCTGGTGTTACCCCATCTGCGAGAGATACATTGCTGAGGCTCTCGAGAGTAGTATGATCGATGCCTAGACGGAACTCCACCCAGTTACTATCATCTCCACCAATAACGTTAATGTCATTAGGGACACGGCCATCAGCTCCCCGGTAGGGATCGTTAGAGTCAGGGTTGCCCGTTGGGACATCCCCTGCCTGGTTCTTATACATGTAGAATAGATCTTGAGTCTCATCATAGACAAGCATACCAACCTGGAGATACCGACGATCGATATCTCCTAGCTGGTCACCAGTGTCACCTGAGATCCGGTGAATACCTCCTCGGATCTCATTGTTGAGAGCGATAGGAGGACCACCACTTGTAAGGGTACGTGCCCCTGGCACGATGGGTAAACCTCTTAGGTTAATAGCCATTTATTCCTCCTATTAAGATGTGTTGCCGAGCGTAGCTCTGTCGCCTGCTGGGACTTCAATCCAGAACCATTTGTAATCTTCACTTGCTGAAGCTGGAACCCCAGCCTCTGAGCTAATGAATGTAAGATCAGTTGTAGATACTTGAAGCGGATCAAGTGTAAGTGTATTAGTTGCATCTGCTGTACCCCTCCTGGTTCTTACATCTACACGGGCGATATCAGGTGATCCTGTTGGATATGCCACCCAGATATATTGTGTAGTAGTTCCTGTGTTATTAAAGTCAATACCTGACAGGTTACCAATGGTACGTGTCTTGCTTGTCGATGTATCCTGCGTAGTATTCCCAGTGATAAAGTCATCATCCGTAATGTTATTAACATCTGATTGAGGACTAGTAAACCAGAATACAGGATAGTAGAACGTAGGTTGCCCTGTACGAGCATAGTTCATGTTAACCACCTGATCAGATGCAGAAGTGTCTGCACTGAATACCTCACGTGGACGTACGAACTGAACAGCTATATCATCCTGACCTAACGTCTCGTTATTCCAGAACGGACCAACTGATGTGAATGTAACTGTTGATCCACCTATAGATAGAGTAGCAGAGGGCAATGCAGTACCTGCACCTGACCCTGCACCTTCATAGGTAGTAGTTCCATTCCTGAAGTTGGACTGAGGTATCTGAAGAACAGCTGAGTTAGTATCTCTAATACCATTCGTATTGATACGCCACGTATAACTCGGATGTGACTGCAGGAATGAACGAGCGCCTGTGAAGGTTCTGTTCCCATTAGTTATGCCTGCCGTATTCCAGTTAACCCGCATACCGAGAGCTGTCGTAGTAGTAGCCACAGCACCAGTGCTATCATATGCTTCGAATGAGGTAGCTGGGTAGAATCCACCAACTAAGCTATTCGCAGTCATAGGAGCGCGAGCTGTCGTTAGAGTAGTAACAGTCCACGTACCTCCACGAGCACGGTTGTCTGGTGTGATAGTGAATAGATCACGATCAGCTTCAGCTTCTTCCCGTAGAGCGTCATAATGACGAGGATTAACACTATCTTCAACAACTGTAACTGTATCAGTTAGTGAACCAGCAGCTACATCCCAATTCAGAGTAGTAATAGGTGTAGTACCTGGAGAAGCTACAAATGAGATAGTACTGTCTAACTCGTTGTCCTGTAGTAGGTTAAACCGTAAGACACCATTAGTAAGCTCTGTTGAGCGCACTACAGTATTAGTATCTGGGTCTGCTACATTACGAATGAAGTGAGTTACATCAGCTGTCGCTGTGGTGATATTGTCTGTGTCGTTATTAAAGATCAGACGTCCACTAGCCATCTCAGGGAAACCAACATTAATCCATGCATCTGGCAGAGGATCACCTTGATCATCTGTTCTACCTTCTGCCCACCGAAGTATCTCGCCACCTGTTGGATCAGTAACAGCTACATCAGTCAGGCCTGAGAAGGTCTGCGTGATAGAAGCATTAACCCATGCACCATCAGTTCCTGCAGTAGCATCCCACATGATACCTTCTACTGAAGCAGTACCTGTAGGTTCTGTGAATGTCACATCATCGAGATCATTGATATCGTGAGGTACATCAGGAATAGAGAAGTCAATACCATTAGTGTTAGTAGAGTACTCTAGGTAACCATCACGGTCTCTTGCTGCATTAGCATCGTTAGGATCGTAGGTCTTAGAGTTGATAACTGGAAGCCAACCGGTGTTAACAGTACCGAATGGATCTCCATCTGCCCATGTAGGCGGAGGAGTTTCTGATAGTGACTTAAACTTATTACTATCTATCTGATCTGGATTACCATCTAATGCCCATGGTGCGATAGTGCCTGCAGTGCCATCATCAACTAGACCCCAGAGTCCTACTGTGCGAGCAGTACCTAGAGCTCTGTTGATCTGTCTATTAGCATCAACACCACCTTGTAGATTAAGTATGTTAGCAATGTTACCCTGGCTAGTAAACGAGGGATCTGCTTGCAATACACGCGCTGTGACGATTCCGCCTACTGGTGTAGTAGCTTCTACTTGAACATATATAATAGAGTTCGCATCTGCCCTGTTAGGAGTGATATCTCCTCTATTAGTTTCAGTAGTTAAGAACCCATATATACCTTGGACAATCTCACCACCAACGGGTCTACCAAGTAATACGACATCTTCCATACCATCTGATCTTACAGTAAGCCTAGCAGATGTAATCTCGAATGAACCGATCTCTGAGCCTACAGTACCATGATGGTAACCTGAATCGTTTACAGATATGTCTGTGAATGAATATACAAAACCCTCTGCCCAGTTATCTGGATCTGAATGGCCATGACCTTGCTGACTAATAGTGAAGTTAGCACCGGATCTAACAATATTAATACCACCACCTGCATATAAGCGAAGTGTATCATTAGCTGTTAATCCAGCAGGGCCTGCATCAGCAGGACCTTGGACAGATACGATACCGGATCTTGATAGATACCAGTCAGGCTGTCCTTCTCGTGTCTGAGGTTCAGCATTCATCTCACCATCTGCCGGTGCCGCGATATCCTTATTAGCGATGTAAATAGAGTTTACATTACTACCACCATCGTGGAGTACTTGATCTCCTGCTGTATAACCTACAGTACCAGACCAAAGGTTAATACCACCTACATTAACTGTGAAAGCATCAACAGCTGTTGGATCTACTGTCAGCTGACCTATATTACTTCCTGTGAAGTCATAGGTAGTTTGCCCTACAGATATCGTCTCTTGGACTTGAGTATCTGATGGAGTAACCAGAAAGGTACCAGAACCAGCTTCACCATCAGCGAAGGTATATCGAGTATCCACCATATTATCGGTGTGTTCCCACGCAGTACCATCGAAGTAGTAAAAGCCATCTGGCTCGGTAGTAGGATCAGCACTGTTGATAACCACGAAGGTATCACCTAATATGCTGTCAGCTAATGCTGGGAGTGCTGTACCTGAGTCTACTCTTCCACCTACTGTAACAGGTTGTGGTACATTGGTGTCTGAAGGAGTAACCATGAAGCGGCCACGGATGCCGTTATCAAAGGTATAACGAGTATCTTCTTCGAATCTATCCTGTACACTACTGCTGATATCAACAGTTACCGCACTGGTGTCTGTACCGAATGTAGCAACAATCACAACTGGAACAGTACGTCCGTCGTTTACGATATCATCGATAGTAGCTTGGCTAAGAGTAAACGTATAGTACGTAGTCTCTCCTGCTGGAACTCCTGTTCCTGCTGGAGCAAGTCCATTAACTGCACGAGTACTTACTGTTACACTGTCGATAGCTGGTAGAGCATCTCTTGTCAAGTTAGTGACACGGATGACATACTCTCTATCTGCTACTAAGTTAGTAGGGATAGCAGGTACGCTTGAGGCAGTCTGGTAGTTAATACCGAATACCGCGAAGGGATTAATAGTCCCACCTGTGCGTGTGTATTCTATGTTGCCTTGAGCATCTAATCCTCTCGTAAGAGTACCACCTGTGCGGATACCTGTGATCTCACCGTCACCATCTACGATAACATCATTATCAAAGATACTGAAGTCGAATACGTTAGCTACGTTATCCGCAGTAGGTACCCCGAAGTTATCATGTTCGATAGTAGCAGTAGCATCAGCTATGTTCAGTTTAAGAGCGAACTCATTAAATAGATCACCTGATCTCATAACATTAAGAGAGTTCTCAGTGGGAGTAGTATCGTATACTAGAGTATTCTGCTTAAGATCTAGACCTGCTTGAACAACTCTATTCTCTACAGCATTAGTAGAAGTAGTGCTAAGTTCAGTGTCAATAGTAATACCTGATGGTACATTAACCCACGAAAATCCATCTCCTGGAGTATATTCTAATACCCACGGTTCTGCATCTGTAGGTAGAGATGGGATACCAGCCGTACGTATACGTAAAGCATCACCAACACCAGGCACAGATAAATCAACTACGTTCGCTGAGGGTTCTGTAATTACAACAGAGCCATCGTCTGATTGCAGATTACCTGCTCCCATACCGGATCCAGCTGGACCCTCAGGAGCTACGAATGTATCACTGAATGTATCAACTACAGAGCCAGCAGCATTAGATACTTCTACTGAGAAAGTATATTGATTACCTTCTGCAACTACAGTAGGATCACTAATACTTATACTACTTACAGAATTACCTACTGGACCTTGTGGTCCTGCATCTCCTAAAGTATGACTACCAATCCTATTAGTTGCTGTCTCTGGTAAATGACTACGTAATGTATTTAAAACATTATCGTCAAGTGAAGGATTATCTGGATCGTAAGTATTGTCAGGACCACCGAATATAAGAATACGAAATGGGTTATCTGATCTATAAGTAGCTACATGGGTATGTGTCTCATCCTCAACCAAGGACGCATTAGAAATACCACTACCTTCCGTTTCAGTGTAATAGATCGGTACGAATGAAACACCATCCATTCCATCTTCTGCAGGAGGTACATTCAACACTAATGTGTATTCACTTCCTGCAGTACCATCACCCATTAAGCTAGCTGTTGCAGCACCTGGGTTCTGAGTGAAAGTGATAGCAGAGTTGAATTCAGGTGTAAGACCAGGAGCACCGTCATCTCCCCAAGGGACAACAATAGGTACATCAAGATTTCTCGTACCAGTTGCTGTCTCAACATGGAAGGTTATAGTAGTTTGCCGCTCAGGTTCATTTTCGTCGAATGTTACGTTTGTTACACTAAAGCCTTGATCACCTTGTAAACCCATTGGGCCTCGCGGACCGTCCTCGCCTGGCGGACCATCAGGGCCCGGGGGCCCTGGCGGACCCGTGGGGCCCTCTGGCCCTGCTAAGTTTGATAGATCAATACCAACTCCGTTAGTATCTGTGAAGAGACCGCCAAGTGCCTGATCATCAGTAGTCGCTTCGTCAGCGTTACCAGGCAGAGCTGGAGTACGTATAACCA
>MKWU01004222.1_pt1 | contig 17357 bp, 10 predicted proteins | sample 809101 | NCBI WGS metagenome assembly MKWU01 (sample SAMN05860141, study PRJNA318959) | sponge metagenome | host: Aplysina aerophoba | place: Slovenia: Piran, Adriatic Sea, Gulf of Piran | collected 2013-05-07 | reverse complement strand
CAAATAATATCCGTTCCGCGACAATACTTGTGCCGCGGGTCGTTTCACCGAAACCTGAATCTTGCGAAACCGCTCCGTATCCGAATCCCTCTCCGGCGGGTAGTAGCCCAGCAGATACTGCGTCCGCAGGTTGTCGAAAATCTGATGGAATGAATCATCAAGGTTTTCATTCGCGTACTGCACGAACGTCGCACCGCCGGTGTTTGCCGCCAGCGTTTTCAAGGCATTCTCACCGCCCGTGTTGCGCCCTGCGTCGCTGCGAATCGGAATGACGATGATGCCGTATAGCACTGCATCGATGTTATGTGTTGCTTCCAACGCCTCGCCGAACGGAGTGTAGCTTGTTGTATCGCCCCCGTCGGTGATCACCACCATCACGCGGCGCCCCTGACGGCTCTTGAGGTGCCGCGCGGCCAGGAATACCGCGTCATACATTGAGGTGCCGCCCCCCCGCTTTGCCAGGCTCAGTGCTTTCTTTATGCGTTTCTCAGAGCGCGTGAAGCTTGTGAGGATTTCGACGAAGTCGGAGAACTGCAACACAGAGACCCGGTCGTCCGCATGCGAACCGCTACCGAGCAGGCGCTTGAAGAAACGCTCCGCCGATTCCTGCTCGAACTGCAGCTCCTTCGCCGTGCTGAGGCTGGTATCGAGCATCAGCACAACCGACAGCGGCCGGTTCGTGCGCTTCTCGAATACCACGATTTCCTGCTCCTTGCCGCCATCGACAACGGTGAAGTCCTCCACAGCCAGGTCCGCGATCGAGCCCCCGCTGGTGTCTTTCACCGTGACCAGCAGGTTGACTAGGTTGACGTCGACCGAAAACGTTGTTTCCGGAGCACTCTCTGCCCGTAGCACGGCCATGATCCCGGACAACAAGACCGCTCCGGTGAGGAGAAGAAGTTTCACGGGGGCGCCTCAGCGGAGCGCGTCAGCGCCTCTTCCCAGTCGCCTTCGACCCACGCTTCGCCGGTCTCGAAGTATTCCTTCTTCCAAATCGGAACGATCTTCTTCAGTCGATTGATGGCCTCCAGGCTTGCCTCATAAGCCTCCTGCCGATGTGCCGCCACGACGACGATCGACACGCTCGCCTCGCCAATCGCCAGACGCCCCAGGCGGTGTACCATTGCAATGCGGTGAATGGCGTGGTGCTCCACAATCTCCTGTCCGAGTTGCTGCATCGTTTTCAGAGCCATCGGGGCATAGCACTCGTATTCGAGATACTTCGTCGTTCGTCCGCCGCTGTTGTTCCGGACGACACCCTCGAAGGTGATCACCGCCCCGTCCGCGCCGCTCACCATCCGCCGCGCCAACGCGGGGCTGTCAATCGGCTTCCTCGTCAGGGCGTAGAAACTGCCATTACCGTCCGATGCCGCGCCAACCCATCCGTCAGGCACATCCGCACCGCCGCTGACGGGCGGCATCAAGGCCACTTCATCGCCGTCGCTCAGAGCAACCTCCGGGTCGGCAAACTCGTGGTTTCGAGCCAGGGCGATACTGTCGGCCATCTCGTGAAGTTTCGGATGTTGAGACGCATAGCTCGTAAATAACGTTCCTATTGTCGCGTCGGCCGGAAGCGACACGGTGTCCTCCGACCGCCCCACCACATCCTTCAGTAGCCCAAAAAAAAGCACCCGAACCGTCATTGCCGAGCAGCCCCGATTGTATCGCAGCTGCCTCCCGGCTCAGGCTACGGGGTTGAGGATGACCTTTGTCAGCCCCGGCTCGTGGTTGTAGAGGCGGTCGAACATGACCGGACCGTCCTCCAGCGGCTTGGCCGCGCTGATCAGGTCGCTGCAGCGTATCGCGCCACCCGCCATCAGGTCGAGGCAGGCCGGGTAGTCGTTTGATGACGCGCATGAACCACGCACGGCGATCTCCCGCGTCACGACGGACTGCAATCCGAAACCGATCTTCGGCGTGATGTTGCCGATCAGCGTCACCGACCCGCCCTTGCGGACGCTGTTGATGGCGGTTGCGACGGTGACTTCCACTCCGACGGCTTCCATGGCGATATCTACACCCGCGCCTCCGGAGATTTCCTTCGTCGCTTCGAGGACGTCGGTCGACTTGGGATTGAGCGTGATATCGGCACCCATCTTCCTGGCGGCCTCGAGTCGGCCGTCGTCGAGGTCAGCGGCGATGACCGCCCCGCAGCCTGCGGCGCGCAGGGCCTGGACGGTCAGCAGGCCGATCATGCCCGTGCCGACGACGAGCGCCGTGGCGCCGAGCCGGACCGGCGTCAGGTTCACGGCGTGGACGGCGACCGAGACCGGCTCGACCATGGCCGCCTCGTTGAATGGCAGCGAGTCAGGTACCTTGAAAACGATATGCGCAGGAACGTTCACGTATTCGGCGAAAGCGCCATTGCGGCTGTAGTCCTCGCAAGAAACGCCCAGCACCGTCCGGTCGTCACAGAGATTTGGCGCTCCTGAGCGGCAGAAGCGGCAACGCGTGCAGGAGATCATCGAATCGAAGGTGACCCGATCTCCCTCGGAGAACCCGTTGACGCCCGCGCCCAGTTTGACGACTACGCCGGACGCCTCGTGTCCCATGACGATCGGCGGAATGCGCCGGCCGGAGCTCCCGTCGTAGCCATGCACGTCACTTCCGCAGATACCACAGGAGTGCACCCGGATCAGAACTTCGCCGGGAGCGACCGCAGGTTCGGGAACGTCGTTGATGACCAGCTTCTTGTATTCTTCGAGGACGAGCGCCTTCATAGCCGGAGAACCTACTCTAGCGTGAAGCGGTTACCCGCGCCTATGACCGCTGCCAGAGCGAGGATGCAGCAGTCTCGGAAACCTTTCGTACAGCGCCTGCGACCGCAGGGACAGAGACCTCGATCGCGGGATAACCACAGGTGTCGCGCCCGGCAGCAATTCTTGGGGCCGGCCGGCGAGCAACCCGCTTCGTAGAGTGACCGCGGACCTCACGCCCTCTTGTTCGGCCTGCTCCGCCGGGCATGCATGTCACCATCCTAGCCCACACTCGAACTCGGCAGGGACGGCCCTCTTGCGGAGAAAACTGCAGCGGACGGTAGATAGAGGCGCTTGCGGGCGGGACGGTTCTCGGCGGCGGCGGCCGGGATGCTAGGCTGTACGGCGTTACTGCTTCATGACTGCATCTCGGAAGCATCCACCGCGCATCAGGTTGTGTCTGGCCAACGCCGTGATTTTGTTGGCATTGGTTGCTTGCGCCAACCCGGCGCGCTACGAACTTGACCAGGGGCAGGCCGCTGGCGTCGAACCGGTCTCGCTGATCATCCTTCGGGACACGGAGGCGGGCGTCGAAGCAGGCATCGCCCCGTCGCGGGGTGGCGAATTAAGCAGCCTGCGCGTCCGCTACGGGCAGGAGCTGCTCGAGACGCTCTATCTAGGGCGCGACTATACGCCCCGCGACGGCTGGACAGGCAAGGCCCCACTGCTCTGGCCGGCGACCGGCCGCAACTTCCCGGCCGACCTCGAAGAGCGTCGCAAGACCGGCGAAGTGTTCCACGGCGGTGCTTGGGAGTGGAAGGGGCGGCGCTATCCGATGCCCATTCACGGCTTCGCGCGCGACTTCGCCTGGAGGGTCCAAAGCAGCGTTGCGGAGCGGGAAGGAGTCCGCGCTCTGCTCGTGTGGGGGGATACCCCTGAAACCCGCGACATGTATCCGTTTGGATTTGAACTCGCGGTCGAATATGAGCTTGCCGGGGGGATACTCGCGATCCGTTACGAAGTCGCCGCCGACACCGAAAACGACGATCCGATGCCGTTCTCCATCGGGAACCACATCACATTTGTGACGCCGCTCATTCCCGGAGGTGACCCCGGCAAGGTTCTTCTCGTTGCGCCCTCGCAAGAAGAGATCCTCAAGACCGACTATGGCATTCCCACCGGTGAGACACGCTCCCGCTCCCACGCCGATGGCATCGAGCTAGGGGATTTCGAGCGGCGGGTCGCGGTTTCGCTTACCAACTATGCCGCTGAGCCCTACGTTGAACTGCGCGACCCCGCCGGACTGATGATCCGCATGAGTCACACTGCGTCCGAGGTCCCCGGCCCACCGATCATCCTCTACAACCTGTGGGGCGACGCTCCCGCTGGCTTCTTCAGCCCCGAACCCTGGGTCGGGCTTCAGAACTCGCTCGTGTCACAACAGGGCTTGATTCGCCTCGATCCTGGCGGTCGGTTCCATTGGACGATTCGCATTGAGGCGACTTCATCGAAAACGTAAGGTCGGCTGCACGAAACCCTGGCCTTCATGTCTCACCACGTGCGGGAGCGAAGTGCGTGAGAGGGCCGTCAGGACGAGCCGCGAGCCGTTTGGCGCGCGCAGGTGCACTTGAGCCGTACATTATGCGCGGCAAGCAAGCGCAAAGAAGTCATGGCGGTCGAATCGCATGCTGCGGGCGTCAACTGATGAGATATGAAGGCCTCTCTGTTTCCATCAGGTTGCGGCATACTTTATTGCGACCGCCTCGTTCACGTCATATCCCAGCCCCGGTTGATCCGATACCGTCAGGTATCCCTTCTCCATCGCCTCGGGCGGATCCACCAGCTCGGAGCGCCACGGGACTTCTCCATGGGCGTACTCGAGGATGAGGAAGTTCGGCATGCCCACGCAGATATGGGCCGCCGACATGTTCCCCACCGGACTCGCTGGGCCGTGGGGTGCCACCGTCAGCCCGGCCGCCTCGGCCAGTGCGGAAATCTTCTTGAGCTCCAGCATGCCTCCGCAGTACTTGACGTCCGGCATGAGGATATCGACGGCCTTCGCCGCGATATAACGCCCATTCGACTCCAGGCCGAACAGTGACTCCCCGCCGGCCGTCGGCATGGCGGCCGCTTCGTTGATCGCCGCCAGATTCTCGAGCGGTCGCGACACTTCCTCCAACCAGAAAAGACGCAGCGGCTCCAATCGCTTCGCCAGGTCCAGCCCTTTTTCAAGATCGAAGTTGCTGTGCGCGTCGATCAGCAGGTCGCCGCTCTCTCCCAAGACTCCCCGCACCGCTCGGGCGCAATCGATGCCGAGTTGCGTGAAAGCCTCCCGGTCCGCGGCGGTCTCCTTGTTCCGCATGCCGTCGAATGGGGCCAGCTTGACGGCGTCGAGGCCCGCTTCGACGGCGCTCCGCGCCATGGTCTCGAACCCCGCGGGCGTGCGCTCGTCGGTCGAGCGGTTGATGTTGGCGTAGTTGCGCACGCTGTCGCGCAGCTTTCCGCCGAAGAGCTGAAACGTCGGGACGCCCGCGACCTTCCCCTGAACGTCGTAGAGAGCCTGCTCGATTCCGCTCAGTGCACAGGAGGTCGCCCGCTTGTTCGCGGCGAATTCCGGATGGACCTTTTTCCGCAGCCATTCGATGTCGTAGATACTGCGGCCCTTGATCAACTCGAAATACTCCTGGAGTTTCGCGAGTTGGGGATCGTCCCGGCCCGCGTGCGACGCGTCGCCGATGCCGGTCACGCCCACGCTGGTCTGAATCCGCGGGATCACCCAGTTCCCGCGGCGGTTCACGCGGACGCGAAAGGTCTCAAGTCCGGTGACCGTGATCTTCTCCGCGGAGAGGTCTGGAGGAGTGTTGACAGCGCAGCCGGCCAAAGCGGCCGCTGCTGATCCCCCCAGGGCAACGAAGTCTCGGCGATGCATGGCAGGCATTGTACCCGCTGGAACTCGCGGACCGCACAGCCTGTCGGCGGCGAGCCCGTAAGGGTCCGGGCTCCGGTGGATAGCGGCTTGGCGTTGTCTCGATAGCCGAGTGGCAGGAACAAATGCCGATTCTCAATCCCTGCTTCCCGAAGCTCCCTGATTCGGTTGCCACAGAACTTCGTTAACGCCGAGTTGCCCGCACACCCAACGGCTCCAAACGAAGAACGCGTCGCTCAGCCGGTTCAGGTAGCAGATGGCGTCCTTGGGAACATCCTCATTCCGCGAGAGAGCGATGACGATCCGCTCCGCCCTGCGGCAGACGGCGCGGCAGACGTGCAGCTCGGTGTTGAGGCGGCAGCCGCCCGGCAGCACGAACGAACGCAGTCTTTCGAGGCTCGCGTTCATCTCGTCGATCTCGGCTTCGAGTTGCAGTACGTCCGCTGCAGTGACCCGCGCCTGCTTGGGCTGAATCTCCACAGGGTCGGTGGCCAGAATCGAACCCAGGTTGAACAGCTCGTGCTGCACCCGAACCAGGGTGTCCGCCAGACGGCCCATCTCATTCGATGCCGTGGCCATCTCGCGCGCGGAAACGCAAGCCGTTCCCACGAAAGAGTTCAACTCATCGACCGTGCCGTAGGCTTCGATCTTGAGGTCGTCTTTCAGGATGCGCCGTCCGTTAACGAGCCGCGTCTCACCTTGGTCGCCACTTCTGGTGTAGATGCGGTTGAGAGCCAGTTCCGGATCTTTATACGTCTTTTCGGGCATGGGAACTCATCATAGCCACCGCAACTCGCTCAGGTTCTGGGAGTCCCCATCTGCCCGCATGTAGCGCATCCTCGGACGGCGGTCGCAGGCTGCCTGTGAAAAGTCCGGCGCCCGCGATGACGGTGATCGTCCCCGTATCCCGTATGGTCTACCGTGGAGTCTGGCTTGACCCGGCGGATTACGGCGCGGGCTTATCCACTTCCCCCGGAGGCAGGGAGGAGAATATGGGATCGGCTTCGGCATTGAGCGACAGGCTGACGATCGGCTCCGAGGAGGTGGCTTCGAGCGATCCGGTGAAGCTGTCGAGGCCAAACAGGTTCGCCATATTTTGCGCCTCATGTCCTTGGGGCAATACGGTCCGATCGACGATCGCCAGCACCTGTCCCGCCGCGTCCCTGGCAGTGAAGGTGATGTGGGCTACCGTGGTGGATGGGTTGGCATATGCGACTCCGGTCCCGGCCTTGCCTTCCTCCTGCTCGGCAAAGGTGACGAAGCGTGTGGCCGGAACGGCCACCGCATTGACTCCGGCTTCCGCCACGGGCTCCCCTTCGCTGTCGTGCCGGCGAAAGAGAAGACTGGCCTTCACCGGCCCCGTGCAGGCAGCCTTCGCCCAGCCGGGCGCAAACGAAGCGCTCAGCTCTACATCGGTTTCCTCGTGAACCGACCCGCCGGGCGGCAGCACGTCGGTCCGGCTGGTTTCCGGTCCGCGTCCCGGAAACGAGACCAGCAGCGGATTTCCGTGGTCCGAAATGAATTCGGTCCGGCAGGTCACGTCCTCCGGGGAGTCGTTGATATAGGTGATCGTGGTCTGCCAACTCTCTCCCACGGCAAGATGAGGGAAGTAATACGTAGCCGGTCCCTGCGCGGCGGCGTCCGGCTCTCCCGGAGGCAGGGAGGAGAACACGGGAGCGGCTTCGGCATTGAGCGACAGACTGACGACGGGAGCCGTGGAGGTAACTTCGAGCGATCCGCTAAAGCTGCTGAGACCGAACAGCTCCGCCATGTTTTGTGCGCCATGCCCTCCAGGCGGCACCGTAAGATCCTCACTGGCCAGCCTCTGCCCCGCTGCGTCCTTGGCCGTAAACGTGATGAGGGCCTCTGTGGAGGAAGGGTTGGCATAGGCGACTCCAGTCCCGGCCTTGTCTTCTTGCTGCTCGGCAAAGGTGACGAAGCGGCTTGCCGGAACGGTCGCCGCATTGACTCCCGCTTCCGCCACGGGAATCCCATCGCTGTCGTGCCGGCGAAACAGAAGGCTAGCCTTCACCGGCCCGGAGCAGGTGGCCCGCGCCCAGCCGGACACATGCGGAGCGTTCAGCTCGACGTTGGTCTCCTCGTGAACGGACCCCCGGGGCGGCAGAAGGTCGATCCGGCTGACGACCGGTCCGAGTCCGGCAAACGAGACCATCAGCGGACTTCCTTGATCGGAATGGAAATCAGTTTGGCAGGTAACCTCCTCGGGGGAGTAGTTGATCAAGGTGATCGTGGTTTGCCAACTCGCTCCCACGGCAAGATGGGGGAAGTAATAGATCTGATCTCCTGTCACTTCCGGAGTAGCCTCGGCTTGGTTGGAAGCAAGGCTCTTGCCGATGCTGTTGACCGCCCGCACCTGGAATACGTAGCTGACGCCGTTGACGAGGCCGGTGACTGTATGGGTGGTGTTCGTGGAGCCGGTGGAAATCCAGGGGTTGTTGCGGTCGCTGCGGTACTCGTAATCGGTGATCTCTGCGCCGCCGTCGTTCTCCGGCGCGTTCCATCTCAGCACGGCCAGGCCGTCCCCGCCTGCCGCCGTCAGGTTCTCCGGCGCGTCCGGTACAGAAGGTCCGTCCCCGGCTGGTGGCGGTGCAGGTGTGGCTGTCGTCACGTCGGGGGCGATCCTGAGGATCCGGTCCCCCCCGCCGCCGTTCGAAGTGGTCACATACAAGGTGCCGTCGGGGCCCGCCATCGGGGTCCGGAGACGGCCGAATTCGCCGTCGAGTTCGGGTACGACGACCTGACTCACAAAGGCGCCGTCCGGAGTGAACTCGAAGAGGCGCAGCTTGCTGTCCTTCAGCGTGGCTACCGCCAGTCGGCCCTCCCAGACACCCCATTGCTCGCCCTCGAGGAAGATGCCCCCGCTGGTGGCCAGGGTCGGCGACCCCGACGACCACTTGGCCTCAACAGCGTCAGGGAACTTCACCAAGTCGGTCATGGGAACCCGTTCGTTGTAGCCGGGCACGGGATCCCAGCCGTAGTTTCGGCCGGGGGCCAGTAGGTTGATCTCGTCGTCCACGCTCGGTCCATGCTCCACCGACCACATCTGGCTCGTGCCCGAGCGGAGAGCCAAACCCTGCACGTTCCTGTGGCCATAGGTGTAGACCCGTGGCGATGAAGCGAAAGGATTGGTTGGCGCCCCGGCGCCAGTCGATACGTCGACTCGAAGGACCTTCCCTCCGAGTGAAGTCAGATCCTGCGGGACCCTCCCCGATGCCCCGTCGCCGGCCGCGATCCACAAATAGCCCTCGGGTCCGAACCGCAGACGGCAGCCGCCGTGACGGCCGCTGGTGGCGGTGGGCATGCCCCCGACAAGAGGATCGGCGACTCGGGTGGCCGCGCTGTAGACGGCATTGATCGTCCAGGAGATCACCTGGACTTCGGGACCGACGTGGCCCTGACAAGTGTACAAGCGCCGGTTGGAGATGAAATTGGGATCAACGACGACCGCCATCAACCCGGTCTCTCCGCGGGCGAACAAGTCGCCGAACTCGGCGTCGATGGTCTGGACCGTGCCGTCGACGAGCCGACTGCTCAGCACACCTCCTCGCTGGGTGAACAGCATCGTCCCGTCGGGCGTGAAGGCGATGTCCCAGGGGATGGACAGGCCTGAAACGAGGGTCTCGACCCGGAGATCGGGTGGGCTGATCTCGAAGGTGCTTACGCCCTGGGCCTGCTTGCCAGAACCTTGCGCGTCGTTGTAGGACACCGTGACTCGCAGGTACATTTCCTCGTCGTCGCTGGATGGGCTGTATCGGTCTGCCGTGGCGCCGCTGATATCCACCCATCCCGTGATGCGGTCCGAGAATCTGGCCCATTGCCATCTCTCTTCGCTCACACCCCCGTCGGGATCGCTCAACTTCGTCCTGATGGAATCCCCAACCTGAGAGAAGCTGACCGTTCCGGTTTCGTCCAGGTTGCGCACGTTGACGGCGATCGTCTGCTCGGCCGTCATCGCCCGGTCGTCCGTGCCGCCGGTCGCCGTCACGGTCAGGATGTACTCGTTGTTCCCCGCCTCGTTGAGGGGATCCGTGCTGGCCGCATCGGCCGCTCTCTCATAGTTCGGCGGCGTCTTGAAGGTCAGAACGCCCGTCGTTGAACCGATATCGAACTTCGGGGCGTCGGCGCCGCCGGTGATCGCATAGGCGACCATGTCGCCGTTGTCAGGATCCGCGGCGATCAGAGCGCCGGCCGCCGTCTGGTTCTCGTCCGCCTCGAAGCTCGTTTCGCTGGTGAACGACGGCGCGGTGTTGACCGACTGTCGAGTGAAAGTCAGGGTCGCGATCCGCTCGTTCGAGAACTTGCCCTTCCCTCTCAGGCTCGTGATGACTCCCTGCGGAGAGGTCGCGGGATTCGACAGGGAAAACTCGGTTCCGTCCTCGGTCCCTGCGTCCCACGGGTACAGGTTCACCACGAGCGACGGCAACCAGCCGCCCTGATCGTCGAGCAGAGACCGCCCGAAGACGCCCACGAACCAGTCCGGGCTCGGCGCGATCATCGTGAGCAGGGTGACTCCGGGATGATCGGTCGTGAGCGTGACCATGTTGATGGTCGACGAGCCTGTCGGGCCGATATTTCCGCTGCCCCGTATGACGGAGAGCGCATTCGGTTCGGCGGCCCGGACTTCATTCGTCAGGATGCGTGTTCCCCCGAGTTCCGCCATGAGCTCGACTCCCGCGTTGGCCATGCCTCCCTCTCTCAGGAAGGTCACGTCGGAGTTGTGAACGCCGCCGATCAGGGTCGTGAAATGCGCTCCGGATGGAACGCCGCCGGGCGTGACGGCGGTGGTCCAGGTTCCCCGGAAGGTCACCCTGTAGGTCGCGGCGCTCCTTTGCTGCGCCTGCACTCCGGACACTAGGCACATCAGGACCGCCGGCAACAGGATGAGGGGATGAGCACGACGGGGCATCAGCGGGAGGGGTGCTTCAGTCCGGCTCTCTCGCCTCCGGCCGCAGCACGTCTCAGTCCAATTGTAAGCGGCTCTTCAAGGGATGCCCGGTGGCCGCTTTAGCGGGCTGCGGAGTTCAGAAGGCGCCGCGGATCCTCTTCCAAGCGGGGCGGCCCAGCGATGCAGGGTCAGCCGCCATCCCGCGAGACCTGCTCCGGAGTCCTTCCCGTCTGCCGGCCGCGCGCGGCGCAACGGGCATACCAGCCCATCTAAGCCCGGTTCCTGTTCAGCTCATTCCAGAGAGCCCGGTAATATTGCAGAAACCGCTCCGGCTCCTTGCTCTCGGCCACCTCGGCCAGGCAGTAGCGCTCGTAGCCGCTGCTGCGCAGCAGTCCAAACAACTCCCGGTAAGGGTAATCGCTGGCCAGCCGGTTGATGTGGACGTTCTTGATGAACGGCCGCAGCAGCTCGAACGGCTCTTTGATCGAGCCGTTGATGACCTCGCCCGGATTCGAGTTCCAGCAGATGCCCACACTGGGGTGCGAACACACGTCCATGATCGTTCGCATGTGAATCGGATTCTGTGTGCCTCTGCCATGCACCTCGACCCAGATCTCGACGCCCTTGCGCGCGCCGATGTCGCCGCACTCCTGCAGCGCCTCGCCGATCTGTTGCAGCGTGACGCGCCACGGCACATCTTCGAGCAGGCGATTCGGCCGCACCTTGATCCCCCAACACCCCAGATCGTGCGCCAGATCGACGAAGCTCGCCGTCTCTTCGATGTTCCGCCGAACGACGGACGGGTCCGGTGAGTGGTATTCGCACGCCGTGCCCAGACTCAGCAGTCGGACCTTGCTTCGCAGGAACCGGTCCCGCACCTTCTCCCGCTCTTGCGGCGACAGGGACGGTTCAACGCCATGAGCGTGGGTTGTCCGCAGCTCGACCGCCTCCCACTTGGCGGCTTCGAGCAGCTTGATGATCGTTTCGATATCCCAGTTGCGGGCGATGTTGTAGGTAACGAGGCCGAGTCTCATCAGCGTTTCACCGGCGAGTATTCTACCACCGCGGTGCGGCAACCAGCCCCTGCTATGCCAGCTCAAGCCCGCTTCCTTTCACCCGGCAGCGGGGTATTTTCCTCACCTCCCGGCCCGTTTTTCAGCCGCCGGATTGATAGAAGCCGGACCATGCGGCCAGCCGCCGGCGCTATCTTGGTGTAGGGATGGCGCGGCGCGGCGCACTGCGGAACGGGGCTGAATACGTGGCCGCCTGGCCGATTCTCCAGGCCTTGCAGTGGTTGCCGCAGCCTCTCGCTCGCGGGTTGGCCGCTGGGCTTGGGCGGCTGGCTCACGCGGTGGCGGCGCAATGGGGCCCGGTAGCGGACCGGCACCTCGAGAGGGCGCGTCTTGCTGTCTGTCGCGCGCATGCCGCACATCGATCAGGGCAACGTCGGGGAGTGGCTCGACTACGAGGGCTACGAACACTACGAAGAAGCGACCCGGCAGGGCCGCGGCGTCTTGTATCTTACGGCGCACCTGGGGAACTGGGAACTGAGCGCTCACGCACACGGCCTTCACGGCCATCCCTTGCATGTCGTCGTGCGGGCGCTCGATAACCCTTACTTCGATCGCTTCGTGGAGCGGCGGCGCGTCTGCTCGGGAAACCGTCTGATTCACAAGCAGGAGTTCGCTCGCCGGGCGCTCAAAGCCGTTGGGGAGAACGAGGCGGTCGGGGTCCTGGTCGACCAGAACACCGCTGGCGACGATAGTGTGTTCGTGGAGTTCTTCGGTCAGCGAGCGAGCGCGACCAGCGGAATCGTCCGCCTCGCCATGCGGACGAAAACACCGGTCGTTCCCGGTTTCGCATTCTGGAACGAGAAGCGCCGGAAGCACTCCCTCCGCTTCAGTCCGCCAGTCCCGATGGTGGACACCGGCAACAAGGAGGCTGACTTGGCGGAGAACACGCAGCGTTGTCAGAAGGTTATCGAAGAGGCGGTCCGCGAATACCCCGAGCAGTGGCTTTGGATCCACCGGCGCTGGAAGACGCGTCCGCCGGGTGAACCGGATATGTATTGACTCCGGCCGGGCGCTTTGTGAGGCAGGTTACGCCCGGTTCATGGACTTGGGGTAGAATGATTGCGGATTCAGACGGCCATGCGCAAAGCGATGGGTATCATCCTGTTGGTTTGGGTCACCGTGCTCGGGGCCCAAGAAGCAGAAGTCGATCCCGATTCGACGATTCAGGTTGACGTCAACGTGGTCAACGTGCCGGTTTCCGTGACGGATAGCGAGGGGCGATTCCTGGTCGACCTGAACAAGGACGATTTCAAGGTTTGGGAGAATGGCCAGAGGGTTGAGATTCGGTATCTGACCAAGAGCAACGACATCGAGAACATGCCGCCGTTGCGGGTGGGCCTTCTCATCGATCAGAGCAACCGGGCGCGTCTCTACTACAAGACGTACAAGGATTCGATCGGCGACCTCGCTTTCCAGTTGATTCCCGAAGGCGGGCGTGACCGCGGATTCCTGATGGGCTACCACATGGAAGTGGATCTGCTCGTCAAGATGACCGACGATGCGTACTTGATCTCCGAGCGACTCGAGAAGGTCAAGCACGGCGGCGGCAGTGCGATGCTGGACGCCATCTACGAAGCCTGCACGAAGTACCTCGCGTCCGAGGAGTACAAGGGTCCCGGCGAGCCGCGCAAAGTGATCGTCATCATCGGTGATGGCCACGATAACGTCAGTAAGCGAAGCCTGGAGGAAGTCCTCTATGTCGCGCAGCGACACCAGGTGACCATCCACGGCTTGAGCACGGTCGCCTGGGGCTTTCACGAGAAAGAAGAAAAGAACCTGTTCCAACTCGCTGAAGCGACCGGCGGACGCATCGTGCAACCGATGGACAACGTGCATAAAGACGTCTCCGGCTATCTCTCCAAACCGCAGGACGCTGGCAACTTCGTCTACACCGTCGGGACGGGTGAGTACAACGCCGCGCAGCTGCAGGCGCTGTTCGATGCCATTCGCGACGTGGCGGGCGGCATTCAGAAGCAGTATGTTCTGGGCTACGTCCCGCCGGAGCCGTTCAGCGACGGCAAGTTCCGCAGGATCCGCGTCGAGCTCAATCTGACGAAGTACGTGGATCTGGAGATCCGGCACCGCGCCGGATACTACCCGCCGGAAGTGGCAACGCCCTGACCTGCCGCCGCCGCCTCCCCGGCCAGCGGCTACGGACCAATGATGCCGGGCGGTCTGGCCGCCCGCTTTCCCGTCAGATGACGAGCAAGGCAGGTTAACGCCAAGCCGGCTTGGGACCGAGGCGCGGAGAGGTCGTCGAGCGGGTCGAGGTCCAGCAGCGCCTCATCCAGGAGCCCAGGTCGTCGAACAGCGTGTAGTAGGTCGGCAGGACGATCAACGTCAACACGGTGGACGCCAGCAGGCCGCCCATCACGGTGCGGGCGAGCGGGAAATACTTCACCTCGAACATCGCGCTGTCGCCCCAGGCCAGGGGCATGAGGCCGACGACGGTGGTGGTCGCCGTCATCACGATGGGACGGAAGCGCTCCCGGCAACCTTCGCGAATCGCCTCGGACCGCGGCAGTCCCTTGCGCCGCAGGTTGTTGATGTGATCGATGAGCACGATCCCGTTGTTGACGACAATGCCGATCAGCACCATCGAGCCGATCCAGGCCATCATGTTGAATGGCGTGTTCGTGACGTAGAGGAAGCCCGCCACGCCGACCAGCGCGAACGGCAGCGAGAACATGATCGCGAACGGGTGGGACAGCGATTCAAACAGCGACGCCATCACGAAGTAGACCATGAACAGAGCCAAACCGATATCCCATAAGAAATCGCTGCGGTCGGCGTCCTGCTGATTCGTCCAGAAGCTGTAGCTCCAACCGTATCCGGCCGGGTATGCGAGCAGGTTCATGACTTCCGTCATGACGGCCTTGCCCTCCTCGCGCTGTCCGCCGCTGTATTCCGCCCAGAAGGAGAGATTCGTTCTGCGGTTTTCTCGCCGGATCCGGCTGGGCACCTGCTCGATTCTCAGTTCCGCGACTTGCGACAACAGGATGGTTTCGCCGTCCTGACCGGCTCCGACGACCATCGATTTGAGATCGTCCAGGTCTTCGCGGTCCTCCGGCCGAAGTTGCACGAGGATGTCGACTTCGCCTTCGGGGGTGCGGAATCCACGGATTTGCCGACCGCGGACCACAATTCCCAGAACTTCTGAAACCGACTGCGGGGAGATGCCGTACTGCCTCGCCAGCTCACGATGAAGACGAATCTGCACTTCCTCCTCGACGCTGTCGGTCGGCAGGCTCACGCGAGTGAATCCTGGACGGTCGAGCAGCAGCCGTTTGGCCTCTTCGGCAAGGTTCTGTAGCGTTTCCATATCATCGCCGAACAAGTTCGCGCGAAAGCCCGTGCGATCCTCTCCTCGCTGACTGCCGAGGGTGATTTCGGACCCCGGAATCTCCGGCAGCTTTTCTTCGATCTCTTCGCGGAACTTCTGGAGCTCGTCGTGAGTGATGAGGTCGGTGTCGAAGAAGATCTCGGTGTGAGCGCGGTTGTTGTCGTATTCCGACCGGATATCCCTGATCTTCCAGCGCTCGCGGTTCTCTTCGAGGACTTGCTCGACCGGTATGACGTAGTCGTTGACGATCTTGGCGTAGTGGAAGTTCTCGGTAAATTTGTAGCGCACCCGAACGTCTTGAATGTTGAGCGACTCGGGAGTCATGTTGGGGACCTTGTACGTGAGCAGCCAGCCGGCGCCCGCAATGAGAGCCGGTACCAGGACCAGGCCCACCAGCACACGGTGCTCAAGGGGCCAACCGACAAGCCGCAGATAGCCCCTCGCGACCGTGCCGGCTTCCTCTGCACCGTGCGCCGGGCTCTTGGCTTGCGGTTTGATGGATTCGCCATCGCGGGTCCGTGAGAACAGAGAGCCGAACGCCTTCCCGAGTTGACGTTGCCAACGAGGCCGGGACATCACGTCGACTCGCAGGAATCGCGCCATCGCCAGCGGGATGAGTGTCAGTGAAATGAACAGCGAGCACAGCAGAGCGAAGATGATCGATATCCCGGCATTGCCCAGGAGCATCGAATACTGCGACTCTTGACCGAAAACCAGCGGCACGAAGATGATGATCGACGTCAACGTGGCCGCGATGACCGCCATGATGACCTCCTGTGTTCCCACCCGGGAGGCCTTGACGCGATCCATGCCTTTTTCCAATTTCTGGTAGATCGACTCCAGCACGACGACGGCGTTGTCGACAAGCATGCCGGTGGCCAGCATCAGGCCGAGCATCGTCAGCACGTTCAAGCTCTTGCCGCTGAAATAGAGGAACCCGATGGCCGAAACGATGGAGAAGGGAATCGACAGGGCGATGATCATCGACGCATCGAATCGCCGCAGAAAAAGAACGAGTACGAAAACGGCCAGAATCGCGCCGAGAACGCCTGCGCTCAACAAACCCGAGAGCGACTTGACGATTTCCTTGCCCTGGTTGAACCACAACAAGAGATTGATCCCGCCCATCGCCGGGTCGTTCTTCAACTCTTCGATCTTTTCGAGCACGCCGTTCGTCACTTCGAGGGTGTTCGCCTCGGAGGTCTTGCGGACCATGAACCCCAGCGAGTTTTGTCCGTTCAGGCGGCTCCCCGAGGAACGAGGTGGCGCCTCGTAGAGAATGTCCGCGACATCGCGCAACAGCAGTCCCCGGTCATTCACGGGGACCGTCTCGATATCGGTGAGCGAGAGAAGCGTCCCCTGCGTAAGCGTGCTGTACTGGACCTCGCCGTCGACGACGCGGCCGAGGGAGCGGTTGACGTTGATGTCGTCAAGCTTGCGGAACATTTGGCCGACATCCACGCGGTAACGCTTGATGTCATCCAGGCGCAGGTCGATGTTGACTTCTCGCCGGCCGACGCCCCAGAACTGCACTTCGGCCACGCCCGGCACGCGCTCCAGCGGCTTTTTCACCTTGAGGTCGAGGAAGTCCGCCGATTGCCGCAGATCGCGCTCCGACGAGAATGCTCCGAACATGACCGGCGCCTGTGCCGTGTTCCAGTTCCAGATGTTGATCCGTTCGACCTCGTCGGGAAGCTCGTTGCGGATCAGATCGACCTTGTCCCGAACCTCGTTCCGAATCAGCCCTACCTCCCGGCCCCAATTGAAATTCATCTCCACGCTTCCGTTGCTGCGCGAGGCGTAGGATTGAGCTCGCTGGACGCCGGGGATGGTCGCAAGCGTCTCCTCGAGGGGTTTCGTGATCGATTCCAGGGTCTGTAGCGGCGTGCTGTTAGGGTGGCTGACTCTCACCTGCAGGAAAGGCCCCTCGATGTCCGGCATCAGCACCAGCGGAATCTTGAAGATGGAGATGCCGCCCAGCGTGAGAAACAGCACGAAGACCATGCAGATGGTGATGGGGTAGCGTACCGAGAAACCGGCCAGACGGCTCCCCGATTCGTGGCTCATGCCGGAGGGCGTGGCGCGCTTCGGCGGGTCTGGAATCGGAGAACTCATTGTCTAGTTGCTCTCCTCACGCAGTGTCCCCCAGGAGGGCTCCATCCGCTGTTCGGCCGCGGGTTTCTCGTCCCTGTCAGCCACCGAATCCAAGGCGTGTGGACCGCGGTCGACGGCTTCATACACAACCGGAATCAGAACCAGGGTCAGCAACGTCGAAAACATCAGCCCGCCCATGACGGTAACCGCCATCGGCGCGCGGATCTCTGAACCCTCGCCCCAACCCAAAGCCATCGGAAAGAGGCCGAGCACGGTGGTGAGTGTCGTCATCAGGATCGGCCGCAACCGAACCTGTCCC
>MKWU01004221.1_pt1 | contig 17362 bp, 16 predicted proteins | sample 809101 | NCBI WGS metagenome assembly MKWU01 (sample SAMN05860141, study PRJNA318959) | sponge metagenome | host: Aplysina aerophoba | place: Slovenia: Piran, Adriatic Sea, Gulf of Piran | collected 2013-05-07 | reverse complement strand
AGCAGGAGCCGTGCCCCCTTCCGCGGCCGGCGGCCGCCGCCCCAGGCCTCCGCGCAAGCCAAAACAGGAGAATTAATCCCCGCCCAGGCCAAGGCAATCTTTATCTCAAAAACTGTTCACACCATTGCTCGTCAAAAAGCGGGAAGATCGCCGCCAATCGATTTCCACAGTTGATTTACATAATCGGTTCAACTGATGGGTTGGTTCAGCCTTCGAGTTCCCCCGCCTTGAGCACCTGAAACAGATTGGAACGGGCAAGGACGGCACTGACCGCAACCGTAAGGACGCAGACGGCACCCAGCAAAATGGCGGCGGCGACAACGAATTCGTCCCACGAAGTGCGGACGACATAGGGCGGGATGGTCTGCGCCGCAGCAAGGCCGGTCTGAAGGTACGGGACGAACAGACGGCTTACGGCAACGCCGAGCATCGTGCCCCCGCCCACCCCGAGTGCCGCAATCGCCAACTGTTCCAGCGCAATGCAAAGTACACCTTGTCCGCGGGACCAGCCAATGGCCCTCAGCGTGCCAATCTGAATCCGTCGGCGCTGCAAGGCCAGGATCCCGTGGACCACCAGGGCAAGCACGCCCAGGACCAGGCCGACTCCCAGCCCCAATGACAGAAATCCGTTCAGTCCGAGCCTGACGGGATCGGTCCGCCAAGTTTCCAGTTGTCCCTTGGCATCCGCCAGATTCAGGATCTCGACCGATGCTTCATCCAGGGCTGCAACCACGCTCCCGGTCCGTGCGCGATCGGCAAGTCTCAACCAGACCTGGTAGGGCATCGGGCCGCCCACCTGCGTAAAGATGTGCTCCAGGTTGCCCACGACGAAGAGTTCGTCCGGAGGGTAGGTGGTCGGGAAATAGCGCAGGGAACCAACGATGCGGAACGGCACCGCGGCACCGCTGCCGGCAATCAGTCCCTGGACGGTGATTTCATCGCCGATCCCATACCCCCCGGCTTCAAGCAGGTGTGTTGGAACCAACAGGCCGTTTGGATTCAAGGCCAACCGGTTCATCAGCTCGCCCAGTGGTTCGGCGGCAAAATCCGGGCGGAAGTAGGCAGTCTGTGGCCACTCGGTCCGATCGATTCCGTACAGTTTGGCGCTGTATCCCCGGTTGTCAATGCGGAGGCTGACGGGGTAGATCCCTACTCTGGCCGCAGCCAGCACTCCCGGCGCATTCCGGTGCAGATCGAACGGAGGTATGGACCATCCGGTTGGCTGGCCCGCAGTGTCACCGTCGTCGGAACCTTGAAACCGTTTGGCCTGTTCCGTCAGGTTTACGGAGGATCCGACCGTGTAGTACGCCTTGTCTTCCAGATGGGCGTCCTGAGTGCGCATGATCGACGCGGCCAAGGTCCCTGTACCCATGGCAAACAGGAGCAGGGTTAGCAGCGCCTGATGATGTGGCGCCTGCCGCGCGAGGTTGCGTAGAGCGACCAGCAACACGGTACCCCGCAGCAACTGGACGGGCCAGTCCAACCCTCGGAGGAGCCAGGGGAGGAGGCGGACCACAGCGCGGACACCCGTCCACAGCCAGAGACAAGGCGTCAGGAATACGAGCGGATTGTCGGCAAAGTCGATGCCCGACAGCCGATCCGGCAGCGGCAAACCTCCCTCCTGTCGCAGGAGGTGCCAGCCGTAGGCTCCTGCCCCGGCAACGGCCAGGTCCAGAACAATCCAAGTCGAGGATGCATGCGTTTCCTCGCGGGACAGGCGCTGCTCCGACGTGACGGCAGTTTCCCGTGCATACCGCCAGCCCGCCGCCATCGAAGTCAGGTTGACCAGACCAAGTACCGCGCCCGCATACAGTGGAGCGTCCGGTGTGAGTGCGGTATCGAGCAGGACCGTGGGAGCGTTGTGCACGTTCGGTAGCACCCAGAAGGAGGCGGACGCCATCAGGCGGGCAACCGCCAGGCTGCCGGGGAGACCCGCGAGCAAGCTGAACCCGGACAGCACGACCAACTGGATCGCGTACGTTCCCAGGACCTGAAACCTGGAGGCGCCGCGGCTGCGCAGCACGGCAATTTCCCTCTGCTGGCGCATCATCAGGCTTCGGGTTGTCATGCCAGTGTAGAGCAGCACGAGTAGAAGGACGGGCAGGCTCGCGAACAGCAACAACGGCGACTGTTCCGCCACCTCGAGGCGGTACCGCAGCAGTGCGTTCTCGGGCGAAAGCATCAGCAGCGTTCCCGGGAGGTGTTGTTGGACTTGGGCGCGGGCCTCGTGGATGCGTTGCACCAAACCGTCGATTTGGCGTGCCCGAATGTCGCCGCCGTCCAGGGCGGTATACCACCCTGTTTCAAAGTACGGCCGCGGGATACGGTACGCAACCTCGGCCCGGTATTGCGCTTCGGATGTGAGCAGGGAATTTGCAAATGTAGTGGGAGACAGGTACCAGTAGGCAGAGGCGGGATCGGCGGCGCGCCAGATTCCCGCGATGCGGACTGGCAGGGCGAAGGCTCTCTCACCTGTTGCCGGATTGGGATTGACCGCACGGAAGACAACGTAATCCTCGCCCGCCTGCACCCCTAGGCGGTTGGCCATGTCCTGGTGCATGAGCACCTCGACATGGGAGGCGTCGGGCGCGGCGGACACCGGCAGGTGGCCGGACAGCAGTTCGGCCTGTCCGGCCAAGTTGCTGAGGAACCCGAGGCTGAAGTGCTCCAGTGGCTCGTCTCCACGGCCGTAGGTTCCCGCGCCGGTAGGGAAGAGTTGGAAGAGATCGCTGCGCACGTAGTGCATGCGGGTGGTCACCGGCAGCGCCATGTCCGCCGTGAAGCCACTGTCCATGTAGGACGCCAGCCGATCGTATTCGGAGAGGCGTTGCGCGTCCCCCGCGATCAATGTTGGGCTGGAATCCCTGTCCAGGGACAGGAACAGGAAACCAAATGCCGGCCGGTGCGAGTGTGAGCCTTCCTGCAACTCCAGGCGCAGGACGCGTTGGTGCAGGGCGTCGACGTAAACAGGAACGGCCGCGCCGAGTGCCGTGGCGGCAATCCAGCCCAGCAACAGAATTAGATACAGCCACACGTCGTGGCGCATCCGATGCAGGGCCAGCCGCGTTAGTCCGGCTACCGCCACACTGTGGGCACCCGTGGGGGGCGGGGAAGGTTGTCTTCCCCGGAACTTAGGCCTTGATGGCCCCGGAGGTCAGGCCGGCAATGAAGTACCGCATCGTGAGCGTGAAGAGGACGATCAGCGGAACCGACGCGATGACGTAGCCGGCGAACATCGGACCCCAACGTTCGAGTCCCCCGTACTGGCTGCCGAAACTGACGATGCCCAGCGAAATCGTCCAGAGTTTCTGGCTGGGAATGGTGACCAGCGGCCAGATGTAGTCGTTCCAGGTGGCCAGCACATTCATGATGGCAACCGTAATCAGCATGGGCTTGGACAGGGGCAGGGCGATGTGCCTGAACATCTGGAAGGTGGAGGCGCCGTCGAGGCGCGAAGCCTCGAAGAGCTCCTCCGGCAACGACGCGATGAAGCTGCGCAGGATGAAGATGGCGAACACCTGGCCGCCCGCAATGTAGGGCAGGATCAGTGCCCAGTAGGTATTGATCAGGTTGAGATCCTTGACCAGCAGAAAGGCTGGGATGAGGGTCAGGATCGACGGGATCATGAGCAGGGCCAGGATGGCCATGAACAGGACTTCGCGGCCCGGAAAGCGGAACCGGGCAAAGACGAACGCGGATACGCTGGCGATGGCCAGCACCCCGACCATGGATACCCCCGATACGATCAGACTGTTCAGCATGTAAGGGCTGATCACGGTCCAGGCATCACGGTAGTTGGCCCACTCCGGTACCGTCGGCAGACCCCAGAATGTGTGCATGAAGTCGACGGTCGGTCGGAACGACGAAATCAGCAGGAACACGAAGGGAAAGAACGTCACGATGGCCAGAAAGCCCAGCATAACGTGAATGACCAGATCGTGTCTCAGGGTGTGGCGACGGCTTTCCATGGACAGTTCAGGAACCTGTGAATTCCACGCTGGACCGCAGGTAGCGGTGGTTCAGGTAGGTCAGTATCAGCGTGAGGAAGAACAACACCGTGCCGATCGCGCAGGCATAGCCCATGCGGTTGTAGGCCATGGCCGTCTTGTAGAGATGGAGGCCCGGCACCAGGGTCTTGGTGCCGGGTCCGCCGTTTGTCATGACCAGGACGATGGTGAAGTTCTGGAACGCCGTGATCACGGTCAGGATGACCACCAGCTTGATTTGGGACAGGACCATCGGCAGTTCCACAAAGGCGAAGCGCTGCCAGGTGGAGGCGCCGTCGATGACGGCCGAGTCCATCAGTTCGGTGGGGATGGCCTGGAAACCCGCCAGGTAGATGAGCGTGCCAATGCCCGCCACCCAGGGGAAGCCGACGAAGATGATGGCGTAGAGTGCCAGCTTGAAGTCGCCCAGCCAGAACCGTTGCAGGTTCTCCAGGCCCAGAAGGGCCAGCGACTGGTTGAGCAACCCGATGTTGGGACTGTAGATGAACATCCAGATCATCAGGATGACCAGCCCCGGCACCACCATCGGCACGACCAGGAGCACCCTGTAGAAGTAGGCGGCGCGCAGGTTCCAAAGGTGGAAGATCATGGCCGCGGCTCCCAGGGGGAACGTCAGGTTGATGGCCACCAGGGCCACGGTCAGGATAATCAGGTGCGTGAACGACTCCCACCAGAGGGGGTCGTGCCACAGGTCGACGAAGTGGGTGACTCCGACGAACAGCTTGATGTTGGCGCCGTTCCACTGGAACAGGCTGTGGTACAGCGCGGAAAGCGCCGGGTAGTAGTTGAAAACAAGCAGCAGCGCGAACGTGGGGATGAGCCACAGATACGCAGTGCGGTAGCGCGCAATGCGCGCAAGCAGGGGACGCGCCGCCGCCGGTTGCCCGGACGACGGAGTTGATGTTGACAGCGTTGCGGACACGGGGTCGGCGGCGCGTGGTCGGTACGGGTTTGTCGGTTAGGCTTCCCCCCAATCCGGATGCTCGTTCAGCAGTTGCTGCGCGGCCAGTTCCATCTCCTGTTGCATGATTGAGGACATTTCGTCGGCACTCAGCTCGCCCGCCATGAACTGTTGCAGGTTGCGCCACATGGCGTCGACGAATTCACGCGTCAGCATGCTGTCGAACGGTTCGATCCGTTCGGCGCCGAAGTTGACGAGCATGTCGGTGTAGACCGCCAGTGAGGGATCCGCGCCCGCGGTGTCCTTGACGCCGGGGGCGAAGCCGCCGTGGTCGTTCAGGGCCTCGATCAGGTTGGGCGGAGCGGTAAGGAACTGGAGCCAGTCGATGGTGTCGTCCAGCACGCCGCGTTCCTCGGCCACCGTGGTGGTGATGTACTGGAACACGCCGCCCACGCCGGCCATGGCCGGGAAGCCGAGGCCGCCGTACTGGGAGGTTTCCTGGGTAACGGTCGGCATCTTGGGGAAAATGCCCCATTCGAATTCGATCAAGGGGTCGTTGCGGACGGGCTTGTTCATCCAGCTGCCCAGCCAGGCGACGGCGGCCTCGCCTTCGGCCCACAGTCGGAAGACATCCGCCGTGGGCAGGGCCCAGAACCCGTCCGGATAGTGGACGGACCACTCCTTCATTAGCCGGAGCATTTCCAGCCATTCGGGATCGGTGGCGGCGTAGTTGCCGTCACGGATGGCGCGCACCATGGCGGGCGGCTGCAGGCCTTCGCCAGGCTTCCAAGTCCGGGACACCGGCGTTCCGCCGGAAATCTGTGCCATCTTGTGGTCGTACAGCACGTCCTGGAACACCCGCGTGGTCCAGCTGCCGTACAAAGGCGTGCCGCCCTGCAGGTGGTAGCTCACGGAGAAGGGCGTGGTGCCGGAGTCCGCGATCGCCTGTTGCGCTTCCTCGTATTCGGCCCAGGTTTCCGGTACGGCGAGTCCGAGTTCGTCGAACTTGGACTTGTTGTAGAAGAAGCCGGTACCGACGATGTCGCCGGTAATCAGATAGATGTGACCGTCGGGCGCAGTGCCGCTGGCAATCACGGGTCCCTGGAAGGTGTCCTTCCAGGAGTCGTAGCCCTCGACGTAGGGATTGGGCTGCGACAGGTAGGGATCGAGGTTGTTGAACCAGTTCTTCTCGTAGTCGCGGGCGATCCAGCCGCGCTGGTACCAGAGGATTTCAGGGGCCGTGCCCGCCGTCAGCTGGGTCACCATCCACTCGTCGTAGCCGGAGGCCACAGACTCGATGAACTCAAGGTCCACGTCCGGGTGCAGATCCTTGTACGCCTCTTCCAGGGCCCACAGGGCTTGGGGCGGATCCCAGCGGTCGGTTTCCAGGCGATCGCGGGGCGTCAGGCCCTGCGCGTAATGGGATACAACTCGGGGTTCGGCTTCCGGGCCGGCCATGTCGTCGGCCGGGGTGCTGGGAATACAGGCGGCGAGTGTCAATGCTGCCCCGGTCGCGCCGGAGAGTTGCAGAAATCGACGTCTTGACAATCCGTTGTGTGACATGTGTGCTGTCTCCTTGGACGCGCAAATGAAATGCCTCCGGGGATTGAGGCAATCCCCACGGGGTTTCCTTGGGTTGGATAGCTTCGATTCTATCAGACCATCATCCCGCCGCGAACCGGGTCTTGCAATGCCGCGACTACCAGCGACAGTGCTCAACCGGCCTTCAACCGACGACGGTCCGGTCAAGGCCGAACGCGGGCTGGCGAACAGCCCCCGGGCCGTTGCTCCCGGTTCCGCGGGGGCGTGGCGGATACCGCGCTGGCTTGAAATCCGAAGGAAACGTGGTGCGGCGTCTCCTGGTGTGACCAAGGCAATCCGCCCTGAGGCAACAGGATGGTGGAAGGTATGGGCTCGATGGGAGGTGTTCTCGGCCATGGGGCCAAGGGACCCGGCCATGAACCTCTACCGAACCTAAAATGGCAATGCCCGCGCTCAATGCCACCACCTATCGGATCCGAAGCAAGCTGTGACACGGATTTTCCAGTTGACTGCAAGCCAGTGGCTGCCTCGGGCCCCGGAGGAGGTGTTCGCTTTTTTCGCGGATGCCTTCAACCTTGAGGACATCACACCGCCTTGGCTGCGGTTCCGCGTTCTGACCCCGCCGCCGATTAATTTGAGGTCTGGAAGTGAGATCGACTACCGGCTGCGCTTGCGCGGTCTGCCGTTGCGCTGGCGCAGCCGCATCAGCGACTGGAGTCCGCCGTTCCAATTCGTTGACCACCAGATTGTCGGGCCCTATCGGTTGTGGCACCACGTCCATACGTTCGAAGCGCGGGACGGGGGCACGTGCGTACTTGACCATGTGGAGTACGCATCCGCGGGCGGAGTGTGGGCAAACGCCCTTTTCCTCAGGCGGGACCTCAGGGACATCTTCACGTACCGGCAGCAGCGCCTGACGGAACTCTTCGGTGCTGATCCGAACAATCCGCCGCGGCTTGCGGTCTGAAAGTCCGCTGCGGCCGGTGGTCCGTACCTGCAGTCTGCTGGGGTTCGGGCGCTCGGGACCAGTGCCGCGGAGTTCTTGCCAGGTCCCCAGCGGGGACCTGATTAGCGGTCCGTCCCGGCAACCGTCAGTCGGTCGGACACCGCCGGCGCGTCGGCAGACTCGCTGCGCGCGCCTCCCAGGGACCATCCCGTGCTCAAACCGATGACGAACCATCCCATGGCCAGCATGCCGGCAGCGAAGACCGTGTCGCCAATGGCCCGGAGCCATCGGAAGGTTTGCCAGGGTTCCTGCTGCAGAAATTCAGCGGAACGGGCATACCACATGCCGTGTTCAACACTGGCCCAGGTCTGGGCCAGCCCAATGGGCAGGAGGCTGAGCAGGATCATCAGGCCCAAACCGATTTGCATGGACCAGAACGAGAAGGCCAGCACCCCGGTACGCCACTGCCGACGGACGGTCAGAATCCTGAGGCTTAGCAACATGAGGCCCAGCCCCAGCATCCCGTAGACGCCGAACAGCGCGGCGTGGGCGTGCACGGGCGTGGTGTTGAGGCCCTGCATGTAGTACAAGGCAATGGGCGGGTTGATCAGGAACCCGAACAGCCCGGCCCCCACCAGATTCCAGAATGCAACGGCCACCAGGAAGAAGATCGGCCACTTGTAGTGTTTGGCCCATGGCGCGCTGCGGTGGAGTGTCCAGTTCTCGTAGCCTTCGAAGCCGATCATTACGAGCGGTACTAGCTCGAGTGCGCTGAAGGTGCCGCCCAATGCGATCACGGCCGGAGCGGTGCCCGTGAAGTACAGGTGGTGGAAGGTGCCCAGGACGCCCCCCGCGAGATACAGGATGGTCGTGAACAGGACCGCCATCGTGGCGGAGCGGACCTGCACCAGGCCGAGGCGGATGAAGACGAAGGCCACGACCGCCACCGCAAACACCTCGAAGAACCCTTCGACCCACAGGTGCACCACCCACCATCGCCAGTATTCGGCAATGGCCAAATTCATGTCGCGGCCCGCCATCAGGCCGGCACCGTAGAACAGGGCGATGGCCGCCACAGCGAGACCGAAGATGACCAGTATCTGTCGATTGACGCCTTCACTGCGCCGGATTCCCGGTATCAAACAGCGCAGCATCAACACCATCCAGAAGAGTAGGCCGCCAAACAGCAGCAGTTGCCACAGCCGGCCCAGGTCCAGGTATTCGAATCCCTGGTGTCCTACCCAGAAATTGGCATCGGGACTGAGCTGGCGGTGGATTGCCAACGCCTGTCCCGTCAGGGAGCCGCCCACCACCAGGAGCAGGGCTCCAAACAGGACATTCACGCCCAGTCGTTGATACCGCGGTTCGTGGCCGGTCAACATGGGAGCCAGGCAGAGACCCGTGGCCAGCCACGCCGTGGCGATCCAGAACATGCCCAGCTGGACGTGCCATGTCCGGGTGAGGGAGTAGGGGAGCCACTGGGCAATCGGCACGCCATACAGTGCAGTCCCTTCCACTCCGTAGTGGGCGGTCACCATCCCGGCGATCATCTGCAGGACCAGGAGCAGCCCCACGATCCAGAAGTACTTGACGGTGGCATACATCGACGGCGTGGCCCGCCCGGTGATCAACGGATCGCGAGGTTCGGCGGCACGCGTGCTGGCCCACGATTCCCGGGTTGCGGCGTAGAACCAGGCCAGGGCGCCGACACCGCCCAGGAGGAGAACGAAACTCAATACGCTGACGACGATGAGGTGTCCCGGCGGCGTGTTGCCCAGCAATTCGTCGGGAGGCCAGTTGCTGGTGTAGGTGAAGTTCCGGCCGGGCCGCTCCGTGACACTGACCCAACTGGCCCAGAAGACGAATGCCGTCAGGTGTTCCCGTTCCCGCTCCTTGGGAAGCGTGTTGACCGGCATGGCGTAGCTTTCGCGCAGGTCGGCCAAGTCCGGTGCGTCGCCGAAGAGATCGGTGTAGTGGTTTTGAACCGCCTGTATGGCCCGCGCCCGGTCCTCGGAAAGGACAATCGCGCCCGTGGCTTCATCGAACGTGTTGGTTCGCATGTCGGCCTGGAGCCTCGCTCGCAGGACCGCCTGCCTTTCGGAGTCCAGTCGATCATAGGGAACGCCGGCCTCGGCATGAGCCCAGGCGTCCAGCAGAAACAGGGCCTCCCGATGCAACCAGTCGGCGGTCCAGTCAGGTGCCGTGTAGGCTCCATGTCCCCAAATCGAACCCAGTTCCTGGCCGCCGATGGAACGCCAGACGTCCTGACCGTTCAGGATGTCGTCTCCGGTAAAGACAACATCTCCGGCAGTGGTGACGATGCGTTCCGGGAGCGGAGGCGCCATCTGGTAGATCTCGCCGCCGTAGTACAGCAGCAGGCCGAAGGACAGTGCCACCACCAACCCGAGAGCGATCCAGAGGTTACGCAGTGTGTTGCCTGTTGTGCGGATGTCTATGTTCACCCTTTCCCATGGCAGGTCGCAGGACCGGAATTCCTGCAACGGGACGAACGCGATCCGGACCGGCGGTCGGCAGGAACCGGCAGACGAATGTTGCACGGAGTGTAGGACGATTCCGAGTCGGCGAACGTTGTGAACCGTACTTTCAGGAAGGCGGGGCCCTGTTCGGCAACTTGCCCGCGGCCGGCCAGCACGACCCAAGGCGTCCTCATCCGAAACCGGGGGCGGTCCGTGGGGCCTCAAGCCGTCTTTGATGTTCGGCCGATACGGATGTGTACGGGATGGGCACGGGTTCGGGGTCCATGATTGGCAACCCGCAACCTGCGGGTTCCCATAATGCGTATGTAGGAACAGGCAAGCCTTCCAATCGATGTTGAGGATGACCCCATGGCCCGTACACGACCGCGCCGTTCGCATCTGTGGTGGCTGATCTTGGCCGTGGCAGTCTTGGCGGCACTGCTGGCACCTTTTGTATTGCTTGCCTTTTCCCCGGTGACCGATCAGGGAGAGTCCTGGTTCGGCTCTTTCTACAGTTCCTCAGAGACCTCCACGACCTATGACGAGGACGGGAACATTGTCGAACACTTGGTGAACGGAGTTCCCACCACCCCTCAGCCTCCGCAGCCGGCCCCGTGTGGTGACGACCCATCCTCCACCCCAGGAGATGGGCCTGACGGGACTACCTTCAGCGTGACCATTGGATGTACCGAAGTGTTCAGGTCGTTCGAGCCGGACGAGTAGCCGGCGCACGGCGACCGTGAACCTTGTCAGCCACCTGCGCACGGCGCTCGAAGTTCTGTTGCAGCACCGTGTGCGGAGTGGCCTGACCGTGATGGGCATCACGATTGGAATCAGTTCCACGGTCGTGATGCTGGCCCTGGGCCGGGGCGTCCAAGACCAGATTGAACAATCCTTTTCCCGCGCTGGCGTGACGTTGTTGACGGTGATTGCCCGCACGCCGCCAGGAGCACCTGAATCCACACGCAGTCGCGAACTTCACTGGGAGGATTACGAGGCACTGGTGGCTCCCGGCCGGATTCCCCACCTGGTGGATGCTGCGCCGCTTGCCAGTTCCATGACCGAGGTGCGCTGGCGGAACCGGCAGGTGCGGGTTCGCCTCCTTGGCGTTACCGCGGCCTACGAGCAGTCGGCCAACCTGAGGCTGGCATCGGGTGAATTCCTATCCGACGAGGACGATCGGAGCATGCGCCTTGTGGCGGTTCTGGGATCCCGTTTGGCCAGTGACCTGTATACGCAGGGCGCCTATCCCTTGGGCACATCACCATCCGTGGATGGCAAACGGTTCCGGGTCATAGGCGTATTGGCACCCACCAAAACCGAAGTGGACTATCAGGTCATCGTTCCGTTCCACACAATGCAGAAACGTCTGCGCCGGGAGGCAACCGTCAGCGGGTCACCGCTGGTGGACGTAATCCAGGTACGAGTTCTTGATCGCCATCAGGTGGACGGTACGCGCAGGGCCATCCAAGAGGTACTCCGCCAACACCGCGGCGTGGGTCCCTTGGACCAGGACGATTTCCGGGTGGTGACGCAGGAGGCGGGGCGGGAGGCCATGCGGAGCATTGCGGATTCCCTGACATTGTTCCTGGCTGCGATCGCGGGTATCAGCCTGTTTGTCGGCGGTGTGGGGGTCACCAACATCATGCTTGTCAGTCTGGGCGAGCGTACGCGCGAAATCGGCATTCGGTACGCGGTCGGGGCAACGGTCAGGGACATCACGGCCATGTTCCTGTGGGAAAGCGTAATCCTCTGCGGGATTGGAGGAGTGATCGGGATTTCCCTCTGTGCGTACGGCGTGGTCCTGATCCGGGCCTTGTCGGACATCCCGGCCCAATTGAGCATTGACATTGTGGCCCTGGCCTTGTGCGTCAGTTTGACCGTGGGCTTGCTGGCGGGAATCTATCCGGCCCTTCGGGCGCGACGCCTGGCTCCGGCCGAAGCCTTGCGCAGCCTGTAATGGTTCAACGACATCGGCTGAATTGAGTCCTGGAGTGGAATCAAGAGGAAGTCAAGGAGGTGTAGGTACGCAAACGGCTGGCCGCGGCGACCGACACTCTTAACGAACTTTGCCCTGTTGCCGGGACTCAAAAACGGAAGTCAGAGGATTGGATCGTCCACGGGTCGAAACCACTGTGGTCCCGGATCAGGGTAAACAGATAAGTCAGATCCTGCCCTGCCCGCTCGCACAGGTCTGCTGTGTCGATCCGCAGGGCAGGGGAGCCGTAGACATGGGCGTCGGCCAACCCTGAGAGGGATGACAGGTCCAGAGCCGGCACGACTGTATGTGCGGCCATATGCGGCAATCAACGCTTTGAGGGCATGCTCCAGGATCCGTTGGGCGGCGCGCCCAAACAGTATGGAGCGGGTACCCGGCGGCACTGTTTCAGGTTCGTTGATGACGGCCTCGAACCATCATCGGCACCTTTATGTGTGAAACAGCTCTGTATATGGGCATCAGGCCATGATGCACGTCATTGGCATTGCTTTCGCAGTCATTTGCGCTGCGCAGCCCATTTACCTATCCAGTGGACATGCCCGGTGGCTTCTGCCGCCCGATGGAATCTCCGGTCGGCAGTCCACAAATCGCAGCCAAGGTTCTCCGCCAGGACCATATAGTGGGCATCGTAGGCCGCGCCTGGCCGGAGTGAACTTGCCAGCTTCAGTGCCTGGCCGTGATGCTCCGGTGTCTCGTGCAACACATCCCCCAGAGACATCAGGTCTTGCATGAGGTCCGCCGCAACATCCACTGCCAGTTCGCCTCGCACTACTCGCCGATGAAGCGCGTTGGTCACCTCAAAGGGCATGAGATGAGGTGTCGCCAACCCGATGCCCTGCCTGTCCCAAACCTGGAGGATTGCGTGGGCCACATCGGAATTTTCCTCTTCAACCAGCCACTTGAAGACCAAGCTTGCGTCCACGACGACGAAGTCGCTCACGCCCATTCCTTTATTTCAGTGTCCCTAATTTCGCGGGCCTCACGAATCAGGTCAGCCGAGTCCTCGGACAGAGGCTTGCCCCCGAAAATCTCCTTGCGGCGACGTGCCAAACGTTCCGCGCGGAAGAAGACAGGCCGACCGGACACGCCGTTGGCCTCGTCCTGCGCCAGCTCCCGACCTATGGCAGTCAAGCAGTACCCGCGCATGCTCACACCCTTGAGCGCGGCGGCGGCCTTCAGTCGGCGTTGAAAGGCGGGGTCCAAGTCCAGGGTGAGTCTCTTCTTCTTTGTTTCCATCGCTTACACCTCGCTTCGGCGACGCTATAGGTCAGGACAAAGTAAACACAGAAATATGATCAAAAACACTTCTTCAAGGATGGCACAGTTTCAATCTCGTTGATATTGGTTCCGGACGCCAACTGGCCCTGCCCGATGTTCCCTGCCGCCTGCTCCGTTGCGGTGCCAGACGCAGGCGCCGCAACGGCATCTATCCCCGGCCGCCTGGCGTGACCTCCTGCCAGCATCCGCCGTCCTTCCAGGAATGGATGACCAACCTGTACATGCACAGCGCCCGTATCCGGAGCCTGCCACGGATCTTGGCTTTGCTGGGCTGCGGGGTGGGCGTCGCCACGTTGTGGCGGGACGTGCAGGCAGTGTCCCCCAGCCGGGTGCCCGACCCGCAGGCGGCCCTGCCGCCGTGGCCGGGGGGATGAGACTTGGCTGTCCATCGGTGCCGCCCACCGCTCGGTGGCCGTGGTTCTGGGATCGAAGGGTGCACGGCTGGACCTGCGGCTGAACAGTCCCTTCCTGCTGGCGCTCTGGCAATCGGTGGCACATGGGGTGTGCCCCCTGGGCGCGCTTCAAGCCCCGGGCCCGTCTGATACCGGGGCTGAAAACGGAGGTCGGAGCCCTCAACTTTGTGCGCCTGATGGGCCAAGGCATGGTCTGAGGCCAGCGAGTGGAACTTTGTCCTACGCACGGAACAAGCCGATGATGGATTGGAACCAATATCAACGAGACTAAAACAGTGCCGTCATGAGCAAATCTGCTCATGACTGTTGCCTTGTTCTGTGCATTTTCGAGGCTTGGGTCGATCTTGCAGGTTGATCACATTGATCAGCCACACCGGGAAGGATGGAGGGTCGAGGCCCATTGCTGGTGCATCAACCACCCAGGTTGCAACCAAACCCATGATGGGTGCTGCAGCAACATCGGCGCGCTCGGAATCGAACGTGCCAATGCCAATCACAGGTCGGAAAACGGTATGGCGGTCACGCCCGACCCCAAAGGCAACTGAATTTCACCTGGGTGGACCACGTATCCTTGTGTGGCGGCATCTGCCAAGTCGCGTTGGAACGATCTGATGGAGGCAGCCATGCCGGACCGCGGGGTTCCGGACAGCTTTACCTCGATGGGAACGAGCCCATCGTCGGTCTCGACCACGAAGTCAACTTCGGTTCCGGCCGTAGTCCGCCAAAAGTAGACCCGAGGATCCGTTCCCCGGTGTGTAAGCGAGCGGACGATTTCGGACAGCACCGCCGTCTCGAAGATGGCACCGCCCATGGGGCCCGCGGCGGCATGTTCCGGATCCTTGAGGCCGACCAGGTAGCAAAGCGTGCCGACATCGGTGAAGTAGACCTTCGGTGTCTTGACGAGCCGTTTCCCAACGTTCGCGAAGTACGGCCGCACGACGACCACCTGGTAGGTGGCCTCGAGTACGGACAGCCATGCCTTGGCCGTGTTGACTGCGACCCCAAGGTCGCGGGCCACATCGGTCAGGTTGAGGAGTTGGGCACTCCGCGCGGCCAGCATGCGCAGGAAGTTCTGATACTGGGTCAGGTCGCCGACCTGTCGCACCGTGCGCACGTCCCGCTCGAGATAGGTTTGAACGTAGCTTCCATGCCAAAGGAAGGCATCGCGAGCGGGTTGGACCGCGAGTTCCGGGTAGCCTCCCCGGATGAAGCCCTTCCACAGTTCACCGAATCCGAGGGAACCATTGGAAAGCACAACCCTTTTGCGTTCCCAGACAAGGGAAGCGTTTGGCCGCCCTTCGGCCTCTCTTCTTGACAACGGCAACAAGCGCAGCATTGCGGCGCGACCCGCCAGCGACTCGGTTACCTTCTCTGCGAGCAGGAGATTCTGCGAGCCTGTCAATAGGTACTGTCCCTTCCGGTTTCGGTGCGCGTCGACCTTTGCCTTGATGTAGGGAAGCAGGTGGGGTGCATGTTGCACCTCGTCGAAGATGACTGGCGGTGGATACAGCTCCAGGAACCCGCGCGGATCTTCCGCTGCCGCGGCGCGCACATCCGGCAGATCCAGTGAGACGTGGCGGTGCTGTTGCCCAAAGACTTGTTGCAACAGTGTCGTCTTGCCGGACTGGCGCGGTCCGGTCAGGACGACTGCGGGAAATTCCCGGGTTGCCTGCTTGACTACCGGTTCCAGGGAACGTCTGATGTAGGGCTGGTTCATCACTGGACATTGTGCATTTCAAATGCACAATGTCAACCTGTATGTGGAACCCGGTGAACTGGGTTCTACTCGACGAACTGTGCCGACCGACAAGATCCGTGGAATCGCCCGTACGACAGGTGTAGTCGGAGACACAGGTCTTGACAACAAGTCAATCCCAACTGCTTCCATGCACCAGGATTCAAGGATCGCCCCTCACAAGGTACCAATGGCGAGCCCGGATCAACATCAACGCAACTGGAACTATGCCTGCGTAACCGAGGAACTTGCAGGCTGAACGGTATTACCGTACACTGCTCTTCGTAATCATTCGTACGGTGCGCAACCGAGGGTTGCGCTTGCTGCTCGAGGACGACAATCCCCAGTTTGTAAAACCGGAACTGCTTTCCCGTGTTCGCAAGATCTTGACAACACTCATCCTGGCCGAGGACATCGACCATTTTGTATCCGACGCGCCTCGGGGTTGGCGACTTCATCGACTCTCTGGGGTCGCCTAGGGTGAGTGGAGTGTCTCCGTCTCGGGCCACTGGCGGATTACGTTCATTGAAGCAGAAGGCTATATCGATCGACTAAACCTGGAGGATTACCACTGATGGCTGCCAAGGGCATCAACGTGAACATGACCCCTTCTCATCCGGGCGACTTCATTCGCACGGAGATCATCGAGGAATTGGGTCTCACCGTAACGAAAGCCGCCGAGATACTCGGAGTCCGCCGGGCAACGCTCTCTGCTCTGCTGAACAGCAATGCGAGCCTGTCGGCGGAGATGGCCCTGCGTATTGAGAAGGCCTTTGACGTGCGTATGGACATGCTGCTCCGGATGCAGGCCTGGCATGACACGTCCAGGATGCGCGCGCGGGCGAGTGAAATCGCTGTGCAGCGGTACGAGCCTGCCTGACCAACAGGTGTTGCGGAGCTGGCTGTTCGACTGCACCCCCACCCCGCGACTTTGCGTTTGCTCTGCCTGGCCAGTGTGGGGCAAAGCTATTCATGGCTCAGCCTATTGACCTGTCATTGTTGGTTGAGCAGGTCTCAGCCGGCTTGAAGTGGCTTCCGGTACCATCTTCATCACCCATCAGGGCTCCTGTGTTCGCCTCAGGTACTCACGGCCCGCCGGCGTCAGGCGGTAGCGCTGGTTCCTGCTCCGAGGTTTGTCCGGGACGGTCATCTCGACCAGCCCCGCTTCAAGGGCGGGCCGAAGATACATCGCGCGAAAATGGCCGCTGTGAGTGAGGTCGAGTGCCTGCTGAATTTGGAGCCGGGTCATTTCGCCAGAGATCGCGCGCAGCAGCCGAACTTCTCTGGTAACTTCTCTGGTAACTTAGTCAGTGACTTGGTCAGTGACTTGGTCGGTGACTTGGTCGGTGACTTGGTCGGTGACTTGGTCGGTGACTTGGTCGGTGACTTGGTCGGTGACTTGGTCGGTGACTTGGTCGGAGTCCGGTGTCCCGGGATGTTCGTCCACCTTTGCCCGTACGTCGGGATTCGGCCGGAAAGTAGCCGTGAAGAAACTGCCGGACTCAGGCTCCGCGCAGCCCTGCGCCGGCACGTCCTCACAAATGCGCCGTGTGCCGGAACCTGTCTTCTCGGGTAACTGTTTGCCTGAACAGTTACAATGTTTCTCCCTTGGTTTTTTCGGAGAGGATTTCCAGTAAGAGTGGTAGATCTGATGCAGAATAATGCTCCCGCAACTCCCACACATCCTTGTCGCCGCTGAGTACCAGCGGTGCAGTCCATGGCCCTAAACCGGAAATATGAGTGCTCGGGTACCCTTGACCGTCCCTCAACAACACCTTTGCCAGATCCCGTTTTCCGAAAAAATCCGAGAACGTGTGCCAGAAGGTGCGTATGGTCAGTACGGAAAAGTCCATGACTTTGAGCCTGCTTTCCAGATCGTCTATGGTTTGGACAGTTTTGAGCCGGTTTCACGCTCCCAATTCGGGCTTTACGGGACCATTGGCCTGACCGGCGGATAAAGCGGGGGGGGGGCTTCCGACTTGACAGGTATATGTGACGTTGCGGTCCTGCCGTGCCGGGGCACTCTGTGCGGTCATGGCCGGAAGTCCGACGCATGGTCGTCCT
>MKWU01004220.1_pt1 | contig 17368 bp, 10 predicted proteins | sample 809101 | NCBI WGS metagenome assembly MKWU01 (sample SAMN05860141, study PRJNA318959) | sponge metagenome | host: Aplysina aerophoba | place: Slovenia: Piran, Adriatic Sea, Gulf of Piran | collected 2013-05-07 | reverse complement strand
GCGTGTCAGTATTTGATCTGACAGCGAAGGGCAACGGTTTGGCGAAGTACCTGTACACCTACCGCACAGAGGGGCAACTTCCCTACGACACACTCGCAATAAGTACGGACGGTGGTCTAATCGTTGTGGTTGAGGTGCCGATTGGGATGTCAGACGAGACTATCCGCGGAAAGAGTCGGGTACATGTGCTGTATTGATTTGTTCCAAGTGCAACCTAATCAAAATAGGTAGAATCTACAGGGTCATTTAGTTTTCCATCTTTTACACCTATAGCGGATAAGGGACCTCTATAGAAATTGAGTGCTTTGAAACGCTTCAGCCCCGTAGGGGCGATATCTGTCTGGGAACTTAAAACTAAATCGCCCTGGTAGAATCTATGTGATGCCTTGACAAATCCAAATTTTCTCAGTATACTTATTGCGAAAACTTTCAATTTGATTAAATTGGGCGAGGAACCTGATGTCAAATTTTACAGATGAAGCGTTACTACAAATCATCGAAATTGGAGAATCTGACGCTGTTGAGTTTAAAGAGTCTCTATCCGGTAATACCCCAGAAAGAATTAGAGAGGCGATCTGTGCCTTCGCCAACGACCTGCCGGATTCCAGAAAGCCAGGTATCGTTCTTGTGGGTGTGAAAGACGACACGACCATCGGGACTACACCGGTTACGGACGAATTGCTGCGTCGATTGGCTGACATGAAGACTGACGGGAACATCGTACCTCCGCCATCATTGACAGTGGAAAAGCGTATGCTATGGGGCAAAGAAATTGCCATCGTCACAGTACAACCCTCCAATTCACCCCCAGTCCGATGCCGCGGGGCGATCCATATCCGAACTGGACCGCGTCGAGGTATCGCCACAGCGCAAGATGAACGGATACTCAACGAAAAACGAAGATACGGTGATCGTCCGTTTGATCTCTATCCGATTCTTTCCGCTGGGATTTCCGATCTGAACCTCGCTCTGTTCAGTTATGAATATTTATCTAAGGCGTTCTCAGCAGAAATATTGGGTGCCAATGATCGGAGTCTAAATGAACAGCTTGCAGCGACAAAGATGATTACTGCTGCTGACGACCCGACTGCAACTGTGCTTGGAATCCTCTCAATTGGGAAGATGCCGCAAGATTTCTTACCTGGGGCTTACGTGCAATTCCTCAGAATTGATGGAAACGATCTCGCAGATGATATTATTGACAGTCTGACCATCCGAGGCCCGATCCTTGACCAGGTTCGCCGCTTAGACGATAAACTCATAGCACATAATCGGATCGCTGTTGATATTACATCCGGTCCCCTTGAAAAGCGGACAGCACTTTACCCAATAGAAGCAGTGCAACAGATTACCCGAAATGCCATTATGCACAGGACCTACGAGGCGACGAATGCCCCAGTCCGTGTATATTGGTTCAATGATCGAATCGATATTTTGAATCCTGGAGGTGTATTCGGTGAGATAACGTCTGAAAATTTCGGGGAGTCGGGACTTACCGACTATCGGAACCCCAATTTAGCGGACGCGATGCGAACTTTTGGATTAGTGCAGCGGTTCGGCATCGGCATACCGATCGCGAGAAGGTTATTGGCACAGGCAGGACACCCAAAACCTGAATTTGAAATTGATAACACGTATGCACGAGTAACAATATATTCCCGGTAATCTGTCGTGCCATAAGCGCCTTATCTTCCGTTGATCGCAGTATAGCACAATTGGGATAAGTAACCCCTGTTTTACCGAAAGATGAAGCATACCAAAAAGTATAGGGGAACAACAATAGTGTTGTTCCCCTGATCGCAACTTCAAAACGGTGTACAAAAATCCCGAAGACGACTACGCCTCTTTACTGTGGTACTGCATTCTGAGCAACAGCGTTTTGTGTTGATACAATCACGCCCTGTAACGCCTGAAAATAGCTCATTTCAGCCATCTTGATTGCATGTGTATCTCCGCTTGCGCGTGCCCGTCTAAGTGCCTCCCAGTTCAACGCCAGCATCCGGTTCGTTTGCTCTAAAACTCTCCAATCCGCGTTTGAAATCATGGTCTCCCCCGAAAATCGGCTTTACGCTATTGGCGGTTTATTGTTCCGCTCAAACAGCGCATTCAACGCCTCACTCAACAGGTCTTGAATACTCGTGTCTCTTTCAATCGCGAGCATCTTCAACTGCCGATGCACGTCCTTGTCGAAATGTCCAGAAATCATCTTTTTGCCCTGACGGGATGGCGGAACCATTGGATTCGGTTTTGCCTCAACGGCAACCTCACCCTCGCCTGACAGAATTGCTACTGTTTTCATATAATGTATGCCTCCATACATGTGCACATGCAAACATGTATACATGTATGAGAGTATATTACGTTAGTTTTACAAGTCGGTTTCAGATGAGTGAAAATTTAATTTTTGGTTTTCGGCTTCCATATTTGGATGGGAAATTGGAGCGCGAGCGCGAAATTCGTTGCCAAAGGTAAGGTGGGGAGTGCAATCGAATTTTCGGAAGGTCCCGCATTGATAATTGATCCGGGCGGACAAAGTGAACTTTATGTGGAACATCTGACCGTTGCCGTTTGGATACATCCCTTTGAAATATCAAAGGTCGGTCTCGGTGACGGACACGTCTATGGGAATATCTTTTACGACAAATCGGGTACAAGCGACGACAACGTCGAATTTGGACTCGGAAGTGGCGAAGGATTGTATTGGTATATCAATTCTGGACAGAAGAAGATGGGTCCGTTTAACGGTGCCGATGTTGACACAACACTTTCATTACCTAACTTGGGTTTGACACCTAAGAACTGGTACCACGTCGTTGGGACATTTGATGGAGAGAAAATTCAGATTTACCTTGATGGGGAACTTGCGGGTGAGAAAGATGTGCCTAAGAATGGTCCCGTGATGGTCTGGAACGACAACAATATTGAAATTGGTGGTCGCCCGGACACAAACGGCAGGGACAACCTCTACAAAGGCATGCTTGACGAATTGGCGGTATATGACCGCGCGTTAACAGCGGCAGAAGTTGAGACGGTCATGAACGCCAAAGATATTTTGACCGTGGATATTGCAGGTAAATTGACAACGACATGGGGTGCACTCAAGACAAAGTAGTAGTCACACGTCGTGTGTTCTAACACAACCCATCTCCAAAAGGGTAGGTGCGGTTTTCTTGGGGAAAAGAAACGCCCTATCAAAAACCCAAAGCAAAAACACCGCACCGTAGGTTTCAATTTATTTAAAGGCAATTATTAGTAACCAATAATTGCCGCAATTGCCGCCCCAATCTCATCCATGAGCATTGCGGTGAATTGGCCACGCTTTGTAAGAAAACGTTGCATATCTAAACTCTTGACTTGTAAAGCATCGACCGCTGACTCCTTAATCAAGCCGTTTGTATTAGTAGGCTTGACATTAATAAGCCATATTCTGCCTGAAAACTGTGCTTTCCAATCTGTAATTGGGGCGACTAACTTAACCGGCAGGCGTCCAATGCCGTTGAGGCTCACTACTACAGCAGGCCGGATTTTCTGAATTTCTGCGCCAACTGCTGGGTTGAAATCTACATCCCAAACTTCTCCCCGGCGCGGATTAGGGGATATCGTACTCGACAATGGGGCCTCCTTCCCATTCCCGCCACTCTGTATCGTGCTCATAGAAATCTGCCATCTCTTCCGCTTGTTCGCTTAAGATGCGCTCTCTTTCTTCTTTTGGCAATTTCAGGAACTGACGGCGTTCGCTAAGTGATCGGTTAGCGGATGGTTTTGCCGCATAATCAAGAAATTGTTCAGCTTCTGTCTTGGTTATTAATTCTTCGGAAAGCGCACGATGTACTTGTTGGCGAAATCGTTCTGGCTTTTCAGGTGGTATCTCAATCGGTTCGCGCTTTCTCCAACCAGCTCTGTTGATGTTAATGCACCATCTCTTGTAGTAAGCATTAGTAATAATCCCTAAATCTCTCAACCGAAATAGCATTGCCTGAACACTTATGCCATAACGTCTCTTGAGATAGAGAAGTTCTATCATTTGAATGCTACTTCGTTTCTCGCCAACGTCACGACGTAGTTGTTCGGCAGGTGCGAGAAAAGCAGCACCGAATCGAAAAGCGGCTTTTTCTTCATCAACGTCCGCACATAATTTCAAGATGAGATGCCCGAGCTCATGGGCAATATTCAATCGTTGCCGGTCTCCCGGCACACCACTGCGTGTTGCAATTGCTGCTGCGAGTGGCTTGTCATCGTTATCTCGTGCTAAGGCAGAAATACCATCAAAGGCTTCATCTGCTTCTACCTCGATGATGTGGATGTAATGATCTTCAAGTACATCTATAAGATTTGCAATCGGATCGATGCCCAAGTTCAAGGTGTCGCGAAGCGAAACCGCAGTTTCTTCGGCATCATCCAGATTGCGCGCAGTAGCCTCAAGCACAGGGAAATTAAACGTGTTTCCTTCACAAATTTTCTCTTGCAACTGAACCCGTTTCTCAAATTCTTCCGCTACAAAACTCCGTATCCGTTCTTGTTCTCTTTTACCCAAGCGAGCGCGCTTCCGGAAGGCAATCCATTCGACGTGACATATTGGCTCACCCCACAATTGGACAGACTTAACACCAAGTGCAACAGCGATCTGATTTAGTGTCGTCACTGTCGGTTGAAGTTTTCCATGCTCATACTTTGACAGTGTTTGGCTGCTAACTAACCCATCAATCGCAGCCTCTAAGTCTCCGAGGGACATACTACGGGCAACTCTAAATCTTCTCAAGCGTTCTCCTAACATGATTGTGATCCTCCATCATCCATTTTGAGAAAATTTGGTAAAGCCGGGAATTGGATCTCGCATTTCATAGGAAGTTCTATCATACCTTTAATTATACTATTATTTGTTAAGTGGTGCAAATGATTTTCACTAAAATCTGCACAAAGAGTAGATTTATCAAGTTTATTTGATACGCATTGTAATATACAACTTTTCAGTTGTCAATGGAAAACACGAAACATCAGCATCGGGTTGCGTGTTCAGAGGAGGAGTGGGTTTGTGTGTTCAGGGTTCGTTTTCTAAATGGCAGTTTCTTGACTGTCTGAATCGCGGATTGGCGTGAATGATGAGATAGTCGTTATCACGAGCGTAATCCCATAACTCGGTATCCGCCGCCGTATTTAACCCTATCGTTTTGACATGTGTAGAATCAGGAAACAGGTCCGCCAGCAGTGTCACCAGTTGGGCGGATAGGTTCTGATCGAATAGAAGTTTCATCTGTGTAAACGACCATCTGCGATTTTTCCTTGTCCGCAGCGTAAGCAAAACAGGCGCGAATATCTGTCTCGGTTAACTCCGGAAAATCGTGAAGAACTTCCGCGACTGTCATACCCGATGCCAAATATTCAAAGACATCGTAAACAGTGATCCGCATTCCTCGGATACACGGCTGCCCGCTGCGTTTCCCCGGTTCAATGGTAATAATATCTCTATAGTCGTTCATGGTGTTCACCTCTTCCTACAAATAGTTGAAAAAAGTATACCACAACTCGCGTCGGTTATCAACGGTTTTAGTCGGAACTTTCTAATTGGCAGAGTTAGGGGTTGGCGTTTTCTTATTATCTGAATCGCGGATTATCCCGGATTTCGCGGATTGAAAAACCTGTAACATCAGGTAATCCGCTAAGCGGACAGTTTTTTGTTTTGCTGCTATGTCTGCGTCGGAGTTAGCATTGCGGCGATGTCTTCTGGTAATTGAACACCTGTTATTTGCTCAAAGTTTGCTATGTTTCCGAATGTGCTGTGAAACATAGCAATGATGTCCATTCCCATATCTCTTGCTGTAGTCAGATCTACTTTTGCTTTTTCCCATTCTTGCAGGCATAACCACGCTTCACCACGATTTCTATGAGCATTAGCATAATCAGGATTAAGTTGTATGGCTTGAGTATGGTCTCGGATAGCGTGGTCAAAATCGCCTTTTTCCTGGTAGGCGTTACCGCGATTGTTATAGGGTTCTGGCAGATCCGGTTTCAATCGTATAGCTTGGATATAATCTTGGATGGCGCGGTCAAGATCGCCTTTTTTCTGGTAAGTGTTACCACGATTGTTATAGGCTCCGACATAATCGGAGTTGAGTTGTATGGCTTGAGTATAGTCTCGGATAGCGTGGTCAAAATCGCCTTTCTCCTGGTAGGCGTTACCGCGATTGTTATAGGGGTTGGCATAATCAGGATTAAGTTGTATGGCTTGGGTATAATCTTGGATAGCGTGGTCAAAATCGCCGTTTCTCTGGTAGGCGTTCCCACGATTGTTATAGGCTTCAGCATCATTGGGTTGAAGTTTTATAGCGGCGTTGTAGTCGTTGATAGCACTATCAAGTTCGCCTTTTTCCTGGTAAGCAATGCTACGATTGTTATAGGCTTCGCCAAAATCGGGTTTCAATTCTATCGCCTCGCTATAGTCCCTGATAGCGTTATCAAGTTCGCCTTTTTTCTTGTAAGCAATGCCACGATTATAATAGGCTTCAGCATAATCGGGATTAATTTGTATCGCTTTATTATAGTCTTTGATAGCGTTTTCAAAGTCGCCTTTGTCAGCGTAAGTCCCTCCACGATTGTTATGGGCACTGGCAAGATCGGGTTGCAGTTGTATTAGTTGTATTGCTGTGGTATAGTCTCTGATGGCGTTATCAAGTTCGCCTTTGTCAGCGTAAACATTACCTCGATTATTATAGATATTGACAAGATCAGGCTTCAATTCTATTGCATTGGTATAATGCATTATGGCTGCTTCATACTCCTGCTGTTTTCCTTCAGGTGTTTTCGCTTCATCTGCTCTATTTTCAGAAGCAAAACCTTTATAAAACTCTGTGTACGCATCTCCGTGAATGTCCTGGTTTCTAATAAATCCGTAGAGGTCGTTGTAGATGGTTTCTGTAAAGATAGCGTGATAATTCCGTAAGTGTTCCAGCATCCGTTGTTTGAGGTATGATGGTATAATGATTATCTCGTCCTCACGCGGTTCCATAAATCCCTTTGGAGGCCTTAGGAATACACTTTTTTGGGCGATGACTCTATGTCGTGGATTCCGAGGTTGCGTGATCATATCGCGGATCGCATCTACTTTTTGAAGGATAACCCGACCGTCTTCGTCATAACGACCATCGCATGCGAAAAAAAGGGCGATGAAGTAGTCTCTCGTGAAGTCAATCAGATTCGTTTTACCACCGTAGTGTTGGATTTCGGTGAGAATTTCAAAATCTATTGCTTCCTCTGTTTCCTCTGTTAACTTTCCTCCTGCTTTCAGTGATGTTATCACATCCACGCGAAAGTCCTGAGGGAGGTCCCCTGTATGTTTTTTCGCAGCAACCAGCATCTCTTTTTGGACAAGTTCTATATCAAAACCTTCAGTTTCAATCTCAAAATCACGATAGAGTTTTGAGGAAACTTTTGGATTGCCTTTACGTTCACCGCGATAGATATAACCGCCCCCTTCCGATTTCTGCTCTATCTCGCGAATGATTTCCTGAACTGTCTGTGGTTTATCGTTAGACGTGTTAGATTGATTTGACATTTTCGTTCACCTCCGTAATAGTTACTTCCTTGTAGATGAAACCTCGCAACCTTCTGAATCGCGGATTATCGCGGATGACACAGATTTCGCGGATTGATACGCTGCAACATCAAGGCATCTGCTAAGGGGACAGTTTTTTGTTTTACTGTTATGACTGTGGGAGAATTAGCACGGCTACGATGAGTCAACGAGTCACTCGCCGAGAATATCCTTGTGCAATTCCTTATAGACCTTCATGCCGGGTTGGATACGCGGGGCGAGCATATCCATCATGAAACTTTCTTTGGTGTTTCCCAAATTAACTGATTTTAGAATCCTCTGGGCAGCACCATGGATCTGTTGAACAATAGGCTTCAGATTGTCGGATGCTTTTAAATCACGACTACCAAGTGCTTCTTGTTTTGCAGCAAGTAAATCTTCAACTTTATCAGACGCGCCGTGGTTTTCACACAACTTCGTTAACACTTCGTCATCAAGCAGGTAACTTTCAAGGGTTGTCCGTGATAAAGTGCGGATGCCTTTTTTGGCGTTCCTCTTTATTTCGTCGCATGTTGCCTTATCCCTATCTATGATTCCGATAACCTTCGCACTCCTCGCAATCTTCTCGATTGCAAGATTCGCTGCTGTTACAGACTTTTCTACGTTGCTTCGCGCCCCCAAAGAAACAAAACGAACTTCAGGATACCGACTCTTAAAAATGTTTCTATAGCATTCTTCGTCAAACTCTTCGCCCTCACAGAACACAGTCCTTCCAGTGATCACTAATTCAGCAAGATCGCCGAGAGCAACTTCATAGGTACGTGCCCAGAAGTCTGGATCTGGTGTAATAGGTCTGAGCGTTACTTGTTCGTCAAAATTATGGTTGCCAAAATCAAGAAATACAACTGCATCTGGATTCTCCCGCCAGAGGTCTTGTGCCTTGTGCACCATGCCAACAGAATGCGTGGCAATCCAAAGTTGGGATTTAGGAGAAATAAGGTTGTAGAGTTCCTCAAGGAGTTGTCCTTGCAGTTTCGTATGGATGTGGAGTTCTGGTTCGTCAACGCAAATTATGGTTTCTTCATCTCTAATCTTTTTGATAACAATATCCAGAAGTAGATCAAGCACTGCTATTTCACCACCTGATAAATTCTGATATGAAAGTTGTTCCTTTCCCTCTTTTTCAAATCGGAATAAACCTTCATGCATCGGAGCCCCTAAGTATTTCAAAATCAATCCGGAGTCGGTGAACATTTTTTTGATTGCATCGCGGATCTCTTCAAAAATTTTGCCCAGAAGTTCGACAGATTTCTCTGCTTGCTCTCTATGTTCTGGCATAATTGGTCGCAAGTATGGATCCGGATGATTTAACATCATTTTTTCATGTTGACATACTGATAGCAGCAAAAAATTTGAGGCAAACGTCTCATCACCTATCATCGCGCGGCCGTATGTACGTAGTTGCTGACTCAATCTGTGATGACTTTGCCTTGAGAGAATGCTATGTAACTGAAATGGTGAATAACTTCTGTTGGCAGATCGTACATGGACTCTTCTACCTGATTCTGGTTTGTGATAGAACTCTACATTTACACAATCCCACATATCATCAGGGAAAATCAAAGGAGTCCTTTTTGATGGGTCTATATCTATTTTTTCAGGTAACGGTTCAGGATCATCAAAATAGTATTGGGGATAATTAGCCCTGAAATAGTACGAGTTCATCACGGGTGAATCATTCGACATATCAGTTGGATACGCAGAATTTTTGCTGTAACGGTCGTCGAATATCAAACTATCAAACACCGAGGACTTCCCGCTTCCGTTTGGGCCTATCATGACCACAAGTTTTGCCGTTTCAGGGAACCCCTCAATAGTTAGGTCCGTAAAGCGTTTGAAATCCTTCAGTTTAATCGATTTTATCTTCATTCATCACTCTCTATCCTCAACGCCATAAAGCACGGACACTTCCTCATCCAATTTCTTTTCAAGACGAGCTACCTTTCTCTCAAGACCTTTCCGCTTGGCATCGAGAATTTTATCAACCAACACAACAATCGGTCCTTGCTCCTCGAACGACACATCCGGAATCGGCAGTTGCTTCCAATCATTAGGGTAGATGTGGATGTTGCTTCTCCGATTTGCCCTCAAAAAATCGCGAGCAACATTAGAATTCATCATACCAAGTAAAAACTTTAAGGCAAACCGGCTACTGATTTTTTCAAGTTCCTCCCGTTGTGGCAGATCTGGACGTTTCGGTTTTTCATCACGATAACGCGTTCGCAGCTTAATCGAATCGTTCCGAACTCCTGCTAAACTGTCCCATAGGACAAAACAGTATGCTGAATGGTTATGATAGAGATTCTGATTATCATAGACAACTCGCAATTGTTCCAATCCAGCTCCCATATCAACTGACATCAATTTTTCTCCAACCTCAAATAATTCAGAAAATCTTGGACTTCTAAATAAGGTGGGTGCTCTCTGTGTTCCCCATTCAAGCCATTTATGTTCAGTCGGAAGCCATCTTTCTTTAATGTGTTTTCCTTCAACGAATGGCTTTGGATGTATATTATCTTTTATGTCTGAAACTAAGTCTTTCAACCCAAACGCCCCACGCGCCTTTTTTTCATCTGCGTTAACTTCCATCCCGCTTGTAATGTAGCAAATCTCGTCGAGTGTTATCGTTGACGTTGCGAATTGAGAGTGATCGGAATCTTCTGGAAAAAACGCCCGGTACGTAAGATTCTCCTGCTTGTCAGTAGATAGGAAATGAACTTTTCCAAATTCTTCTATATGCTCACGGCGTTGAGGTTTGCTGTCATTACCATCTGTTTTTTGAAAGAGAAAAATTACATTTCGCACTCCGACAGGACCAAAGAGTGGCACCTTGCTGCAAAAGTCAATACGTATTATCTTGCTTTTTGCCAGAAACCACTCTTGTGATTTGATGGCATAATCCGTGTGACAATAGGCATCAGAAACGATAAGCGTTGTGAAACCGCCTGGCTTGAGCAGCTTGTAACTCCGTTCAATAAACGGAATAAACAGATCCCACTTCTTAAACAGTGTTTCATATTGCTTGCTATCCTTAATTTCCTGGCGCATTTTTTTCACCTTCTCTCGCTCAAGGTCGTTTTTCCCCGCATCCGCTCGGACATAGGGTGGATTTCCGATGGTAATATCAAACCCCTCTTTGATACCAAACATCCACTCCGGATCGAAAAAATCCGCTTTGTCGTTTTGGTTATACCGTCTCCAGTTGGCGATTCGTTGTGCCTCAGCAACCCCGGCGGTGAGTTTCACCTCTCGCACTTTGTAGGTCTTCTGCAATTTCTCCCGCAACTGTTTTTGTGCTTTTTCTTTTGGGATCTGTGCTACCTGTTCTGAAATTTTGTCTTGCTCTCGCTTGCACCACTCCGCATGTTGTGTTGCTAATGCCTCCGATAATTGTTCGCGACACCTTTCTTCATCGTCTATGTACTTCAGCTTGATTTGGCGATCATTCTCACTGAAATACTTGACACAGATATCTTCAATCTTCTGTCGTAGTTGCTGGATGCGGTCATTCTCGAGTAATAGTTGTAAATCGGGTTGGCGCAACTCATTTAAACCGACGAGGGTATTGGCAGCGACCAGTTTTGTCTCTAAGTTGGGGAGTGGACGGATGCCGTAGTTCGTCAGAGGATCCTGACCTGATTTCTGTTCAATAATCAGCGAGATAAAAAAGCGGAGCTTGGCGATAGTAACGGCAATAGGTTGGATATCTACACCGTAGATACAGTTCTGGATCAGGTAAAGTTTTCTACCGTAATCATTGTATTGATTTGCTTTTGAAAAGACAGCCTCAATACCTGTCAGTGCAACCTCTCTGCTCTGTGGATCGGGAATCTTTTCTGCTTGCTCAATTTGTCGCTGTTTCCAGTGCTCGTTCTCTGGGTCCAGTTTTTTGAGGATTAATACCAATTTGTTAAGAACACCCGTTGGAAAAGCACCGGAGCCAATAGCAGGGTCCAGTACCTCAAGTTCATCTATGGCATCAATCATCGGCTTGATTTCTTTATCATGAATAAGGTGATTATTCGGTTTGTCCTTTTCACCCAGTTGGTCGTAAGCGAGGAGGTCTTCTCGGAGCCGCGTTTCCAACCATTCCCGCTCACCGTCATAGGGCTCAACCCTCTGGAGAAAATAGGTAATGAGTGCTTCATCTACCATGTAGTCAACGACGTGACGACGTGTGTAATAAGATCCGGTTTCTTTACGCGCTAGATCTTCTGTTTCGGGATTATACACGCCGAGCAGGTTCTCAAATACTTGTCCAAGCAATTCCGGATCCAGTGCCACCTCCTGTTCAACCGGTGTGTTCTCTTCAACAGTAAATTTATAGCGGTTAAAGAGCGAGAAGATACCATCCCCAAGGTGAAAGAAAATCTCCCCGGGAACGTGTAGTTTCCTCCGATCGTTCGGATTATCGGTAAAACAATCAATACGGACACCACCAGCACGCTTTCCTTTAAAAGAATCAAGAGAGTCGAACAAACCACCGTTGACAAATGGGACCTGTTTGAGGTGTTCCAGAAACCTCCTCGAATCTTGGAGGAATTCCGCGTAACGGTATCTGTTTGCGTTCCGGTTATCGTCATTATTGCGTTTGCTGAAGGCACGTTTATCTATAGGTGTATTGAGGGTCGCAAAGAAGAGATTTTGAAGGATAGCTTGATAGTAATCGGATGTCTCAAGATCAAAGTTGTTCAGGTGTGCTTGCGCGCCTTGTTCCTCGAAGATATCCGATGGCACGAGGTCTTTTTCCTTCAAAAACCAGACAAAGAGCAGACGTGTTACCATCCGAATAACCTGTGTTTTATTTTGATTATCCGGGAATTTGCATGCCGATACTGCCCACTCATACCACGCCTCAAGTTCACGATAGAAACGTTTATTGAGTGCCTCTGTATTGAGAATGCATTCCCACGCGTCGTGGAGGGTGTCAAAATTTTTAACACCGTTATTTTTTATAAGGGGACGCAGATGGAGTTCCGAAAGTATGTCAATGTGTGTGCGCTTGCGTTTGGATGAATCAAGGTTAATGTCTTTGATAAGCGTTACCTTCTCCAGCACCTGTTTTGTCGTGTCACTTAGATTGGGTCGCCTGTTGATAATAGCGAGGCTAAGAACATCACTATACCGGAATATCATCATGAAGGGTTGCAGTATGCGCATGCCCATAAAACGTGTTATGTTGGAAAGTTGCGTGCGCGTGTAGGTGTCACCAGCAAGCGGCATTGCGATGAACATATACGAACTTCTTAGTTCTGTGTCAATTGCTTTGCTTTCAAAACGTGGAGATTCATCTGTTAGTTGCGCGTTTATTTCAGCGTCCCTCACTTGCAAGATTTGAGAAAAGGGTTTCCAATCCTCAATGCGTAGTCTTTCACATGGATTAGCGATTTTCTTGGCGGCTTCTTTAATACGGTCATATCTGGGTTTGTCTATCTCATCACTGCCAACCAGACCACTATGATAGCCGAGGGCATTTAGGAAGGTTGTTGAGGCTTCTCTCAGGGATTGTTGATCATCAAGGAAATTATTTAAGGCGTTCTCAATGTTCTGTTTAATTGTTATTTCTGGATTCATATAAGTCCTACCTTTTCACTTTAAGAATGGACCACGAGCCATGTAACGAGTTCAAACTCAGTTTTTTCCGTAATCTGACTATCAGCAGTTGGCAGTAGGGCATCAGCACTTGCGTCAAGTTGATCATTGACCTTCCGATTGTATTCTTTGCGAATTGAATTTAGAGCGGTATCAAGTAGCATCTCATAGATCGTCATGTCGTTGCCATTATCAGTTTCCTCGTTGAACCAGTGGCAGAGGTTGCGATCATAGTCCGTTTTCCCAATACAAAGTTGACTGAAACATTCTAAGATCCGCTTTGGATTGGTAAATCCGATAGAGACTTCACCGTGATCACTTATATGGAGAAGATAGTAGGGATGAATCGGATTAAGTTTATTTCCTTCATTATCATCTCCTGTCTCGCCGGTCTTTCTTAAACAGAAGATAACTCCCGGTTTGATATTCACAGGAAACCCGCCGTGTGTGAGCGGGGCGGTGACAGCGTATAAGCCGAGGGACGCATCTCGGAGTTTTCCTTCATCTTCGCGCAGATAGTTGAGCAGTTGCGCTCGGAAGTCGTCAAGCGTGAATTGGTTGAGATTGAGCTGCTCTTCAATATCTTCAAAGTCAAGAATATCAGTTTGCATGCGGCGGAGTTGTTCGTCGCGGTGTGTCCATACCTGTTCCAAATTATCATCTGTGTTTTCCAATGAGAGTAGGTCATCATCACCTGTGGCGGTAAGATTGACAAGTGCCATTCGTGCCTCAACGCGAGGTTTCAGGTTGATGTATTCGTCAAGTTCAGGGGTGGGCCAAAAGTTGACAAGGTGGACTTTTTCGTTTCGGCTGCCGATGCGGTCAATCCGTCCGAAACGTTGAATAATACGGACAGGGTTCCAGTGGATATCGTAATTAATGAGATAATCACAATCCTGTAGGTTTTGTCCCTCCGAGATACAATCAGTAGCAATGAGTAGGTCAATTTCGCGAATTTCCTCTTCGCTTTCACTATCTTTTCTCTCTTTGGAAATCGGTGAAAAATTGATAAGGATTTCGTCAAAGTCATTCCTAACGAGGTTGTTTCTACTTGCCCCACCTGTAACGACAGCACTCTCAATATTAAGCGTCTCGGTTGCCCATGTGTGCAGATTATCGTAGAGATAGTTAGCAGTATCGGCGAAGGCAGTAAAGACAAGGACTTTTCGATTCTCTTTTCCGTCCTTGTTTGTTGTCGGATTCTGCACCTTCTCCGAAATGAGTTGCTTGAGTTGTTCCAATTTTGCATCCCGATCGGTTGTGATGTTCTTAGCGTTTTTATAAATTTTTTCCAGTTGCATTTTATCGTTCCGCAGATCCGTCAGCCACGCATCAAGATCAAGATGTTCAAATGGGTAGAACTGGTTTTTTCCTGCTTCTATGCCAGCCTGTAGTTCCTGATCTTCATCATCACCGTATTCTTCTTCTGCTTCAGCCAATGGATCAAAACCGACTTCTTTTTTTGCTTCCCCATTTAAAAAGTCTTCAATATCAGATTCAAGTTTTGTAATTTCATTAATGGTGCGTTCTAATGTGGTCGCGAAGGAATAGACACTGCTTTCAAGCCGTTTGAGGAAGTTCACCTTCATCATACCGATAAGATTGAACTCGCGTTGGCGGAGCAGTCCTTCAACATAATGATGTAAGCAATCGGGACGAATATAATTTGACGGAATAAAGCGCGCGAGTTTGTAGCCATCAATTTGAGTGCTAATCGTTTGGTAGGTGGGAAAGTTTCCTTGAAGGTCAATTTCAGGGAAGATAGACTGAGGATCGTCTCGGTCCGGGAACCCGCCAATTTGGTCAATTGTATCACGATAGAAGTTTTCAATATGTGTTCGCGAACGTGCGATCGTAAGCCTGTCTAATAGCGTAAAAAAGTCAGCGTTCAGACTTTCCGAAAGACTATCCTGACGATTGGATGGATTAGGGAGTCCCTCAGTTTCATCTGTCCATTTTTCAAACCTACCTTGTGCGGTATTGAGCGTTCTTCCGATACTTGGAATACCTGTCTGGTAAAAAGCATCGTCTCTGTCCTCTGTGATTAAGCGAATCTGATTCTCAAGATCGGTGAGGCGATTGTTCACTGGCGTAGCAGAGAGCATGAGGACTTGCGTTTTACAACCGCTCTGGATAATATCTTCCAGCAGTTTGTTATAGCGGCTTTTACGGAGAAGGTTTCCATCTCCACCGTATTTGTTGGCAGGGCGATTTCGGAAGTTGTGAGATTCATCAATAACAATGAGGTCGAAAGCATCCCAATCAAAATTTGATGAACTTCGTTCTGTTAGGTCTGTGTGTGCACGGACATTGTAACGGAAACTGTCTTTTTTAAAAGGATTGTACTTATTACGGTAGTGTGTTGGATAAAGCGTCCAATTCTGTTCTAACTTTTTAGGGCATAACACCAAAACATTAGCATTTCGCAATTCGTAATATTTGATAATAGCAAGTGCTTCGTAGGTTTTACCCAACCCAACACTGTCAGCGATAATACATCCGTTGTATGCCTTTAGTTTCTGTATGCATGCCTGAACGCCGTGCTTCTGAAAAGCGAAAAGTTTCTGCCAGATTTCTGCTTCCTGAAATTTGGGGTTTGCTTGCGCAAATTCCGCGTCCGTTGCATCTTTCAAAAAGTCTTCAAAGAGATGATAGAGAGTTTTGTAGTAGATAAATTCAGGGTCTTTGTCTTGGTAGGCATTTGCCAAATTCTGTAAAACCTCGTCGGTGACATCTACTACTTGATCTGATTCCCAAAGGTTATCAAACCACATTTTCAGGTCTGCACAGTCGCTTTTGCTATCGACTTCAAGGTTAAGTTCAATGTTACTCGCCTTTTCACTTAATCCCAAACCGCGCACGGTGAAATTAGAGCTCCCGATGATCGCGTCTTCGCTGCCGCCATTTTCAATATAATACATTTTGCCGTGTAGAAAATTTGTTTGACGGACCGATTTGATTTTAACCTTCTTCACAATCCACTCAGCACATGCCTTGGCAATCTCATTCTGGGAAAGTTCATTACGCAGTCCTAACCCTTCCTCAGTGAGCCGAAACGCTTTGCTCTCTGTTTTTGAGGGATCCATTCCACCGACAACATCCGGTTCGCCAAAGAGAAAACGCAGATTATCAATGTCCATAAGCGAATCCCTGAGCGCATTGAAGGCATTAATTGTAAAATAGGCGGAGACAAAGGAAAGGGATGCACCGTCTTGGATTCTATCCTTCAGGAAATTGGCAATGGTGCCGTACATATTGTTATCGCGGATGCGGGAGTTTTCTGACATTGTGTTATCTTTCTGGAAACTGTTATAAATACATCATTACTTGAGAGTCGCGATCAGGAGACCGCTCTTACAGGTCATAATATCAATTCTGCTGAAAATTCGCAAGCACAAAAATCCGAAACCTGCTATACTATTTACAAATAAAAAAATTTAAGAATGGGTGAAAAAATGACAAAATGGACTGCCTGTTTGGCAACACTCTTGTGTTTGGGGGTTGCTATTCATACCAGTAGCGCAAAAGAATTAACGTTAAATGATATTTTCCCAACCGACCGAGTTATAGATGTGCAAATCACCGTTCCACAGCGGGATTGGGACACGATCCGGCATCAGTCACGCGATTTTATGACAGCACTCGGTGCGTCTCGGCAATTTAAGCCCATGGAGCGTCCGTATACCTATGTTGAGGCAAGCGTTAGCATTGATGGCGTAGTCTTCCCGAAAGTTGGGCTGCGTAAAAAAGGGTTCATCGGTTCACAAAGTAGCACCCGTCCCTCTCTCAAAATCAAGCTTAATCATATCGACAAAGCGGGTGGAATTGAAGGATTGACGAACCTGACCCTTAATAATAACAAACAGGACACAAGTTTAGTGAGCCAATTTATGGGGTATGCACTGTTTAATGCAATTGGATCCCCCGCCCCACGCTGTGCCTATGCGAAAGTGACAGTGAACGGCGAAAGCCTCGGTATCTACTCGCACGTAGAGACCGTCCGTAAACCACTGTTGAAACGCGCCTTTGGCAACAGTAATGGTCCCCTCTATGAAGGAACGGTCGTGGACTTTTACGAAGGGTGGGAAAATAGTTTTGAACATAAACGGGGTGATGATACACGCGGCAGAGCACATATAAACGCATTAATTGACCTTCTGGCGGACCCGAAAGCAACAGAGGCTGATA
>MKWU01004218.1_pt1 | contig 17376 bp, 24 predicted proteins | sample 809101 | NCBI WGS metagenome assembly MKWU01 (sample SAMN05860141, study PRJNA318959) | sponge metagenome | host: Aplysina aerophoba | place: Slovenia: Piran, Adriatic Sea, Gulf of Piran | collected 2013-05-07 | reverse complement strand
GCCAGTCGTCAGCGAGGGCGACCAGCAGAACCTCCAGTCTTGCACCCTGCGGACCGTCGGCCCGCAGGGACGGACCCAGGCGCTTGGGCGATGGTGTCCGCGGCAGGGAGGGGCCACGAGCGCGGGCGTCGCACCCTCCCCCCCCGCCTCCCTCCCCGCTCCGACCATCCTGCCGCTCCCCGGTCCCTCTCTGTCCAACATAAAAGTCAAGTCGGCGATGACGTTCGCCAGCAGGAGGGCCGCGATGGCGATGATGGCGGCTCTGGTGAGTCGGGTCGCCAAAACCAGCACCAGCACACCTGCGGCACCGAGGGGGTGGACGACCGTCAGCAGCAGGCGTTGCCAGACATCTCCGCCATCCGCGAAGGCTCCAACCAGGGCCGTGAAGCCTGCAAATAGCGTGTGGGTCACAGCCACGACCAGCACAAGAATCCTGAAGACGGTCATCTTGTCATGGTATGAGTGCTCCGAGACACGTGGAAGACAGGATCAACATCTTTCTCCAGCGGATTCTCGGACCGAACGACGAGTCAGTCCGAGGGAAGATCATCATGGTGACTCGAGCCTTGGTCGCGCTCATCATTGTCAAATACGTCTTGGGAGCAGTCCTCGCGATATTTGTGGCCTTGCTGGGAGTGTTCACCTGGCTACCGATGAGACTCATTCGAGGCTAAAGGATCATTCGGGGCCACTCACTGTCGCGGCTCGACCGCCGAACCCGCTCACGTAACTGTCTCGGGGCAGCGAAGGGTCCCGGGCGATTTCGCCGGGCATGTGTTGTGCCGGGAGGGCCAGCGTGTTCCGGAGCTAAGGGTTGCAGGCGGAGACCTCAGAGTGCGCTGTCCAGGCAGTGAAGGGCTCTTCCCCTGAGGGCAGTTGCACGGCAACGGATTCCCCGGGCGCGAGGTCAGTTCGCTCCGTCGGGCCCAGTTCCGTTCCAGTTGAAAGGTGCACCTCGACGCGAACGGAGCAGAGTGTCTTTCGTGTCGTGTTCTCGACCGTACCGCCGAAGGCCTGTAGCGCCGGGTCAAACGCCAGGAAGAGCCGCGCTCCACGCCGCGTCGCGTCCCAAGCCTCCCCGGGTCGGATGTATTCGCCCGCTTCCTCGCCTTCGGGTCCATGTTCGCCATGACCCTCTTCCCGGCCGTGCTCGCCCCTCTCCCGGCGACCATGTTCGGTGTCTCCCGCGTGCTCTCGCTCCTCGCCGACACGCTCGGCAGTCCCGTCTCCAACCGGTTCTCCGCTATCCGGTGAGGCAGCTTCGCCAGGCTCTGAAACCGTTCCCGTCACGGCGGCATCCGCAGCAGGATTCACAGCGTCGGTTCCGGACGATTCCTCCCCGGTCCGGTCGGAACAGGCTACGAGCCCGACAAGCGCAAATGCCACCACGGACCAAGATCGGATCTGGATTCCATCTCTCATCTGAATCATCTTGGAAATCAACTCCGGTATCATTCTTGCTCATCTTGGACGTCCTCGTTCCCAAGAAGCCTAGGAATCGGCAGTCCACCGTACCTGGCCTTGCCGCACGTACAACTGGTGTCGATGAGGCTCCGGCTCGTCCTCATGCTCCGGAGGCGCGGTGTCAGGTACGGATTCGCGCTAATCGATGCTCCTGAGAAATTTCTTGAACGATCCGCCCAGCAGAGGAGTAGTAATAATGTGAGCGCAATGCCGGATGCCCCCTCCATTGGGAGGTCAATCGCATGGCTGTCCCGCCGGAGTGCGACCGATTCGAACAGGGAAGCGATTCGCGACCTTGTCGCCAAAACCAAGAAGGGCGACGCAGTGGCATTCGGGGGCCTCGTTGACCTGTACCAGCAGCGTGTGTTTCGCACTGCCAACGCCCTCCTGGGTTCCGATGCCGATGCCAGCGACGCTGTGCAAGAGGTTTTCCTCAGGGCTTATCGAAACATTGTGAAGTTCGACGACTCGCGGGATCTCGCACCCTGGCTTTACAAGATCACGGCAAACGTCTGCCGCGACATCGCTGCGGCGAAGCGGCGCCACCAGGGCGCTTCCGTCGATGAACAGGGACTGGTCTCGACCTCTCCTGGGCCGTTCGAAAGTGTCGCACGGAGCGAGCAACGCCATCTGACCCGCCTGGCTCTGGCAAGACTTCCCTACAAGGAGCGCGCGGCCATTGCTCTTCGCGATCTCGAGGGCCTGACAACGCGAGAAGTTGCCCGAATTCTCGGAACGACCGAGGGGACAGTTCGCTCCCAGATCAGTTCAGGACGCGCCAAGTTGCGCCGAATCATCCTGGGCCACGACCGGAGGAAGCCGTGACTTGTCCGCAGGAAACCGAACTCGCTCTATTTGCGGGCGGGGAAGGGCGCGATCGTCGAATCTCGAGCGTTGAAGGCCACATCCGGATCTGTGAGCGGTGTGCGCAGGAGGTTGTGGAGTTTCGACTGGTCCGGTCTGCTGTGGCGACCAGCGGGTCGCACATGCTGCCGAATGCTCGCGAACAGATTCGGGCAGAAATCCTTGAACGGATTTCCCGCGAACCATTGGGCCGCGCAGTAAGCCATCCGTTGCTGCCGATCCTTCGCATCGCGTGCGTCCTGATAGTTCTTTCCGCGTCGGCGGGCTTGGTGCTTACCCTGCAGCCACCTCAGGGCGGCGTGTTGCCGCTCGCGGCGGCGTTCGACGCCCACAGGCCGCCAGCCCATGCGTTTCTGTTCTCCGAGCGGGCCGAAGTCAGCCAGGAATCGACGACCATGGCCCCTGCTCGGTTCGATAGCTCAGGCATCCTGGAGTCAGCCCAGCTGACATTCGTGGAGCTATCAGACGGCTTGACCAGGATCGCGCAGCTTCGCATCCCCGCCAAGGATCCGTCCCTGGAGATCCATTGGATTATGGAGTAAAGGAGTTCCCATGTCTTGTTCTTGGTTTCCTGGAGCTTGCCTCGTGGTGGCGATGCTGGCTGGACCAGCATCTCTTATGGCCGACGAGCAGATCGTTGATGAAATCGAAACCCTATTTCTTGAAGCCGAAGAGTCCAAACGAATAGCCGACGGTTGGGTCGAGGACGTTGTCGTCACTGGCGATCGATCGATCAGGCTGACGGGCGAGCGGGACCAGGTCCAACAAGCCATCGGCGCTGTCATGCTGGCTGACCAGCGGTTCGCCGACAACGACGTCGAACTGGCGCGATCCATCGCGCGAGTGTATAGCGTAAAGCACGCTGACCCGCGAGCGTTGGCGTCGTTGATCAATCGCACCGGGCCTGACGTCCAGGCGGACCCAACACTCCAGGTCGTGGTGCTGAGTGGTCGCGTTGAACAAGTCGAGTCAGCGATGGCGGTGCTTGCCGAGCTGGACGTCGCTCGCGAGGTATCGGCACAGAGCGAGGAGGAGCCGGTACAGCGTGACGTGGTATTTGATGTTTACTTGGTTGGCGCGTACTCGGATGCACACGAGTTTCCTCCGATGCCGGCCGTCCCTCAAAGCGCCGTGGAGGGGCTCCGAGAGACGTTTCCGTTCGCCTCGTACAGTCTGCTCGAAGCGTTTACGATCCGTGCTTCCCCTGGCGGAAGCGACGCAAGTGTCAGAGGCTATCTGGACTCTGATCAACTGACCGAGTATCGATTTCAAGCCGAAGTGGAAAGCAGCCAGGAGGAATCCGGCTCGATCAGCCTAAGCGATGTTTGGCTCGTGCTTAGGACGTACTCCAAAGAAACCGGCACACAAGAGTCGGAAATCCAGACCAATCTGACAATTCAGGAATCGAAGACTGTGGTCGTAGGAAAAGCCGGGATCCGTGGAGTTGCCGATGGCGTGTTTCTTGTATTGAGAGCCCGTTTCGACTAAGCAAGCGTGATTCCATACAACTCGGCGGAGGCGAGCGCGTGCTACGAGGACCAGAATCGTGTTGGCGCCTTGCCCGGGTCAACTACGTCGAGGAGCACATCGGGGAGACCTTCACCGTCTGTTGCCTTGCACGTGGGACCACGTCACCCTTCGCGACCACTAGACCGGTGCGCTAGTAGCAGCACCACGGCGCCAACGAGTAACGACGCGCCTACAGATCCTGTAGCCTTCTTATCCGAAGATCGCCATGATCGGCCACGAACCGGGCGACACGCCGAGACTGAGGCCGATGTAGACACGGTTTTGTTGCAGCCACGCATAGGGCAGGAAATGGGCCCCCACGATGGCCGCGAACACAGCCGGCACGAATGTCGGCGATTGCACGTACGTCAGGACAGCGGCCGGAATTGCGACTGTCTGTTTCATCGCAAGATCGACGGAGAGCGAGGTCAGCGGGTTTTCGGGGTGCCCAGCAGGAAACCGGAGCAGCTTCTGGAGGCCGAAGGCCATCGGCAGAGCCACCGCACCCTGGAACATCACTGCCAGCGCGAGACCTGCGGCTGGCGACCGGTACGCGAGCAGACCGCACACGATCCAGGTCGTTCCGAAAGCGATCAGAAACGCCGCTCCGCGGTGACTGCTCGCAGCCACGTCGTTTAGCGCCATTTGGATGTTTCTCATTCGGCTGATCTTCGCATGCGTAAGGAGTATTGTAAACTACATTTGACATTTTGATCACGGGTCGTACAATGCGCCTTCCCGAGCCAGCGCGCCAAGGCTGAACAAATGCGAGCAAATCCATCCACTGCCCATGAATTGCCGCAATCCTGCCCGCTTCTTAAGAATGTCAATGCTGCCGACGAGTGGGTCCCCTGCTGTTCGAAATACTTCTATTTCAGAGCTAAGCGAATTGTCGGAGAACACAGTCTCGCCGAAGATGCACTGTAGGACGCTTGGCCAAAGGTCCTGCGGAACATTTCCAAGTTCCAGGGTGGTCCGACCGCTTGCAATTGGGTTAGCACCATCGTTGCGAACAGCGCCAGGGACATCCGCCGCAAGCGTTTCCGCCGTCAAGAGGTGGCCATTGACGAGGGGTTATTCGAAGAGGTCGCCGTGGACCCAGCAACGCGAGTGACCGACCACCAGATGCTGCGCGTCCTGCGCGAGATGGTGGCGCGCCTGCCCGATGCCTACCGCCAAGTGATCGAGATGCGATTGCAGCGAGAGCTGTCAACCAGCGAGACGGCCCAACGGCTGGGTATTTCCCGCTCCATTGTTGCCAGCCGCCTGCATCGAGGTCTTCACATGCTCAGGAAGCGCTTCAAGGCTCGGATGAGGAAAAAGAAGAAGTTGCCATGAAGCAGGCCCTGGGGGGCGGATTCTGAGCACTTTCCCAGTGGCGAGCGGCCGTCTGACCCGTGAACTTACCCGGCAGGAGTTTCGCTGATGTGCGTGTAGGGGTACTCTCGCGGAAGGTTCCGGTCCAAGCGCCGATATGCGGCGCGATACAGGCGCTGATTGCCATTGGCTTCTTCCCGGGCGAGGCCCTCGATGGCAGCTTGTCGCGCCGCAGGCCAGTGAGTTTCGAAAAGCTCATCGAAATCCTGCTCCAATCCGGGTTCTGGACGTCCTTGGCGCAGCTGCTCGAGCTCTTCGCAGGAACTCGCCACTACCCGCAACCAAAGCGCCCGCAAATCGCCTCTACCGGACATGTCAATACGCCTACCGAGTGGTTCCTGAGCCGATTCCTCAAGGGTGCGACCTAGCATAGCGAGAATGATGTGACCGAGGGTTGCTGAGACCGTTTCAGAGGTGTGCGGACAAGTAGGCAAACGGGGTCGTCGGGCTCTCGAAGACCCTCCGCGAAGCGGCTCTCCGCGGCCGTGAGAAGTAGATGACTGTCAGATTGAGAGGGTCTGGATTGCCATCTACACTCGCCGCCTTCCTGATGGGGGTCATACGCCTGCCCTGCAAAGCACCGTCGACGACATGATTGTATGAGAACAAGCGTTTCGTAATTGTTTGTCACATAGGGCTGGGTAACAGTTTCTTGACGGGGTTGAAATCGAACCCTGCGGTCAGGCCCTACAGGCCGCCAATTCCTGACAACGGCGAATACTTCGGCAACGAGAAATCGGCATCACTGCAGAGTGGGTCGCGCGAGAAGAACCAATCAGCTGGGGGTGCAATCCTCGTGTCAGGGCATATCCCGAGAATTGCGGCGCGACCGCGCCAATAGGGCAGGCTGACGTGGTTCAGGCCAAGGCGGCAACGGCTGCCGCGAGGATTGGCTTACTGATGGCTGGGCATTCCGCCATAGGGGCACCAGCCGAGATTGTGGAGCATCACCGCAAGGTTGCCGAATACGAAATTCTCCCCAAGTTCGACGCGATCTTGAGAGGAAGATCTGGAAGCCATGGCTGGCGATCGAGCATGTTCCAGGACAGACACCAAGAAACACTGGCCCGAGCCTTACACCGTGGGGTCAGAAAACCCAGGGGAGATAGGCCACCTGATCCTGACTTCCATTCTCCTTTATTCCTGGGCACAGCCGGCTGCAAAGCCCAAGAAATCCAAGGGGGTCTTTCCGCTGCTGCCCTTGAGATCGCCCGGGTGTTCCAGACACGCAAGGCGCAACTTATTGGCGGTCGCGCTACGCATGTGACGGGGTGAATACGTCGGCGGGGCAACCGGACGTGGTCCAGATTCTCGACTCTTGACTACGCGAGCAGCCTGGACAGATTGCCTCCGAGGATCGCCCTTGCCTCGTTCAACGAGAGCCCAAGCGAGTCCAGTGCTGTGCACTGCGCTTCAAACACGGGCCTCTGCCAACCCCTGGGAAAGAACGAGGAATCCGAGCCGAAGAGCAGTCGATCCGGACCCGCGACATCAATCGCCCGGGCAAACACTTCGGCCAGAGTCGGTGGCGGAATAAGGGTCTTCGTCCAGCTGTTTGTGCTGGACGTGTCGAGATACACGTTTGGAGCCAAGGTCGCGAGGATCAACGCCTCGCGAAAATATCCTGCGCCGAAGTGAGGGATCACGAAGTTCGTGGTGGGATGCTCCAACGCCACCCGATGCAGGTCGATCGGGTTCGAGTACTTCAAGTCAAACACTGACGGCAAGCCGAGCTTGGCGCGAACACCAACTGTCAGCATTCCCATATGGACGAAGACGATCCTTCCGGGCGTCTCGGCAGCGAGTTCGTAAAACGCCTTCATGCGTGGATCTTGGACCGAAAACCTGAGCATGGCCGGAAACAGGCATAACCCTTGCAGGCCCAGATCCTCGAATGCCCTCCGTGCCCTCGCTTCAGCACCTTCCTCCATCGGATTGAGCATGAAATGCCCGTAGAACCGGTTCGGAAATGCGCGGACAGCATCGGCAGCCGCGGCTTCGTCGCCGGGCACGCTCGCCATGAGGACGGACTTCGAGACCCCGTGGCGGTCCAGTTCCGAAACCCAGGTTGCTGCCAGTTCCTCGTTGCTTGCCGGCGGCACGTCCCAACCCAGCGAAGCAACCATTCTGTCGAGATTGTCCGTGCCCTTCTGTCGGGCTAGCGCCTCGAAGAACGACCGCGAAAACAGGTGCGCGTGGGCGTCCTGGACTTCGATCTCACCCCAGGGAGTCAGCATCGGTCCTTCGTCGTCCCCCCGAAATGGCTGGAATGAAATGCACTTCCGAGTCGCTGTCAACGGTGTCGAGCAGGCCCAGAGTGCTGATTTCCCCGTCAATTGCCACGGAGATGTTGCTGCGGAGCTGCCCGTTGTCGAGCAACCGGTCGCCCAGCGCAGGATAGGCAGCCGTTAGGTTGCGGATGATGTCGCGCACGGTCGCGCCGACAACCTCGATTTCCTCGGCGTCGCCAGCCAACGGTCGCAGCATCGATGGAATGAAAACCGTCGCCACGAGTCTCTCATGATAGTGCGGTCCGCAGTTCATTCCTCGACTCCGCTGGGGTTTATCCCAGAGCCCGGGTGATCGCCCACCAGCCACCCGTGGCTGCGATCACGACCGAGCAAGGAATCACCACGTAGCGGCGGTAGCCGACCAGCCGCTCGAACCTGCCGAGCAGCACGAAGGCCACCGCGACGACACTCAGCTGGCCCAGTTCCACACCTAGGTTGAACGATAGCAGCGCTGTCAGGAACCGACCCTCAGGCATGCCGAGCTCGCTGAGTACACCCGCAAATCCAAGGCCGTGCAGGAGGCCGAACGCAAAGACGACCGCCACTCGCCATGGCTTTAGCTTCGATGTCGAGATGTTCTCGATTGCGACCCAGCAGATCGACAGCGCGATCAGCGTTTCCACCAGCCGTTCCGGGAGGGCCACAATGCCCTGCATGGAGAGGGCTAGAGTGACTGAATGCGCGACTGTAAATGCCGTGACCTGGTAGAACAGCGGACGCCAGCCGGCACTGAGCAAGAACAGTCCAAGTACGAAGAGAATGTGATCGAGTCCCTTGGGCACGATGTGGGTGAAACCCAGTCCCAGATAGGCCGAGAAAACTCCCTGGCGAGGGATGGCTGTTGCGCCGCCCGTCAGCGGGAAGTCCACGCTGGCTTGACCCGGGTCCAGCACTGTGGAATATGGCTCGGCTTGGGTGGGCGTGATGATTTGGAGCGAAACCGTCTTGTATCGTGTCGGGGCCTGCAGTACGACTTGTTGAGCCTCAGCTGGAACGCTACCGATAAGTCGAGCCACTGTCCCAAGTACCGTTGGAGGATCGGCATCGGTCGCAGCCGGAGTGCCGTGGTGCGGGAACGACACCTCGAAAGGAGTGGGTACAGCGTCGAAGAAAACCTGAATGTCATGCCTAATCGCTGAGCGAGCCCCTTCGACAGCTGCTTTAAACTGCCCTTCCGGGATGCGGCGCATTGCTTCTGAGACCTGCTCCGAATCAGCCTCGAGCGGCAGGCCGACCGCGAGTGCGTCCGCATCGAGCCCGACCTCGGCTTGGAACCGCCCGTCACCCGTAATGACGAGCGTTACTGGGGTGATCGTGAACTCGTGGGCCGGTACGCTCACAGGTACTGCGAGCACTACTAAGAGCAAGCCTGTGACCGCCTTCAGACGCATCAACTTCCTCGCAGGCTTGCTGACGGCTTACGTCTAATCCTCAACGCTTCAATGCTTCGGTGAGCAGCGAAACCACGTTGTTATGCCCATTGTCTTGGGCGAACTTCAGGGCCGACTCGCCGTCAATGTCCATTAGCCCTGGGTCCGCTCCCCTTTCGAGCAGCATTCTGACGATATCAGCATGCCCCTCGGCGGCGGCGAACATGAGCGCAGTGTAACCCTCTTCGCCATCCGTGGCGTTGACCTCGGCACCGTGAGCTAGCAGGATCTCGACCGTGTGCGCGTTGGGGCCGGAGGCCGCGTACATCAGCGCGGTCCGCCGGCTCACGTCCCGCAGGTTTGGATTGGCCTTGTTCTCGCAAAGCAGGCGTACCGTCGGGGAGTGTCCATCGTAGGACGCCAGCATCAGCATCGTGCGACCCCCTTCGTCAATAGCGTTGACATCGACGGTCGGCAGCATTGCCTCGACAGCTTTGCTGTTGCCTTCCAAGGCTGCGGTCGCAAGTCGGTCTGTGAGCACCGAGCCAGAGGCGCCGGAAGCCGTTGCCGATTCCGAAGTGTCAGAAGGGGTGGTACTGCAGCCAAGTGCGATCAGGGCCGCGGCTAGAGCGAATTTGACTGAGGCCGGGGATCGCACAACTCTCGGAGTCTAGCAGAGAGCTGGATCACACCACGCCGAGTTTCTTCCCTGCCATCAGCCCGCCGTCCACTACCTGAACGGTCCCGGTAATCCACCGAGACTCATCGGAAGCCAGGAACAGAACGGCATTTGCAACGTCCTCCGGCTCGCCGATGCGTCCCAAGGGATACATGTCGCGAAGTGCTTCGAATCCGGAAGGAAAGCACTCCCAGTAGCCCATCGAAGCTGGCGTCTCGATAGTCCCCGGGCAAATCACGTTCGAGCGAATATTGAATTCGGCATAGTCTGCTGCGACCAAGCGCATCATCGAGATCAATCCACCCTTTGCAGCGGAGTAGGCGGTCTCGCTGACGGCACGCAAGGCGTTCACGCTCGAAATCGAGACGATGCTTCCTCCGTTGCGTTCCTTGAGCAAGGGAATCGCATGCTTTGTGCAGAGGAATGGTCCCTTGAGGCATGCATCAAGCGTGCGATGCCAATCGCTCTCCTCGAGATCGGCGATTTCGGAGTCATCGAATGCGGCGAAGGCATTGTTCACAAGGATGTCGAGTCCGCCAAGGACGTCACGCACCCGGTCCATCATCTCTATGACGCCTGCTTCAGATGTGTGGTCCGCAACATGGACAATCGCCCGCCCGCCGATGGAAACCACAGGTTGAATTGCCGCCTCGGCTGTCTTGTGCGAAACGTCGTTCGCAATGATCGCCGCCCCCTCCGAAGCTAGCTTCCTGACCGTCGCGGATCCTATGGCGCCGCCCGCGCCTGTCACAAGCGCCACTTTGCCATCGAGTCTGCCGGGCACTAGACCGCAGAGTACACCAAGCGGACTCGCTCCGTACTAGTGGTGCGATGCGTCACTGCAATACACATTCGTGGCAAGCAACGTGGCTGCTAGTCTGATTGAGGACGGAGGAATGGCCGAGTGGTTGAAGGCGGCGGTCTTGAAAACCGCAAGGCCCGCAAGGGTCTCGGGGGTTCGAATCCCTCTTCCTCCGCCATAGAAATTATGTAAGTCATTCATAATAAATTGCTTACACTAGAAACCTCCGCTTGGATTCCACGGAATGTCCCACAGTAGATCGGAGGTAGGAAGATTACGAGGTGTTGACAGCCGGGGCCCCGCGGGAGAGTTCCGAGACCTGCAGCTGAATTCGCGCTTCCAGAGAAAACGGCGGGATGGAAACTGAGGCCTGCCAGGACTACGCCCAGGTCAGAGGCTGTCCATGGCGCACTCTCGTGCGGCACTTGTCGCAATAGTGTTCTGTCTGCTGTGCGTTGGCAGGACGCAACTCTCTGCAGTAGTGGCAGTGTCTGCACCCTGGGCACGTCAGGCACGGTACTACAGGCCACTCACCGTTCGGACATGCAGGCAGTTTATTGAATCCAGGGTCGCTGCTGTACCGCTTAACCAGCACAGCGATGTCAGGCAGTGAGGACATCTTCTCATCCTAACTTGCCGCCCCGACATCCAGCATAGAGGCTTGAATCAGCGTTGAGGCTGGTCCGGTTGTCCGGTTGCAAGAGTTTGACTCCGACCTCCCGTTCTGGTAGCCTCCACGGCTTATGCGCGTTCACTTTTTCACGGTACATGTTCATAACAGCAACACTGGGTTCAGCGAGTTGGTGGAGCATATCGGCAGCCGCGAACTCAAGAAGAGGGAAGCGACAATCGGACAGAACCCTGTTCGTCTGGAGAGGCTCCGGGTCAAGCGTGACAAATTCCTCGGGATGGAGTTCACGCAGCGGAGGATGCGCAACGGAGCAGGGCTTTCTAGACCGGGCTTCGCCGTAGAGGACCTGCCGCTCAGACCCAAGGAGGGGTTGGCGGAAAGCACCGCGGCGGTCTGGTCCCCGCAAGGGTTGCTCGCCGTCCAATACAACCACCGGGGTCTCCGTGCCACGGGGGTACGGGCCTACTTGGAGCATTTCCTGCGACGGCACGGCACGTCCGGAAACTCCTTCGCGGAGGTGGAATTACGGCACGTCCTCGACGAGGATGTGTTGGCCAAGATCATGAGGAGCGGCCAGCATACGAGACTGGAATGCCTGATCGACGCTAGCAAGATACCGGACAGCGCGGCCTCCCATGACGTGGCCCTGTCCGCCGCTCTCGACCTCCATCGGAAAACGCTCGCCCATAGGGTCCAAGTATCCGCGTACCTCGGCGAGGGCAAGCGCGGTGGCTCCCTCCGCGGCATTCGCGACTTGGTCTCGGGCCTCTTGGAACACCGGGGGAGCCTGTTTAGCCTCAGGGTGACGACCCGGAACGAGTTTGGTAAGGTAACTGACGCTTTGGACCTCCTCGAACAACGCAAGGTTGTGACGGTTCCGGACTCGGAATTGGAGATCTCGGATGGACGGCGGTTCACGATCCGTAGCAGGCTCCGTGCCCTCGCCAACGAAATCCGACGGTACGCGGACGGGGCCTGACAGATGCGGTCCTTGCGTGTGGAGAGGCGTTACCCGTTCGTCCTCGCCGCGCTCGCTCTGGGCCTGGCGGCGTGGCTGCCGGGAGGACTGGAGCGTCCGCTGCCGGCCCTACTGTTCGCTTCTACGGTCACCCTCGGCGCAATTGTGGCCGGGTTTGTCGGCACCTGTCTCTCCGTCCTTATCGTGCTGAAAACGCCCTTGATGGAGAACATCCGCGAGACCGAGTATCTCGACACCTTGGCCAATTACATCGGCTGGACCCTGTTCTCGGGCCTCCTGCTCGCGTTCGTGGGGCTGGCCGGATTGCTGCTGGAGGATTGCAACCGGTCGCTACCGCCGCCGGTCTGGTGCGCCTCGGTTGTCTTCTGTACGGGCTGTCTCTGGAGGATCAGCGGATTGGCGCTCAAGATCTTCCGGGGAACGCGCAAGTGAATCTAGCGTCGTAACAGGGCGCATGGAACCTTCAGAGATCCATATCAGCGAGACTCCGGACAGCGATCCTCCCAAGCACCGCCCGAAGGTAGCGGTCCGGGGCGTAGTCGACTCAGCGGGTTCCAAGTCCCCCTCGTTGGTTTCGTGAACTCCAGTGGAATCAAAGCTCTCGCGCCCGAAGCCGTTGAGGTCGTCGATTGAGGGGGCATCCCATCCCTCGGTGCCACTCCCTACCAAGTGCGCATCATCAATGTCAGCTCCCAACGGGCCAATTGCAGTAGCAACGAAATCATCCAGAATGCCTGTTTTCGAGAGAACCCTCGGAATGCAGAGGTAGTGCCAGGGAACACAAACATTTTCGATTCGTGGGAGACGGTTAGCCGCTTCCGGTACATCGCGTGCATTTGCCAATAGGCAACCAGTTTGAAGCGGTCTGAGACCCTTGATCAATACCGGACGATTCCAGATTGCCCGCTGAGCTTCCGTGCAATAGACCGGTCTCAGGCGGTCGGCGCGTGCCGCACTCATCAGCAAGTCGCGCTGCTGTTGACCGGAAGACTTTCCCTTGTGGCTGATCCTTAGACTGTCGTCTTACCGGATCCGTTTGGCTTGGACTCGCATCTTGAAGGTGAGTCTCCGACCGATGATGTGCCATTCCCAGTCAGCACCATTCTTCGCTTCCATCCGTTTGGTAAACGTCTTTAGATGAACATTCCTCGGATTCCTGCGCCTGATCTCGAGCAAGTTCTGTTCAGTGATTATCTCTTCCCCATAGCTCAGAGAGCCGTACTGCTGGTGTGCAAACTCCAGGTTCCTCGACGTAGAGTCCCCTAGGTCAATAAGCGTCCATAGCAGACATGGATCAAAGTAGCTGACTGATTGTTGTCGTGTCATTTTGTGGTCTGCCGTAGTGCCCAGAACGCGCTACGGGTTGATGCCTCGCGTTGATCGAGACTTCATCTCACGGAATTGCCGATGATCCTACACTCCTAGCCCATCCTAGGCGAGAACCCTCACCAGCTTCCTAGTCTCGCGAGAGAGCACCTCCACTGGAATCCTTGATCTTATTGGTCAAAGCCTGGACGGCAGCACTGTAGAACGCCAACTCGACCGTTAGGTTCCAGACGGTCGGGGTTGTGGCGTGCCCCGATGGCAGATTGCGCCATCTGCAACGGGCCAAGCTCATCAATGACAAGGCGCTGCGGTCGCGTCCGGGAAGGTCTGGACCACTCGCGTCCGCTGCCTCGGCAACTGGTCAAACGTGAACGCCTCCTCGATGTGCTCCTGCACCCATTCGGTCAACTGCTGGCAGCGCTCCGGCGTGGGACGCATTCAGGACAGAAGGGGATGATTCAGTCGAACTCGCACAGAACCGGAAGGTGGTCGCTCAGCCTGCGCTCCCGGTGGAATACGTCCTCGTGGCTCAGCACTCGAGCCTGTGTCAAGCGCTGAAGCATAGGCACGTTTACAAAGCAGTAGTCGAGCTGGTGTTCAATACTCTTCCTAGCGTGCTGGAACGTGGGCACTGCACCCCCATGATGGTGACTCAGACAGTCGGTCAGCCCGAGAGTCTTCAGCCTTCCGAGGAACTCTCGATGGCCTCTGTCCCTCGGTTCATCTAACTTCACGGAAGTATTGAAATCGCCGCCGACAATCCAGTTCGTGTCGTTAGAGATGCCCGCGTTTCGGAGAAGTGCCCACAGGATTTCCGTGAACCAAAGGTCGGGAATGTTCGTCGGCCTGATTCCAGACACATCCTGGCCGGTCCATTGATCTCGAGGAATTGGAGAGGATGGCGAATAAACCGCAACGACCCGGAATCGCTCTCCACAGCGAAGAGTGATCTCACATCCGACGATCCATCCGTACTGTTCCGAGTAGATTCTGTTGACCCATTCCCACTCAGACTCCAGATACGGCGTCGCATCGATCAACCCCTTGGCAAGCACGGCCGACGAATACTTAGCGTTGGTGTCGTCAAACCACCGTGGCGAGAGCATGTGGTACTGGTACTGACTCCGGATCCATTCGGGAATTCCCGTGACTTCCTGCAGCAAGACGATTTCAGCGTCCTCGTGCTGGACCATCTGCCACAACTCGCGCCTCGATTCGCCCGCCTTGTTGACGTTCCACGTGAGTACCTTCATCGGCACTACTTTTTCCATCGGATGCCAAGTGAGTAGTCACCCGGCCATTGACCCAGTACAACATCCCGGCCAAGGCAGGGGCGGATTCGCGTGACGCACCCCCGGTCGGGCCGAGGGTGCCGTACAGGGCCCGCAGCGCTGGGAGCATCGAGGGTTTCAGCTTGCACCGACCGAGCATAACCCGTTCACAGTGTCCCTGGCTCGCCATGACTCCATCCGGACGGCTGAGCGTTAGCTCGCCGTGGGAGGGACGCAGTAGACACGTGATGGCGTGGGCCAATCCTTTCCAATCCAAAGCCTGAAGTGAGGGTGAGGCGAGGACGGGGGGAGGGGCTCCCCTCCATAAGCGTTAAGTTGTTGGCCGCTAGTCAAAGTATGATGCTAGCTGGGGCTTGCGCTTCCTGGGAGCGTCTGCAAGCTGTTCAGAGATCGCATTCCATTGGCTGAACGTCTGCGACAAGAACAAGGACGGCTCAATCGCCCGTTTGGCCTGGTTCAGCATGAACTGGAAGTCGCGCCAAGCGCTCGGGGGCCGTTTTCGGCTCCAATTGGTATCCCCAGGGGGAAATGGCGCGGGCATGGCCGATGAGTTTTTCCACTAGCAGGGCCACGAACAGCTTCCCGTACGGCCAGGCCTTGGCGCTGTGCTCGTCGTGCTTGGGCAGATGGCCTAGCTCCGCCAGCGACTTGAATCGCTTGAACACAAGTTCGACCTGCCACCGCGTACGGTACCACTCGAGCATGTCCGCAGCGCAGAACTCGGTCGCCGGGAAGGTCGTGAACACGATCACGTACTTGGCGTACTGGAGCGTTTCCGGCTGCAGCTGCATGCCCCTCTTCGAAGCCTGCCGGCGTAGGCTCTTGTGGGCGATCCGAATCGCCTCCCGAGTCTTGCGGAGCGCGCAGGCCCGCCCGGTGGTCGCAACGCCAGCCGCATCCACAGCCCGGACATCCCAAGAGCCGATCCGGCCGGCACGGCGCAGAGTCCTCACGGCTGCTAGCAGGTCAAACGGCTGTCCCTCCGCCGTTTCCAGCACCAGCGAACCCGTATTCATCCGCACGGTCACCAGCCCGCCCGCCTGCCCCACATGCCGCAGGCCCCGCGCCGTCGGCCACTAACCGAGTCTAGCTCCTGCACTGACTCGTCCCGCTCGGAGGCCCTGCCGAGCCACATCGCGCTTCCACAAGTCTTCACCCCGGCCCAGCAGGGCGGGACACGCTACAATTGGAGACAGGGCGCAACTGTGGCGCAGAGTTCCGTCTGCGCGAAACGATGAAGCGAGAATGGCTAGAACAGTAAATCTAGATGCAATGATTCCGCGTGCAGATTTCTGCGAATCTGACGATAATGCGACACAATCGGAAAAAATTCAGTCAATGGGATTGAGCCAATTAGATCAGGGATCATTCCTTATTCCAAGCCTTCGAAAGCCGGATTTTCAAAGAGAAACCAACCAATGGACACCCGAACAGGTTGTGATCTTTTTAAAGAGCTTCTTGGACAATGAGCTAATACCCTCGGTTATCCTTTGGAAATCACCGGGAAAGATATTCGTTATAGATGGTGCACACAGACTGAGCGTGTTGATCGCTTGGATCCGAGATGACTATGGGGATGGGACGTTGTCTACCAAGTTCTATGGTGGACAACTTCCAAAAGAACAAAAATCTATCGCAGACTATTTGCGCAAGCGAATTAGTAGAGAGATCGGTAGTTTCACACGCATGAAGAATGCAATGTTGGACATCAGTAGCGTCGAATCGGATACGGTCTTATCTAGACGCGCAAGCAACGCGACAACTCGAACGTTGTCCTTGCAATGGGTAGAGGGTGATGCCGAGAAAGCCGAGTCGTCGTTCTTCAAGATCAACAAGCAGGGAACACCGTTGGACAAGGTGGAAGAACGCTTGCTCGTAAATCGGAGACGCCCCATCGCAATTGGTGCACGATCCATTGTACGAGCGGGCTCTGGGCATAAATATTGGTCCCAATTTGACGAGGATAAGCAGGGGACGATCGAAGGTTTGGCGAGACATCTCCATGAAATCATGTTTTCTCCCGAAATCGAGTTTCCTGTACGGACCCTAAATCTTCCTCACGGGGGCAGAGCGTCACCGATCGCAGCCTATGACATCCTTATGGACATATTCGGATATGTAGTAGAAGGGTCCAATAAGGTTACGGATAAGAGTGATTTGTACGTTGACGATGATACAGGAGAAAAGACGATTCACGTGCTCCGTAAAGTAGACCGTGTGATGTCGAGAATCACGGGAAACGAGATCTCGAGCCTAGGCCTCCATCCCGCTGTGTATTTCTATAGTTCAACAGGACGGCATTGGGATACACTCTTTGTTGCAATGGTTAAGGTTATAGCAAAAGCAGTTCGCAGTAACGATGGAAAGTTTTGGGGATTATATACGAGATTACCCAAAGCGCCTCGCGGCTAGCGCGGCAGATTAGAACGTAGTTCATTGATTTTATTGTATTTAGTGCCGATTCCAGCTTGACTCTTTGGGTAAACTCCTGTAAGATATAAGTATGAAGAAGAGAGCACCGGGCAAGGCGTTCCGCAAGGGCATCTCGCTCAAGCAGTTCATCAGCGCGTACCCGAACGACGAGACGGCGGAGCAATGGTTCATCCGTCACCGCTGGCCCAACGGCATCTGCTGCCCCAAGTGCGGCTCGCTGAACGTGCAGGTCGGCTGCAAGCACGCCATGCCGTACCGCTGCCGCGAGCAGGCTTGCGGGCGGCCGCGCTTCAGCACCAAGACCGGCACGGTCATGGAAGGCTCCAAGCTGGGCCACCAAGACTGGCTGATCGCCATGT
>MKWU01004217.1_pt1 | contig 17382 bp, 14 predicted proteins | sample 809101 | NCBI WGS metagenome assembly MKWU01 (sample SAMN05860141, study PRJNA318959) | sponge metagenome | host: Aplysina aerophoba | place: Slovenia: Piran, Adriatic Sea, Gulf of Piran | collected 2013-05-07 | reverse complement strand
CCGCGACCAGCCCGAATACCAGTCCCGTGAAGAACTTTGCGCCGATCGTCGTCCAGAACACGTCGTTGAATCCCAGTTGATCGAACCAGAGCGCTTCTACCCAGATGTTGGCCCCGAATCCGCTGAGGATCCATAGTCCGATAACGACGATGGCTGCAATGAAGATTAAAGATCTGAATCTACCCAAAATATCGCTCCTTGCCCGTTGTGTTGGGGACGATACGTAGAGTCACAGAACCCGCGCCCCCGGATTGGTCCTGCCTTGTTCCAATGCTCTATGCTCTATTAATCGGTTAAGTCTATCTGTCTCTAACTTATACGTGCCTCAATCCCGCCACAGCTAACCCTTCATCCAGCATCATGGGACGGGCGGCCTGGCGTATGCGGGCCCTGACCCCGTCATCGGTGATGTACTTGACCTGGTTGATCCCATCGATGCGAAACATCATTTCGAGACCGGCCTGGCGCAGGGCGGCCGTTTCGGTTCCTTCCGCCAGATAATCGCCCATGCCGTCCGCGTACGTGCCCCACAGCCGTTCAACAGCGTCGAATATCCTGCCGGCGATCCGCGGCCTGTTGTACGCGTGCAACAGGTAGTGGCCCATGATGAAACCCGCGTCCTGGGCCGGGTGCCCGTAGTTTACGAATTCCAGGTCGAAGGTATGGACCCGCTCCTCCGCGACGATGACGCTTGCCGTCCAGAAATCACCGTGGAGCAGTGCCTGTTTCGTTTCCGTGAACGTCGCCGCCAACCGGCGGGCGACGCGGTTCAGATCCGGATCTTCGACGAAATAGAAACAGTACTTGTACCTCAGGCCCTGCATGTCTTCATTGTCGAATCGCGCACGCAAATCCGGGTCGTCCCAGGTCTGGCAGTGCAGGGACGAAAGGAACCCGCCGAGTTTGCCCGCCACGCCCGCGTCGACGCGTCCCCGCTCCAGCTCGGTTTCCAGGGACGGCCGCTTTCCCAGGTCGGACATGACCAGGATACGCCGCTCGTCGTCGAAATGCAGAACGGCCGGAACGGTTCCCTCGGGGAAAAGCCCGTCCAATACCCGGAGGGCCTGCGTCTCGTATACGATCCTGTCGGTGGTGACCCTGAGGTCCGGGAACAGCCGCAACGCGTCCAGGGCCTGCTTGACCACGACCGACCGGTCGCCTGCCGAGACCCGCAGCACGGTGTTCAGAAACCCGCCGCCCAGTTCTTCCACCGTGCAGGATCCCTCCGGCGGCGCGTCCAAAAGATGTCTTGTATACAGGTAATCCGCTACATTATCTTTATCTATGTTCATGACCAAAGTGGCGTCATCATAACGCGACTCCCATCGCGCCAAGCCATGCATTCCGGCCAATGATCCCTTACCCGCGTACCGCACTCGTCCTGCTCGCCAAGTACCCCGAGCCCCGTCGCGTCAAGACCCGGCTGGTCAATGGCACGGCGGAGAACGGTTATGCAGGCCTCAAGGATATCCGAGACAGATCGGGCGCGATGCTTGGTCCGAAAGAAGCCCATCGCCTGGCGGCCGGGATGTACCGCGCGTTCCTGGTGGACCGGTTCGCGGCCCACCGGGGACGGGATTACGACGTCCTGCTGGGCACGTCCCAGCCCGATTGCGCGGATGCCTTTCGCCCGATTACCGGGCCTGACGTCCCGTACCAGGCCGCTTCCGGCGCGAACATGGGCGAGATGATGCTCGGGATCTTCGAGGATCTGCTCGAAAGATACCCGTACGTGCTGATCTCCGGGAGCGACATGCCGCGCCTGGACGAAACCGTTATCGATCAAGCCCGTGCGTCCCTCTCATCCCACGATATTGTGCTTGTTCCTGCCCAGGACGGCGCGTACAATCTTATCGGCATGCGCAAGCCGCATCGGATATTCGATATTTCGCGCTGGAGTTCGGGTTCTGAACTCGAGGAGACCGTAGCCTTGCTTCGGGACCGCCGAATCACCCACGAGGTGCTCGACGACTACCGCCTGCTGGATATCGATACGATCGAAGACCTGGTGCAGTTGATGCGCAGTCCGAAAACCGTCGAAACGCCGCAAACCAACGCTTTTCTGGCTGCGCTCGACGAACGTCTCGACATCGCGGATTGAACGCGTGAATCAACGCCGTATATTAAACCGGACAGGCTTCGGGTGTCAAGGGATTTCACCGGTAAAAGGGTTACCGTACTGGGCCTCGGCGTGCTATCGGGCGGCGTCGCTTCCGCGCGGTATTTCGCCGTGCGGGGCGCGGACGTCACCGTCACGGATCTGCAGCCCGCAGAAGCGCTTCGGAAGTCCATCGACGCGCTCGCGCCATGGCCGGTCCGCTACGTGCTCGGTGAGCACCGCGATGAAGACATTACCGGAGCGGACCTCGTGGTGGTCGGCCCCGCCGTCCGGGACGACAGTCCCTTCCTCCGCCTGGCGCGGGACCGGGGCATTCCGCTGACCACCGAAATGAATCTGGTCTTCGAGAACTGCAGACGGCCCATCATCGGCATTACGGGCAGCAACGGGAAGACCACGACCACCCGCCTCATCGGGGCGATGTTCCAGGCGGTCGACCCGGCGGCACTGGTGGGCGGAAACATCGGCCGGTCCGTGCTCAACGAGCTTGCGGATCCGGACGATGCAGATGGCCAGGACGAGGCGGTCGAAAATGGCAATCCTGGTGGCGAGGCGTCAGATCCCGGTGAGACGACCGAAACTGGCCCTGGCGCGACGACCGGACCCGGCCCTGGTGCCACGACCGGAACTAGCCCTGGTGCGACGCCCGGCGCCGGAGGCACTGCAGCCTGGTCGATCGGTGAAAGTCCCGTGATTCTCGAGCTGTCCAGCTTCCAGCTTCACCGCCTGGCCTGGATCCGGCAAAGCCCCGGCGTGGCCGTGGTGACGAACCTGTCTCCGAATCACCTGGACTGGCACGGGACCTTCGAAGCCTACGAAGAGGCCAAGCAACACATCGTGCATAACCAGTCGCCGGAAAACGTGGTCGTCCTGAACGCCGATGATGAGCGGCTGCGCGGGTGGGCGGCGCGCTGTCCGGGACGGGTAGCCTGGTTCAGCATGGAGGGACCGGTCGAGACCGGGTGCTACGTGCGGGACGGACAGGTGATCTACCGCGGCCCGGCGGAGGGAGGTGGCGTTTCGGCCGAACGCGGTCCGGCGGACAAGAGCGGCGAGGCGGACGAGCGCGATCCGGTGGACGAACGCGGCCTGCCAGGCGAGCGCGATCCGGTGGGCGGCGGCGATCCGGACATTGGCGACCCGCCAGGCGAGCGCTGTCCGGCAGGTGAGCGCGTAGTGTGTCCCGTGGACGCCCTCCAGCTCCCGGGTCCGCACAACCGTGCCAATCTGCTGGCCGCCGTGACGGTCGCGTGCCTGTGCGGGATTCCGGCATCGGTCATCCGGTCGACGGTCGAGGCGTTCCGCGGCGTGGAACACCGCCTGGAAGAAGTGGCCGTAATCGATGACGTGGGTTACTATAACGATTCGGCCTGCACCACGCCGGCGTCTGCGGTCACGGCGCTCCGGGCTTTCGACGCACCAGTGGTCCTGATCGCGGGTGGGTACGACAAGGGGATGTCGTTCGACGGCATGGCATCGGAACTCGTCCGCCGCGCCCGGGCGGCCGTCCTGATCGGCGCGACCACGGATGCGATTGAGACCGCGATTGCGAAAGCCGGCGTGGCTCATGCGGCCGGCGGGAAAGCCAACGCGGCTCATAAGGCCGGCGGGAAAGCCAACGCGACTCATAAGGCCGGCGCGAAATCCGGTACATCTGACGCGCTGGCCATCGCCCGTTCCGATTCGCTCGATGACGCCGTGCGGCAGAGCGCCGGCCTGGCGCGGCCTGGAGACGTGGTGGTGTTGTCACCCGGCTGTGCGAGTTACGACATGTTCACCAACTACGAGGAACGCGGACGGCGGTTCAAGGAAGCCGTGGCCGCGCTGGCGCGGGACGCGGACGATATAGCGTAACGCCGCAGTTTCGCGGGACGCGGACGATAACGCGTAGCATCGAATAACCGGAATTACAGCACCTGGAGGATCCGGCATGGCCATAGAAACCGTGGGCGTCATCGGATGTGGGCTGATGGGGGCGGGCATCACGCAGGTTTGCGCCGAGGCGGGGTACCGGACGATCGTCCACGAGGCGTCAGACGAACTGGTAAGCGGAGGCATCGGCCGAATCGACGGCGTCCTGTCGCGCAACGTATCTAAGGGGAAGATGTCGAAAGACGAAAAGGCGGCCGTACTCGGACGCATCACGGGCACCACGAATTTTGACGATCTGGCCGATTGCGACCTGGTGATCGAAGCGGTCACCGAGAACCTGGAAACCAAGCAGGAGGTCTTCCGAATCCTGGACGGCATCGCCCGGCCGGAAGCCATCCTGGCCAGCAACACCTCATCCATCTCCATCACCGAACTGGCTTCGGCGACGGACCGTCCGGAGCAGGTCCTGGGTCTTCATTTCTTCAACCCCGTGCCCGTTATGCGGCTTATCGAGATGGTCATCGGACTGCAGGCCAGCGAGAAGACCGTGGCAACGGCCCGGCAGTTCGGAGAATCACTGGGCAAGCAGGTGATCGAAGTCAGGGACACGCCCGGCTTCATCGTAAACTACCTCCTCATCCCGTATCTGCTCGACGCCGTGCGGCTGGTCGAATCGGGGGTGGCTACGAAGGAGGATATCGACGCGGGAATGGTCTTGGGGTGCAGTCACCCGCTCGGTCCGCTCAAGCTCCTCGACTTCATCGGCCTCGACACCACGCTGTACATCGCGGAAGTGCTCTACGATGCCTTCCGCACCGACCGGTACGCAGCTCCGCCTCTGCTCCGCCAGATGGTCGCCGCCGGCATGAACGGGCGCAAGAGCGGGCGGGGGTTCTACGGGTATGATTGAACTGCGCAAAGCCGGTCAATCCGGATGTAGAACATGCCGGAGGCAATGTTGATCGAGCGGGTTGTGTCGTCGATTGGATCTGAGTCGATTGGACTTGATTTAACATGTACAATTGTACAATACATGCCGCTGCAGGTATGTTGCCTGCAGTTATTACATATTCAGCAGGACAGAACCCAAAGCGAGTGGCATCCGGATGACCGCTTCACCCGATAACGAGGCCGTTCTGCTCATCGCGGACAGCGAAAGCAGTGCCGACATGCTGTACGCAACAGGACTGTTCGTGCCGGACCCTTTCACCTACCTGCGGGTGGCCGGCCGGTCGACCATCATGATGAGCGACCTGGAGATCGACCGCGCACGAGCCCAGTCGAAGGTCGATGAAGTCGTATCGCTCACCGACTACACGGACCGCGCGAAGGGAAACGGAAAGGCGGACCCGGGACTCGTGGACGCCGTCATCGAGTTGCTCCGGGACCGGGAAGTGAAAGGCGTCAGAGTGCCGTACGGCTTCCCCCTGGGGTACGCGGATAAACTACGGTATCGAGGATTCGAGGTGGCGGCGAAAGAGGATCCCTTCTGGGACGAGCGGCCGGTGAAGTCCAACGACGAGGTGGCGGCCATCTCGGAAGTTTCGCGCCACACGGAAGACGCCCTGCGCATGGCCTTCGGCCTCCTCTCCGAGGCCGCCGTGAAAGACGGCGTCCTCCATGGTCCGGATGGTCCGCTGACTTCCGAATACATCCGTACGTGCATCCACGTATTTTTGCTGGAACGGGACTGTATCGCCCAACACACCATCGTCGCGGGGGGCGTCCAGGGCTGCGACCCCCACAACGGAGGCTCCGGTCTGTTGCGCGCCGGCGAGCCCATCATCTTCGACCTCTTCCCCAAGTCCACGAAGACCGGCTACTTCGCCGACATCACCCGCACCGTGGCGAAGGGTCCGGTATCCGACGTGTTCCGGCGGCTGTACGATACGGTGCTGGAAGGACAGGAAACCGCACTCTCGCGAGTAAGGGCCGGCGTGGACGGCCAGGAGATCCACGGGGAAGTGGAACGGCTGTTCGAAAGCAGGGGCTACGAGACAGGCGCGAAGGACGGACGTATGCAGGGCTTCTTCCACGGAACCGGCCACGGCTTTGGCCTGGAAATCCACGAACCGCCCCGTATCTCGAAAGTGTCGCAGACCCTTGTTGCCGGACACGTCGTGACCGTGGAACCGGGTCTTTACTACCCCGGCCTCGGCGGCGGTGTTCGGATCGAGGACAACGTGGTCGTAACCGAATCCGGGTGCGTCAACCTGACACGGCTGGAGAAGGTGTTCAAGGTGTAGCTAAGAACGAAAAAACCAACAACTCACCGTTTGACTGAAAACTAAAGTCAATGATCCCAAACCACCGTATGAAGAACGTTAAACCCGGGATCTACGCACCTTTACCGCCATTCTCCGGTCAGGAATCTCACATAAACTTCCTCGTTAAAAATACGAGATGAAACGATTTCCTGCCTTGAGATAGTCACGGCAAAATCCCCGGACTCCAGACCTAATACGTTTTTGAGGTATCTTTCATCGATTGGTTCACTTACCCACTCATAGTGCGTTTTGTAGTGTGGTTCCAGAGTCGCTTCATCTCGGTAGCCGCTCATGAAAGGTAGAATGCGTATGAACTGGTCCGTGCTTAATCTGGGTCCCGGACTACTAATTGGAAGACCCACGTAGACCTTTCTATTCTTCAATGTAATCTCAATCATCTTATCACGCTTGTTGCATTCCCGCATCAGAAGACTCAGAAAATCCCCCATTTCGGCAGCCACCTCTGCCTCTACTTCCTCCTTATCTGAACGCCAGTTTTTGATCCGAGCTACGCCCCAACAAAGACCGATGGAAATCCAGCCAGTCAAAAACTGAAATTGGATAGCGGGGATGTTACCGATGGGAACCCAGGCAGTTAAAAACTGAATGTGGTTAACGAGGATGTTTGGCAGGTAAGAAGACAGTAACCAGGCGATCAGGTAGGCAACTGGATAGGAGAAGATACCAATTACTGCAGATCGAAACAGGACATGGTATCCTGATTCTCTGTTGATCTGGGATCTGTATTTATATGACGTTCTGTGATAAACGTACCCACTCAACGCCGGAATAAATACAGATTCAATTCCTCCCATCGGACTCCTTCTTGTCCATTATGTTGCGAAGTTTGCTTATAGTTTTACGGACTTCGGGTTTCTTGACATAGGAGTTTATATCGACCTCAAACCCACCGTATTCCCGAACGCGAATGTAGGAAACATCCTTCTTGGAGTCCTTAGCCATCTTGGCACCTCGGGGAAGAATCAGGGTATGGGTGGAATGGGAGGTATATTTTCAAGTAACGTACCACAAGGTTCGGCGTCAATATCAAACCTCACACTTCATATAGTCAAAATGAAGTGGATAATCTCGTGATTTTGGATAGCGTTCACGAGTATTAGGCAAGGAAACTGAGACCGATATGACGAAAAGAAGTCTCAGTCCACCAGCGCCTGGTAGATGAGCGCCCAGAGACGTTGGTGGTCGTCGAGACCCTGGGCGGGAATGACCTGCGTCATGTACGAAACCACCAGTTCTTCCGCCGGATCGACCCAGTACGTGGAGTGATACGCCCCGCCCCATGCGTACGTCCCCGGTGAACCCGGCAACCCGCTCCAGCCGATCTCTTCCGTGATGCCGAACCCCAGGCCGAATCCGCCCCCGTCTCCCTGCCACGCGTCGCGGACGTGATCGACGGTCATGAGTTCCACGGTCTTGGGCGACAGGATACGCGCCCCGTCCAGCGTGCCCCCGCGGCGGAGCGCCTCGAGGAATCGGGCGTAATCTCCCGGCGTGGAGACGAGCCCCGCGCCGCCCGAGAAGCTCTTGCGCGGTCCCTCCAGATACATGCCCTGCCCGACCATGTGACCCGGGTCGGGCGCGCGCGCCATCCCGTTTTCCTCCGTCACCGAGTACACGACAGTCAGGCGGCCCGCTTTCTCAGGTGGCACGTAGAAATGTGTATCCACCATGCCCAGCGGCTCGATAATCTCGGCCCGCAGGAATTCGTCCAGCAGCATGCCGGAAGCCCGCTCGATCACCACGCCCAGGATATCCGTGGCGTAGCCGTACACAAACTTCTCGCCTGGATGAGCGTCCATGGGCAGATTTCCCATGCGCTCCACGGTATCGGCAATCGGTTCGTCGCGATCGGCGGAATACGAGCCCACTATGCCGGTCTCCTCCCTGCGCTCGGTGCCGGGGCCCCACCCATACACGATGCTGGCTGTGTGCGTGAGCAGGTCGCGCACCGTGATCTTGCGATCGGCGGGAACCGTCTCGAATCCCCCGTCCTCATTGCTCACGGCGACGGTCGTGCTGTCGAATTCGGGGATGAAGTCACCCAGATCCTGGTCGATCAGCAGGCGTCCTTTCTCCTGCAGTATCATCACGCCCACCGAAATAATCGCCTTGGTCTGGGATGCGATGCGGAAAAGGTCCGTAACCTCGAGCGGTTCCCCCGCCTCGCGGTCCCGGTAGCCGAAGGCCCTGGCGTAGACCACGTGCCCGCGCCGTCCGATCACCAGCGCGGCGCCCGGCAGCCGTTCTTCCTCGACGTACGCTTCTAGCGCCGCGTCGATGCGTGCGAGCCGTTCGGAAGAAACGCCCGCCTCCTCGGGGCTGGCCGGAGCGAAAGTCTGAGCGAACGCCGGCGGAGCGTCGTGCGCGTAGAAGAGCAACGCCGCGAGCAACGGAAGCAGGGCGCGGAAGCGTGGTATCGACAACATGGATCCGTTCCGTATTGTATTGCAGTTGTTTCTATGCTGGGTCGGCGTTACGTTCAGGGTCTCTTTGGCGTCGTATGGTTTCATTGCTACTCCTGGAAAATACGCGGGAAATTACGCTTCACATAGCGCCTACGATGTGCCATGCAGGTCATGTACCACTCCCTGCCTTTTCTCAAGGTATCGTATTCACGTTTCAGCGAATGGATGCGGTCATTCAATAGGCGCGTGGCAGCCATCTTACAGGGGGCGCGTGGCAGCCTTATGGTAAAGTTAGTCCATTCACTTGTTGTTGTCAAAACCATGTTCCGGTACCAGCGAACCGTTGAAGCCAACGACCAGGCGGCGGCCATCTCCGAGGTTGCCCGGCACCGATCGTCGCCGGGGGCGTCCCGCCCGGGGCGTCCAGAACTGCGATCGCCACAACGTAGGCTCCGGAATACGTCGGACCGGCGAGCCGATTATCTTCGACCGAAGCATATTGGCTGGAAAGGCTGTCAGATACCTTGACCCGCCAGGGGAAACAAACGACCTTACAACAAGGGAATCGAAATGACGCGATCAGTGGTCAGCGCTCTACACAGTTCACCTGTTTCCGCAAGGAGTAGCAATATGAAGCAGGACTTTGAACGGCCTTTTCGACCAACCGAGACAGCCGGTTCCAACGTCACGTCTTTTTCGCTGTTGGAAATAGCGGGCCAACTGATGAAAGAGGATGTCATCAACCATTCGGGAAAGAACTCACTTACCCTGGCCCGCGGGAATGACTTGACCGTAGTGCTACTGGTGCTCAAGGACCAGGCCGTTCTGCACGAACACAGCGCTCCCGGACCCATCTCGGTTACGGTCCTGTCCGGCCACATCGAGTTTTCTACGAAACCCGAGTCATTCAGTCTGAGGACTGGGGACAACACCGTATGCGCCGCGCACTTGCCGCATAGTGTCAAGGCACAGGAAGACAGTGCCTTCCTGCTCGTGATCGGGGGAAGAGTGGATTGAAGGTCAGGGGGCGGACACGGAGAGGTCATTGCCGTTTTTCAACTCAACAAATCTTCAAGCGAATCTCGATGTAGATTCCCTCCCGATCTTCCAGACCCCTTTCTCACGAAACGCGGGAATGGACTGCCGACGGGCGGCGTTGGTGACGGCAGGCGCAGACAGGCCGTTCTGCCTGATATAATCCGAAAGTCGAATGATCTCTGCACCTCTCAAGTAACTCAACCGTTTGTGCAGTGATTCCAACAGCCCAAGGAAAATGATACTTTCCATGGTCCTGGTCGAGGCGCTGTCTTCATATTCCCTGAACGCCTGGTAATACCTTTCCTTCTCGGAATTGCGTATGATGATACGGGGCAGACCGAGTTGCAAAAGCTGGAAATTCGTAATCACCCGTCCCAGTCTGCCGTTTCCATCACAGAATGGATGTATATACTCAAAACCCAGGTGAAACAGCGCGATCTTGTCCAGAAAGTAGGAATCCAGGTCGCTGACATAGTCGATCAGGAGATTTTCCATCATGCGTTCCACGTGCTCGGGCGCAGGCGCAATATGCGTACCCACTCGCACGTATTCGCCTTTCTGCCGGAATCGTCCGGCGATGGAATCATCGATGCCGCCCATCAGCATCTGATGGAACCCCAGGATAAGGGTCTCGCTCAATTCGCTGTCTTTCGCCCTGGCACGCTTGTATTCCATGACCCGCGCGAGGTTTTTAGCCTCGTAGACTTCACGGATGGATACGTTGCGGGAGAGCATCTGTTCCAACAGGATCCGCTCTGTTTCTTCGAGCGACAGCGTGGAATTCTCGATGGCGTTCGAGTTGTATACGCCCTCGGGTATCTCCACCTCGTCGATCATGGACAAGAGCGAGTCCTTGCCTTTCCGCAAGATGTCGAATTCACGCTTCAGCGAATGGATGCGGTTTTTCATTGGTCGTGTGGAGGGCATAGAGTTAAATTAGTATATTCACTTGTTATTGTCAAAATTATGTGAATAAACTCGTATTTATGCTATATATTCACGAGTTTATTAGCAATATAGGTTAACAGACTTCCAATCACCCCATGAAAATCAGCTCCCTCGAAATCGATCAGGCGGCCGCTCTGACGGACTTCTATAATGAGCAATTCGCGGACATGCCGTACTGCTATCCCGTCACGGAGGACGAATTCGAAACCGGTGTTTGGTGGGATGAAGAACGGGACGGCGAGCCGTACGAAGACCTGTCGGACGAGTCGTTCCTGGTGGCGGAAGACGACGACGGCAATGTTGCGGGTTTCGCCCACGTGGCCGTCTGCCGCAAGGGCGAGGAGGACCACCGCATCGGCCTCCATCCGATCGAGGAAGTGTTGAAGGACCGGATCGGCCTTATCCGCTTTTTCCACTACCGGGCCGGCGCGCGGCCGGCGGGGCAGGCGCTCCTGGAAGCTGCGGAAGCCCACTTGCGAAGCTTCGGCATCGACCAGATACGCGCCTTCAGTTACTTCGGATACCGGTTCTACCGCTTCTGCCACGCCTTCCAATCCGACCGGATGGGCCACGTGGGCGCCCTGTTCAGCATGAACGACTACCGCATCACGCGCGGTATCATCCTCCTCGAACTCCCGGACTTTGACGTGCCGGATCCCGTATTGCCGGATGCCGGTGTGACCACGTGTTTCGAAATTCAGGCCGGGCGCGGCAGGCTGCCCAACATGGCATTCCAACTCTTCCGCGGAGACCAGTGCATCGGGCAGGGATTCGCCCAGTCGCTAGGGGATTTCTGCCGGTCGTCCCAGGCGCAGGAAACCTTCTACATACCCTGGTTCTCCATCGAAGGAAGTCCGGTGGGAGGGCGCGTCAGCGAGGGGGAGCAGGGCAAGGGATTCGGACGGTACATGATGGAGGTCCTGCTGCGGGAGATGCGCCAACTCGGATACCGCCACGCGACCACCCAGGCGAACACGGGCAGCCCGAGGCCCATTCTTCTGTACACGAATGTGGGATACAGGGTAGTCGATACCAACTACCAGTATTTCAAGGACCTGGAGAAGGATATCCCGCTGGGGGTGTTTAAAGAGGTGGGGTTCTGACCGTGCCAAGGACGGCTTCTGATCGTCCGGTACACGGAACAAAGTCCGCACCGGTTGTTTACGTCGCGGCCCCAGACCGACGCCTACTGATCACCTGCCTGCCGCGACCAACGCCTTCGCCTTTGCGACGATATTCCCCGCCGTGAAACCCAGGTTCTCGAACACGACCTCGTAAGGGGCCGAGGCGCCGAAGCGTTCCAGGCCGATGACGTCGCCCCGCTGCCCCACGTACCGCTCCCAGCCCAGCGTTACGCCGGGTTCGATAGCCAGGCGCGCGGTGACCGACGCCGGAAGTACGGACTCCCGGTATTCCCCGGTCTGTGCTTCGAACAGCTCCCAGCTTGGCATGCTGACGACGCGCGCGGAGATGCCTTCACCGGCCAGCGCGTCCCGGGCCTGGAGGACCAGGCAGATTTCCGAACCGGAGGCGATGAGGATCACGTCCGGCTGCCCGTCGGTATCGGCGAGGACGTAGGCGCCCTTGTGGAGGCCGTCGGCGGGCGCGAGCTCCGCACGGTCCAGCACGGGGAGTTTCTGGCGAGTCAGCGCCAGGGCGACGGGGCCGTCCTTGCGCCGAAGCGCCGCGACCCACGCTTCCGAAGTCTCTGCCGCGTCGGCCGGCCGGATGAGGGTCAGGTTGGGGATCGCCCGTAGCGCCATGTAGTGCTCGACGGGCTGGTGGGTCGGACCGTCTTCTCCCAGTCCCACGCTGTCGTGGGTGAATACGTAGACCGGCGCGATGCCCATCAGTGCGGCGAGACGGATGGACGGCCGCATGTAGTCCGAGAACACGAGGAACGTGCCGGCATACGGGCGAAGCCCACCGTGAAGCGTCATTCCGTTCAGCGCGGAGGCCATGGCGTGTTCGCGTACGCCGAAGTGCAGGTTGCGGCCGCCGTAGTTGCCGGCGGCGTAATTCGTTTCGGCTTCGACCATGGTGTTGTTGGAACCGGCCAGGTCCGCCGAACCGCCAAGCAACCCCGGGATGCGCTGAGATAGGGCGTTTATGGTCACGCCGGACGCCTGCCGCGTGGCCATGGGTCCCTGGTCGGCCGAAAAGGACGGCAGGTTCTCGTCCCATCCGGCAGGAAGCTCCCCGGCCACGGCCTGCTCGAAGGACCCGGCCAGTTCGGGGAAGGCGACCGCGTAGGCATCGAAGGCCTGCTGCCAGGCCAGATCCCATCCCTTTCCATACAATGGCATCTGCTGGAAGTATGCCCGCACGTCGTCGGGTACCAGGAACTTCGGCTCCAGGGGCCATCCGAGGTGCTGCTTGGTCAGCTCCACCTCGTCCTCGCCGAGAGGCTCGCCGTGGGCCTTGGACGTCCCGGCCTTGTTGGGACTGCCGTAACCGATGACCGTGCGGCAAATGATGACCGAGGGCCGGTCCGTCTCCTGCCGCGCCAATTCGACCGCGGCTTCGACCCGGGCGAGGTCGTTTCCGTCCATGACCCGCTGCACGTGCCATCCGTAGGCGTCGAACCGCAGGCCCGTGTTTTCCGAAAAGGCCAGGTCCGTCCCGCCGTCGATCGTGATGCTGTTGTCCAGGTAGATGACGATCAGCCGGCCGAGCCCGAGGTGCCCGGCGAGGGAACAGGCCTCGGACGCGACGCCCTCCATCATGTCGCCGTCACTCGCGATAACGTAGGTGTAGTGGTTGACGATCTCGTGGCCGGCGCGGTTGTACCGGGCCGCAAGGTGGGCCTCGGCCATGGCCATGCCCACGGCGTTCGAAATGCCCTGGCCGAGCGGACCCGTGGTGGTCTCCACACCGGGCGTATCGCCGTATTCGGGATGGCCGGGCGTCTGGCTCTCCCATTGCCGGAAGTTCCTGATCTCATCGAGGGACAGGTCGTAGCCGGTGAGGTGCAGCATGGCGTAGAGCAGCATCGACCCGTGGCCGCCTGAAAGCACGAAGCGGTCCCGGTTCGGCCAGTCCGGATTCTTCGGATTGTAGCGCATGAGACGCGTCCACAGCACGTAGGCGATGGGCGCGGCTTCCATGGGAAGGCCCGGATGGCCGCTGTTGGCCTGTTGAACGGCGTCCACGGCCAGCGTGCGGATGGTGTTGATGCATCGTTGCTCGAGATCGTTCGCTGACACGGTCTTTAGTCCTTTTCGGTTTGTCGTTCCGCCGGAAGCTGAAGTGGCGGATCACCTGTTGATGGTCGCGTTTGGCGGCCGGTCATTCAGCCCGGGTTCGCCATGGGAATTCGGCTACGATCAGGCCCGTTCCAACGCCCGCTAAGATACAACCCGGCCCTTCAACTGTCCATCATCATATCATACAGATCCTGCTGCCGTTTCATCGCTTCCCGGTAGCGGTCCCGGTTCGCCGGATCCGGTTCAAAGGTCTTTCCCATGGGGGCCGGCGCGGCGGACAGGTCTTCCAGTGCTCCGGACGCCTCCAGCGCCAGCAGCGCGGCGCCGCGGCTCGAGGCCTCGGTCACGGCCGAGGCGGTGATGGGCCGCTCGAGTACGTCGGCCAGCATCTGCATCCAGACCGGCGACTGAAGCAGGCCGGCGCCCGACGCGACGATCTCGCCGGAGTCTCCCCAGATCGACCGCAACCGGCCATGGATGTTCGCGAAACAGTAGGCCGTGGCCTCCAGGCTGGCCCGCATGACGTCCAGGGGCGTGGTGTGCAGCGTCATGCCGGTAATGGCCGCCCTCGCGGCGTCGTGCCAGCCCGGGCTGCGCTCGCCCGCCCAGAACGGCAACACCGTGAGACCGTGGCTGTCCGGCGTCATCCCGCCCAGATCCTGCTCGACGCTTTGCTCGCCGGCGAGGCGCAGCGTGTCGCGCATCCAGCTGTAGACGTTCCCGCCGTTACTCAGGGCGCCCCCCATCAGGATCCTCCGGCGGTCCGAGCGGTAACACCACAGGCCTTCGGGGATCGCGAACTCCGCGGCCCGCCTCATGACCCGCATGGCGCCTGAAGTACCCACCATCAGGGCGATACGGTCCTCGTCCACGCAACCGCTGCCGATGTTGTTGCAGGCGCCGTCGCCAATGGCGGGATACCAGGAAGCTCCGGCCAGGGCCGGCCAGCGGGAAGCGAATTCGTCCTTCAGCCCCCGGACCGGCTCGTCCACGTCGCACAAGGGCGTCAGTTGGGTCCGTTCCACCGGCAACGCGGCCAGTGTCTCGTCGTCCCAGTCGCAGGTGTGCGCGTTGAACAACCCCGTGCCGGAAGCCATGGAAACGCTGCAGGCCGGCGCGCCGAACCATCTGAGGAAGAGGTATTCTCCGATGGACATCCAGCGTTCCACCCGGGCGAAACGACCGGGGTCGTTCCGGGCGAGCCAGCATAGCTTGGCGGGGAGGTAGGAGGCGTGAAGCACGCAGCCGGTACGCCTGTGCGTCGCGCCGATGTCGAGGCGTCCTGCCAGATCGGGGATAACGGACCGCGGCCGCGTATCGGCCCAGCTGATCAGCGGGGTCACGGCGCGGCTTCCCTCCACGCCAACCACGTTGTGCCAGAAAGTGGTCATGGCCACGCAGTCGATCGCGGTATTTCCGCCCGCGGCGCAGAAGTCATCGAGCACCGAGCCTACCTCCGCCACCAGATGGTCGGCGTCGATATAGACCCCGCCGTCCGGCGTGGTCTCCATGCCGTAGGGTTTCTGAAAGACGGGCGACGCGATCCCCGCGGTCCGGTCGAACAGGATCGCCCGCACGGACGACGTGCCGATGTCGATGGCCAGTACGCGGGGCGGCTGAATCGTGTCGCGGGGCATGGACGATGCCTGGCTATCGGGTCGATGAGAAAACAGCGTCCTGATGCTGCGCGGACTTATCCATGGACAATGGACGCAGAGGACGCGGATATGAGAGTGGGAAACGGCTGCAGGCGTATTATATCGAAGGGCGGTTCGCGTTTCAAGTCAAAAGCTACGGGCCAAGAAAGGATTGACAGTCGGACCTCCGCCGCCTTTTTTAAAGCGGTCTGCGTATCATGTCCAACCCAGGAATACTTGCGAGGAGAAGCAGCATAAGATGTCTTCCAACCTGAAAGAAGTCGCCCGGGCCATGGTCGCTCCCGACAAAGGTATCCTGGCGGCGGACGAAAGCAGCGACACGATCAAAAACCGGTTCGACAGTATCGGACTGCCGTCGACGAAGGAAAACCGCCGGGCCTATCGCCACATGCTGTTCAGCACCGAAGGCATGGAGGAGTTCATCAGCGGTGTCATCCTCTACGAAGAGACGTTGCGGCAGAAGGCACTCGACGAGGCCGAAACGCCGTTCCCGAAGCTGTTGTCCGACAAGGGCGTGATTCCCGGGATCAAGGTGGATGCCGGCATCCATGACCTGGCCGGATTCCCGGGAGAGAAAGTCACCGAGGGACTCGACGGCCTGCGGGCGCGCCTGGGGAAATACCGGAAGCTGGGCGCCGCTTTCGCCAAGTGGCGGGCGGTCATTACCGTGGGCAAGGGCATTCCGTCGGACGTCTGCATCGACGCGAACGCCCACGCGCTGGCGCGGTACGCCGCCCTGTGCCAGGAAAACGGTATCGTACCGATCGTCGAACCCGAGGTGCTGATGGAAGGCGACCACACCATCTACCGGTGCGACGAGGTGACCGGCGTTGCGCTGCGGCACGTGTTCGAAGCGCTGGCCGAGCACGGTGTCAAGCTGGACGGGATCGTCCTGAAACCCAGCATGGTCCTCTCGGGCTCGGAATGTCCCGAGCAGGCCTCCGTAGAGGAAGTCGCGCGCCGCACGGTGAATAACTTCCTGCGCAACGTTCCGCGGGATGTGCCCGGCATCGCCTTTCTGTCGGGCGGGCAGTCCTCGGAGACCGCCACGGCCCACCTGAACGCCATGAACGCCATGTTCGGCGAGCTCCCGTGGGAACTCAGCTTCTCCTACGGCCGCGCCCTGCAGGCGGCTCCGCTGCGGGCATGGGGTAGAGATCCCGCCAATTTCGAGGCGGGGCAGAAGGCCTTTTACCACCGTGCCATGTGCAACAGCTCCGCGCGGACCGGCCAATACAGCGCCGACATGGAAGACGCGGCCTAACGGCCCAGCACTGCACAGGCTTGGACGTAGCAGCCGCGCGGACCGGCCAGTACAGCGCCGACATGGAAATCGCGGCCTGGCGGCCCAACACGTAGCGACGACAGATCTGATGTCCAGACCCCCATATTCCGACATCGTGGCAGGCCTGCCTTCCGTGACCCCCTTCGTGGGTCCCGAAACCATCGAACGACAGCAGGGAAAAACGTTCCGGGTGCGCATCGGCGCCAACGAAAGCGCCTTCGGCGTATCGCCCCGGTCGGCTGCGGCCATGAGCGAGGCCGCGGCGGGCGTCGCCTGGTACTGCGATCCGGAAGGTTACGATCTGCGGGCCGAACTGGCCGCGATTCATGGCGTGGACATCGAGAACGTGACGCTTGGAGCGGGGATCGACGACCTGCTGGGCCTGATCGTACGCATGTATATGAATCAGGGTGGTGCGGTCGCCGCTTCCCTCGGTTCCTATCCGACCTTTGCCTACCACGTCGACGGCTTCGGCGGCAGGCTGGAGACGGTACCCTACCGCAACGATCGCAACGACCTCATGGCGCTTACGGACCTGGCCGCGCGCACGAAGGCGTGTATCC
>MKWU01004216.1_pt1 | contig 17396 bp, 17 predicted proteins | sample 809101 | NCBI WGS metagenome assembly MKWU01 (sample SAMN05860141, study PRJNA318959) | sponge metagenome | host: Aplysina aerophoba | place: Slovenia: Piran, Adriatic Sea, Gulf of Piran | collected 2013-05-07 | reverse complement strand
GGCGTCGAACGCGTCCCGCCGTACCCTCTGCGAGGGGCTGGGTGGACAACATGAACCAAGTCACGGTCCGGTCGGTACCGAAAGCGGACCGTTGGCGCTTTGCGGTTACCTACAAGCATGCAACAGGCCTGGGACACAACCAACCCGTCGCATGACTGCACGTTTTCTGGACACAACCGAACTAAAGGCTCAGCACCCTCCTAGGTACCCATCCCGCCGAAGGCTTCCTCTTCGACCTGAAGGAGCGGCCGCAACTCGAAGACCATGGTTATGCGGGACGTGACGGTCTCCGCTCCGCCGAACACGGGTGTGGGGGCGGATTCTGCTTCCGCGGATACGGCTGCATCCGCCCGGAGGAGCTGGTCGTCACCGTACGGGTCGAAGCCTCCCCCCGGCATCATCCTGACGATGCGGACGATCTCGTACCCCATGTGGTCGGCGATGGTCTGGGCGGTGCCACGGGCGTCGTCGATGGCATCGAGCAGCGCGAGGCGCTGGAATTCGGCGCGGCGGGACACGGTGAAGTCGAGCTGCTCGAAGCGGACATTGTCTCCTCCGGCCGTGATCACCATGTCGACCAAGCCGCCGGCGAATCCCGTGCCGCGGATGCCGATCGTCAGACGGTTCTCGTAGCGGAAGCCCTGCGAGACGCGGCCCTGCTCGGTCCAGTCATATTCCTCCTGGATGCGGATGCTCACCGTTTGCAACCCGCCCGGGGAGATGCACGTCGGGTCGGCGGTGTGGTCGGCCTCCTCCGGCTCACCCTCTGTGCACTGCTTCTCGACCTCGTCGGCTATCGCCTGGACGGTCTTGTTACCGTCCGACACGGCATTGATGAGCGAGTCCCGCAGCACGCTCACCGTGAACCGGCCGATCGCGCCGTCGTAGTTGACGCTTCGCGACCCGACGCCCTCCACCGTCAGCTCGGTCAGCGTCTCCGCCTCGGCTGCGAGGGGCATGACCGCTGCGCTCTCGCCCATCTCTTCCCCGCCCGCGGAGCGGGTAAGGGCAGGCGCGATCATCGCTGCGAGCACTATGAGCACCACCAACCCCACTCCGAGTCGGTGGTGCATTCCTGGGATTCGTATCGTCTCTCTCATCTGGTTGCTCCTTTCGAAACTCTGCGTCGTGTGGTCTGTTGCCGACAGTACTCCAGACCCGTAACCGGGTTGGGGATTCGCATCGATGGACCCGAGGCCCCCGCTAGCCGGGTCATGTCTCCGGCCAGCTTTCTGTTGGACGGTCTGCACGCCGGGGACGGTTCCCCGCATGTCGGAGCTCGGGCTCCGTCCGCGTAGGCCCGTGCCCACGTGAGTTCACGATGGCGCGGAGGCCGCTCTACGGGGGAGGTGGTCGTGGAGATCGATAGGGCAGGTAACCGCAGTCAGAACAGGCCGGCGAGGTGGTTGGCGTCCGTTGCGGACTCGAAGGACCACAGAGCTTCCAGGAGGCGGGCGGCTCGGTCGTCGCCGATCCGGGGTCGCACCTGGCGGAGGAACTTGCTGTCGAGCATCTCTGTCGGAATCGGCTGGCCCGGTCCGCCGATCGCGTTCCTCATGGTGACCGATCGGCGGTGGATACGGCCAACTGCGTGGATCTCGACGGTGTTGATCACGTCTGCCAGGTACCTCTTGTTCCATGCCGGCGTAGAGGCCTCGTCCTCCTCGATCTCGATCCGCGCCGCCAACTCGCGGACAACCGGATCCGCGAGCCGCTCGTCCGTGAACCACTCGGGGCCGGGTTCCACGTCGAGGATGGCGAGAGCGGCCGCCCACTGAACGCTGTAGATCGCCTCCCAGTAGTCCTGGGGACTCGGGTCGTACATGTGCGGCTTGAGGTAGAAGGCCGGTAGGCCCACCACGATCCGGTCGATCCCGTCGATGGACAGGTGCTGCTCCGCGATCACCTCGCGCAGCAGCTGGAGGGCTCCCTGGCACTGCCGGCTGGCCGGCCAGACCTTCAACTGGAGCTGGTCGGCCGTGTAGGAGAACGGTTCGGGTGAGGATTCCAGCTCCTCGATCCGGTACTCGTCGTCCCGGTGTTCGAGTTCGTCGGGAAGCTCGCCGAAGCCGTGCATGGCGAGCAGGGCGGCCTGGATCCCCGCCTGGCACTGCCACAGGTTGCCGAACCCGATCCGGCTTATCCGCTTCGGCGCCGGAGGTCGGAGCAGCAGGGACTTGCGCACCGGGTAGTTCCAGCTCAGTCCCAGTGCCAGGTTGGTCGTCGCCTCGTCGAGTCCGAGCAGGCGGGCAGCTGCCAGGGTCAGGCAGACGGGGATGTGTCGCTGGATGTCGCCCGTCCGGTGGGCGTAGTGGAACCGCGCGTTGATCTCGTACACCACACAGGCCGTGGCCAGCATCTCCGCGCCGCTCGCACCGGTGCGCTGGCCGACCGCCAGCACGGTATGGATCAGCGACGGTGCGAAGTGCAGCCCCGGCCCGCCCTCCTCGAAGTCCATGGTCCGTGCCATCTGGGCGTTGATCCCGGCGGCCAGCTCGCAGCTGGTACGCCACCCGGCGCCGACCAGCACCGCCTCTGCCCGGGTCCCGACATCCTGGGCATAGGCGCCGAGCTGGCGGCCGATGACAGGCCAGCCTCCGTAGGTTGTCCCGACAGTGTCGACGAAGGCGCGGCGCATGCGGTCGAGCGCAGCTTCCGGGATCCCGTCGAGACGGGTATCCATAGTCTCGGCGATCAGTGATCGGGTGATGCTCAAGCGCGCTGCCTTGTTGCTTGCCGAGTCATCGGGGCACCTTCGAGGATCGACAGGGTCGTCCCCTCCCGGGTGGCGATGATCCGCTCCAGCCGGAGCCCGCTCGCTTCGAAAAGGATGCGGAACTCTTCAGCAGTCCGTTCCCTGCCCCTGGTAAGGAGCATCATCCCGACGTCCTGCGCTTTGTGAGGGTCCGGGTCGTTGCCGGGCCGGATGACCGCCTCGACCACCAGCACCCGACCGTCGGGCTGCGCGGCAGCCGCGCAACGCCCGAGCAGGCGGGCGGCGGTCTCATCATCCCAATCGTGGATGATCCGCTTCAGGACGTAGGCATCGGCGCCCGTGGGCACGAAGCGGAAGAAGTCCCCCCCGACGATGGAGCACCGGCCTGCCGGACCTACCTCGCCGGGATCCACCTCCTCGACGACCTGGGGTTGGTCGAACAGGATTCCCTGCACGGTGGGATGCCGGGCCAAGACCGCAGCCAGCATGCCGCCCCTGCCCCCGCCCACATCGACCACCACATCATGGAGCCCGAAGTTGTAGCTTGCCGCCACCGACTCGTCCTCCGGACCGGAGATCAGAGCCATAGCCTTGTCGAAAACTGCGTTGGCCTCGGGATTCTCCGCCAGGTAATCGAAAAGCGGGAGGCCGTGCGCTCGATCGAAGGCCGGTTCCCCCGTCATCACCGTGTAGGGCAGTTGACCGTAGGTGGCCCAGATGAGATCCTGCCACGCCAGCCTCAGCCGGTTGCGGACGGACCCCTCGACACCGCTCCGCAGGACGGCTGCCGCCGGAGTGAGATGGAACCGGCCTGCCTCGTCCTCAGCGAAGATCCCCGTGGTGGCGAGCATCCGCATCACCCGGTACAGGGAGCGGGCATGGGCGCCCGTGGCGGCCGCCAACTCGTCAGCCGTCACGGGCCCTTCTTCGAGCCGATCGGCTATGCCCAGTTCGGCAACGGCGTGGAGGCACCGCGCCACCGCGACGCTTCCGAGTATCTCGTGGATAACTGAGGGGTCGCTTGACCGGGTACCGGGTGGCATGTCCGGAACTGTAGGCGGAAACCGGTTGCGAGGGTGAGCGCACATCCGCCACAATCGGGGGTCAGATGAGCGTCACCCGCGCCCTTGCCGAGGAGATCGTCGACACGGAGCCGTGTTCCATCCCCGAACCGGCCATGAACCTGGTTCGGGCGATGTTCGTCGATCACGTGGGGATCGCCTTCATGGGTCATCAGTTCACCGGGAAGGGTCTGGTCGGCTACGCGGAGGATGTCGGCGGGCCTGGGGAGGCTCTGCTGCTGGGCACCGGCATGCACGCCCCTGCCGAGATCGCGGCCGGCATAAACGGGCAGTTGGCTCAGAACGCCGGCATGGAGAACACCGGTCCCGGACTCCACGCCGGCCCGCTCGTGGTGCATACCGCGCTGGCCGTGGGACAGCGGACCGGCGCGAGCGGCACCGACGTTCTGGCAGCCATCGCTCTCGGCTACGACCTGAACGCCCGCTTCCACCTGGCCCGCACCGCCGACGAGGACCTCCGCCATCTCAACATGGTGGGAGCGGCCGTCGCCGCCAAGCTCCTCGCCCTGGATGTCGATACCACCGCGAACGCCCTCTCGATGGCTTGGGAGTTCCCGATGCGCCGGCGCCTCTACCTCAAATCCAAGACTCCCAAACGGGTCAGTGCCTTCCCGATGGGCCACCTCTTCACGGCCCGGTGTGGCGTCCAGGCCGCGCTGATGGCGCATTACGGCTACCCCAACCTGGTGGACGAGGTCGACCAGCTCGGTGACGAATACGATCTCGATGCCCTGGTCCGCCGATCCCCCGGCTACGAGTCGATAACAAGGGGCCTGTTCCTGAAACCCTACGTGGCCAGCCACCTGTGCCACATGGTCTTGCAGACCGTCTCCGAACTGGTGGAGGCCAACGACATCCGCCCGGACCAGATCACCTCGCTACAGGCCGGATTGCCGCATATCTACACCATTCCCCACCAGCACGACCCGGCGCCCGAGACATTCTGGGAGTCGATATACAGCGTCCAGTGGGCGGTCTCGATGGTTGCCCACCGGGTACCTCCCGGACCCGATTGGTGCACCCCGGCGCAGCTGGCCGATCCCTCCTCGAGGGCACTGGCGGAGAAGGTCCGGATACTCGAGCATCCACCGGCGACTGCCGCCCTGGGGCGTAAGGACTTCCTCGGTGTGGACGGATGGGTTCGACTGGAGGCGCACGGCCGGCAGTTCAACGGTGCCCGGAGCATGGCCGAAACGTACGGAAGTCCCACCACTCCCATGACTCCGGCGATGCTCGAGGAGAAGTTCCTCCGGGTCAGCGAACCGACGCTCGGCCGTCCGCAAGCCAGGGCCGCATGGGGACGCCTGAACGGGATCGACCGGATCGAGGACGTCCGGGAACTGGTGTCCGTACTACGCCCTGCCTAGCGGTCAGCCGGCAACCTCCGGCTATTCCTCCTCCAGCCACACCAACTCGTAGTTGACCTTCCAGTCGCCGCCCACGTATCCCTTGAGGAACAGGTAGTATCCGTCGGCCGACACCCAGACGTCGTAGGGCGGGTGGTCGTTGGACGTCTCCACGAACCGGAGACGGTGGCAGGCGAAGGTCCCCGCTCCGACGGTGACCTCCTCGTCACCCAGGTACTCGACCCCCGCTCCCAGGATCTCGAGGTGCGGTCCGGTCGCTCCCAGGTGGTGGGAAGAGCAGAACGGGATGTTGTCCATCCTCTGCGGTCCGGGCTCCCGGGAGAAGTCGAGTTTGGCCAGCAACCAGGCATCCGATTGCAGCGCGTGGGTGCCGAGGGTGGCGAGCTTCGACTCCCGCGTGGTCCGCTGGGAGATCCGGCCCGCGTCGGTGGAGGCCTCGCACTCGATGGAGTCGTCGGTGAAGTGGTACCAGGCAGTTCCCTGGGTGGTGTCGTCGACCATCACCCGGATGGAAGCGTCGCGGGGGCTCATCGTGTCGTCCACCGCCACAACGACATCGCGCACGATCCCGTTGTCGTAGAGCTGGCAGAACGAGCGCAGGACCATCAGCCCGTCACCGTGCCTCGTGATCGTGAAATCCTCCCGGCTGCGGTCGGAATCGTCCTTGCGTTCCTCGTACCAGGAGACGATCCGTCCCCGTAACGTAGTGTGATCCATCACGACCTTCCTCTCTTCCTCCGGGTGGCTCTTGTAACGAGTTCTGGCGAATCTCACCCTAACCCACACCGAAGGCTCGTGGCCCTCCTACGCAGAAGAACTGAACTCCTTCAGGCTATTGACAAACATTTCGGCGTGCGCTGATGAATTCACGACTTTCTCCGGATCGAGTCTTCGCAATATCTCGAAGCTGTGTCGCCCTTTGTGGTAGCGACCCTTGCGGGTATCTTGGGTGGATCGTCGAAGTGTGTCGTAGACATCCGACTTGGGGACCAGTTCGATCTCCGGCCATGGCGGGATAGCATTGGATCGGAAACCAGGACCGTAGTAGTCGGCGATTGCTTTGCGGTCGTCGAGGAACCAGGACTCCATCGTTTGGACCATCAGATGATATTGGTCGTCGGTAGAGTTAGGTAGTCGGTTCCAGCCATCTCGATCTTGGAGGTGTAACCAAGGCGATTCCGCTCTGACGGGTCCTTCAGAGTCCACAAGCAGTAGCGCTTTCCTACTGCTAGCTTTGTGAGCACTCCGAAAGTCCTTGTATGCGCTATTGCGATCTCCACAGGCGACTACTTTGGGCATCCTGGCCTTAAGTCCCGCCTTTTCGATAAACTGGCTAAACGCCCTACGCAGACGAGCTTGCTGTTCTCGCCGGTCACCTCCGCCCTCGACGTAAACGGTTACACCTACCACCTATTACCCCCAATTTCCCCCTTCGACCAGAGTTCTCCAAGCCTGTATCTCTCAAGCCAAGGCTTGAGACTTTCGTTGTCCAGGCGGCGGAGTTGGGTAGAGCCTTCCTTTTTTTCACAGATGATAACGGACTCCGGCACATTTGTAAGTGCATCTACCAGAATGTCAGAGTGTGTAGTAACAATTATCTGACTACGTTCCGACGCCTTGATTAGTAGCTCTGCAATCTCTGGGATGATGTCGGGGTGTAGGCCGAGTTCCGGCTCCTCGATACACGTAACAAGGTGCGGATCAGGATGACACAGTATTGCTAGAAGGCAAAGATATCGAAGGCTGCCGTCGGAGAGCCTGATAGCAGGTACCGGATGGTGTAAACCCCTCTCGTGAAAGAAAACCTCAACAGCGCTGCCAGTTATCTTCGTATTGATATCTTCGATATCGGAGTAGAACACTCGTAGACGTTCCAGTAATTCACGCTTCACTGGGGGACGATTTATTAGATCGTTTACTACCAGACCAAGGTTCAGACTATCTTCCATCAGGCTGTCCTGTGGGAGATCCACCTTCTGAGGAAGCCGATGAGGAGCGTATGGTCCAAGATTCCACTCACGATAGAGACCTATGCGCTCGAACTGGTTGGCCAGATAAGTCAATTCCGGATAGGAGTCAGGATCACGGCGTTGTGACAAAATGGACTTTTCCGGATGTACGTCCTCACTCTGGAGGGAGCGGTCGAATCTATGATTGCCGGTTTGGGCTCTGACGTTAAGGACAGGTCGGCCCTGCTGATATCGATAGTACAAGTATGGTTCGTAGTGTCCGGGTTGGGGCCTCTCGTTCTCGATCCGTTCATCATGTAGGTCAAACCTGTGTCTTATCTCCGAGAACGACAACATGTATCTAAGCGGCATGATCCCGTCAGGATAATCTACCGTTATATCCACGGTCGCAGGAACTAGTTCGTCTCGTCCCTTCCAGAGCCATTCGTGAGTGCCTCCTCCACGCCGAATCGGTCTCGGAAGATTCCGGGGTGCGGCTTGGATGATTGACAGCACGTCGATCAGGTTCGACTTCCCAGAAGCATTCGGTCCGATCAGGACGTTCAACGGTTCAAGGCGCAGCTCGGCGGTGTCGGGACCGTAGGACAGGATATTCTGCAGGCGAATGGTTCGTATGAACCGCTTTCCTTCCATGGTCGCTCCACTCGATATCGTTACGGTCGAAAGGCCGGTCGGCACCAGATACCTTCGACTCAGGGTACCAAGCCAATGCCGGCGCTCTGGCTACAGGGTTCCGAAGTCGACGGCTTCGAACCGGGAGGGGAAGGGGGGAGGGCCGTCGTGCCAGTCAACGGCCATGGCGCTGGAGGACCGGCAGAGGCCTATCACGTAGGTGCCGGTGCCGGAACCCGGCCCGGAGTGGCCGATGTCGGCGGGACGGTAGAAGTACCCGCCCGCCTCGTAGGGGATCATCCGCGTGCCGTCCGGGAAGACCTCCCCGTTCGCCATGGCGCCTTCGAGGAAGAACACCTCCTCGGCGCAGGGGTGGGTCTCCCACTTGCTGATCTCCCTGCCCCAGTGGATGAGGCCGATGATCCATGTGCGCGCTCCGGTCTCCTCGTCCTCGGCCAGCCGCTTGTGCAGCAGCCCCGGGGTCACACCCGGGGTGGCCGAGGCAACCCAGCTCATCTCGTGCAGGGACCGCGGTTCGAGTCGTGAGTGCTCGGTTCCGTCGGCTGCCGGCTCGAATTCCAGCAAGCCCGTCGAGAATAGGAGGAACCGGCATCCGTCTGCGCCGGCCTCTACTCCGGACACTGCCGTACCCGCAGGGATGCGCAGGTAGCTGTAGTGCTCCAGACGGTGGTCCCCGATACGGAGGCTCCCCTCCAGGACGAAGATCTCGGTCGTCGCGGACAAGCGGCGCGGCTCGTCAATGCCCCACCCGCCGGGCACCGATACGAGATGGGACATCGAACCGTCTCCCGACCGGCTCAGGACCTTGGTGGTCAGACCCTCGGGAAGGCCGGCGACGTCGAGGTTTCGCTCGGGCACCGCGCCGGTGCTCACTCCCGCTAGGAACGTGTGGTCTCGATCGACATCCTCCGGAACCACCGCCGCCTCCTCTTCCTCCGTCGATTGTTCGCTCGCGTCACGATAGCCACGCTTGCCGGTCCCTCGCTTTGATCGGTCCACTTCCGAGCGAGGCCGCCGCGGCGGCCACAAGCCGTGTACGATTCCCCGGACATGCTGCAGCCCGGTGAACACGCTCCCGAATTCGTCCTACCGGACCACAACGGCGCGCAAGCGCGTCTCTCGGACTTGGCGGGACGCTGGGTGGTCCTGTGGTGGTACGCCAAGGCCGCCACCGAGGGCTGAAGGCGCGAAGGTGTGGGGTTCCGTGCCCGAACCCCGGATTTCCAAGCCGAGGACGTGGCGATCCTCGGTATCTCCTACGACTCGACTGAGGACAACCGCGCTTGGGCCGAGGACATGGGGTTCGAGTTCTCCCTGCTGTCGGATACCGAACGGAGCGTAGGAGCGGCCTACGGAGTCCAGAGGCCACCCGAGGACAGGTTCGCCGCCTACCCGGAGCGAGCCACGTTCGTGATCGACCCCGAGGGGACGGTCAGGCTGTCCTACCTGGTGCCGGGGGACGAGATTGACAGCCACGCATCCCAGGTGTTGGAGGACCTGCTCGCAATCCGAGCCGGTTAGTAGTCGACCAGGTAGGTCTCGACTATCCGGCGCGACCGTCGCACTACGGCCTCGTCGATCATCCTGCCGTTGTCGTCGACGATGATCCCCTTCCCGGACGCTATGGCCAGGTCGTATGCCTCGACCAGCCGGCGGGCCGCTTCCACCTCCGCGGCGGAGGGGGTGAAGGTTTCGTTGATCACCGGTACGTGCGCCGGGTGGATGGCGGAGCGACCCGTGAAGCCGATGTCGGCCAGCGCCTGCGTGGTGGTCCTCAGTTCCTCCAGGTCCCTGGTAGCGAGGTTCGTGTAGACAGGGCCGATCGGGCCTTCGATGCCGGCGGAGGCCGATGCCCACACCAGCATGGACCGGGAGGCGAGCCATGCCGGATGATCGGCAGGCACCGACATCCCGAGATCCGCCGCCATGTCGGCTTCACCGGCCATCAGGCAGATGACTCTTGGATGGGCCGCCACGGCTGGCGCGTCGAGGAGCCCCCGGCCGCTTTCCACCAGAGCTATGAGGTCGGCATCCGCGACAGGCTCCGAGGACGCCACCGACTCGATCAGACGCAGATCGGCCTTGGGAACCACCACGGCGTCGACCCCGGTTCCCGCCAGGGCCGCGAGATCCCGGTCCAAGTGATCTGGGTGGCTGTTGATCCTCACGCCGACGATGGCGCTCTGCCGCTTCAGCCGGGGTATCGCCATCCGGGCTTCCTGCCGGGCCATTTCCTTGGCGCCTACGGGAACCGCGTCCTCCAGATCCAGCAGCACGAGGTCGGCCCCGCGGCGCGCCGCCTTGGCGAGGAACTTCGGTCGGTCGGCCGGTACGTAGAGCACGCTGCGCAGCATGGGCGCCATCGTAGTTGGAGGCGAGCAGGGGTCAGCCGTCGGGGGTGGGAGTCGATGGGCGGAGAGCGGCGAGCAGGGGGATGGAGGCGATCTTCTCATCCGTGAGTTCCTCCCACCTCACGCCCGGCGACCCGGTCCGGCGGGGGCAGTTGATGACCCGTTCCGGGGTGACGATCAGATCGAGGCCCATGTCGTGGTCGGCCAGTGGTATCAGATCGGGATCGAGTACCTGAATCTCGTGGACGGTGGTGGCCACCACGGTGGACGGTCCGATCAGGCCGGCTTCCCAGGCCAGGGCGTATTCGAGGTCGCTGAACCCGCCGCCCTTACCCATCCGGGCGCCGGTCGGGTCCACGGCCACGCAGCCGGTGACGACCAGGTCGACCGGTTCCATGTCCTCGACCCGGATGGTGCGGGCAGACCGGGTCGCTCCCTTGATGGAGGAGGCGGCCCGCGGTGTGTCGGCGAGGTCGTCGGGGTCGAGGTAGAAGAAGGGCTCCGGGTTCGCAAGCCGGGGAACGGCCATGAACACCAGCTTGCCGTCTTCGAGCGCTCTCTGGCGCACCGGCCACTGGGGCGAATCCGGATTCGACTTGACCGTCCGGGCCTGTTCCCACTGGCTGGTGCCGCGCAGGCGCTCGGCGGCGGCCTCGGCGCCCACGAAGTTGGGAATGCGGCCCCGGGCGCCCGGGAACCGGGACGCCTTCCCGGCGATCAGGTCGTTCCACACCATCTCCCGCAGGTCCGCCTTGGCGGCCAGAATCCCCGGATCGCCTCCGGCATCATGATCGTGTCGGGGTGGAGTCCTAACCATCCAACCCGACGATACTGTGCCGGAAGCGGGTGATCGGACTGGCAGGTGGCGTCCGACAACTGTGCAACTGGCTCGGAGGTTTGTCGCAGATGATCCGGACTCTGGCGGTCGGGTTGACCGCGGTGCTGGTTGCCGTGGCCTGCGGGGGTACGCCGGACGCTTCGGGCCCTCGCCGGGAGCTCCTGGTGTCGGCTGCCGCGTCGCTCACCCGAGCCTTCCAGGAAATGGAGACCGAGTTCGAGCGGACCGCTCCCGAGATCGATGTGGTCCTCAACCTCGCAGGCAGTTCCCTGCTGCGCGAGCAGATCCTCTCCGGCGCGCCGGTCGGGGTGTTCGCATCCGCCAATCCCGCCATCATGCAGCAGGTGGCCGATGCCGGCTACCTCGACGGTCCGTACCGGGTCTTCGCCCTCAACCGCATGACCATCGCCGTCCCGGCTGGGAACCCGGCCGGCATCCGAGGCCTGGATGATCTCGCTGACGGAGACCTCGTCGTTGGCTTGTGCATTGCAGCGGTTCCGTGCGGGGACTTCGCCCACCAGGTGCTGGCCAATGGGGGTGTCCACCCGGTGCCGGACACCGAGGAACCCAACGTGCGCGCCCTGCTCACCAAGGTGGAAGCCGCCGAACTCGATGTGGCCCTCGTCTACGAGACCGATATCACCGCTACCGGCGGAGCGGACGGGATACCCATTCCTGACCGCTACAACGTCACTGCCGAGTATCCGATCGCGGTTGTGAGGGGGTCGTCCGACCCGCCGAGTGCCGATGCCTTCGTATCCTTCGTGCTATCTGCCGAGGGCAGGCGGATCCTGGACCGGCATGGGTTCTCTCTACCGTAAGGGCGGTATGAGAACCAGAGAAGCGAGAACCGGCGATGGCCGCAGATCACGCCGGAGCCGGATGCGGCAGCCGCCCCCCCTGTTCATCCTGATCCCGGCCGCCATCGGGCTTGCGCTGTTCCTGGTCCCGGTTCTTGGGTTGCTGGTCGGTGCTCCGTGGGGCGATCTCCCCGTTCTGCTCTCTACGGCAATGGTCGCCGACACCCTCCGGCTCTCTCTCCTGTCGTCGGTGTCAGCGTCCGCCTTCTCACTCCTGCTCGGTGTTCCGCTGGCCTGGATACTCGCCCGGTTCCGCTTTCCGGGCAGAGCGGTGGTGAGGGGCCTTGTCCTGCTTCCACTGGTCCTGCCGCCGGTGGTCGGAGGCGCCGCACTGCTCTTTGCCCTCGGACGGCGCGGCGTGGCGGGAGCCCCGCTCGAGCGGGCTACCGGGCTGGCCCTTCCCTTCTCCACTTGGGGAGTGATCGTGGCGGTGACCTTCGTGGCCATGCCATTGATGGTGATAACGGTGGAGGGTGCGCTGCGCAATCTGGATCCCCGCTTCGAGCGGGCCGCCGAGACCCTCGGCGCGGGCCGCTGGACGGTGCTGCGGCGGGTGACCCTACCCATGATCGGTCCGTCTCTGGTGGCCGGAACTGCGCTGACGTGGGCGCGGGCGCTGGGCGAATTCGGGGCCACCCTGACGTTCGCCGGAAACCTGCAGGGCCGCACCCAGACCCTTCCTCTGGCGGTGTTCGTAGCCCTGGAGAGCGACCGGGACACTGCGATCGCCCTCAGCCTGTTGATGGTGATCGTGTCGCTGGCCGTGTTGATCGCTCTGCGGGACCACTGGTGGAGGCGGCGTTGATGGGTCTCGAAGCCCGGGTCGTCGTCAACCGGGAGCCGTTCCTCCTCGATGTGTCCCTCACGATCCCGCAGGGCCGGACGGTGGCGGTTCTAGGTCCGAACGGAGCCGGTAAGACCACCCTGGTGGAGTCGCTGGCGGGCTTACTGGCGATCGATCTGGGGAGCGTGCGGCTGGGTGACCGCCTTCTGGACGACCCCGCTGCCGGGATCTTCGTCGAGCCGGCCCGGCGCCGTATCGGGGTGGTGTTCCAGGACGGGATGCTGTTTCCCCATCTCAGCGCCCTCGAGAACGTAGCCTTCGGGTTGCGGGCCGGCGGAGTACCCCGAAGCCGGGCCCGGCGGCAGGCAGCCGGCTGGCTGGCGGCGGTCGGGCTCTCGGACATGGCTGAGCGCCGACCCGGCGCTCTCTCCGGTGGGCAGGCACAGCGAGTGGCCTTCGCCCGGGCGCTGGCCACCGATCCCGAGATGCTGCTGCTGGACGAACCCTTCTCGGCGCTCGACATCACGGCGCGCGCCGGGCTCCGGAGGATGCTGCGAGAGCATCTGTCCGGCTACTCGGGACCCCGCCTGCTGATCACCCACGATCCCGCAGAGGCATTCCTGCTGGCCGATGAGATGGTGGTGCTGGAGGGCGGTTCTGTCGCCCAGACGGGAACTGCGGACGAGATCCGCCTCCGGCCTGCCAGCCGGTACGCCGCCGACCTGGCCGGGGTCAACCTGCTGGTCGGCGCCGCCTCCGGACGCGTCATGACGGTGGACGGCCATCCCCTTGTCATAGCGGACCGCGCCGAGGGCCGGGTGATAGCCACGATCCATCCGCGGGCCATCTCGATCCATCTCGACCGTCCCGGTGGCAGCCCGAGGAACTCCTGGCGGACCACCATTCGCCACGTCGATCACCATGCGGACCGGGTCCGGCTCCAGACCGGGAATCCGCTGCCCCTGACCGCCGAAGTGACCCCGGACGCGCAGGCCTCCCTGGATCTGTTCCCGGGCTCTTCGGTATGGCTATCGATCAAGGCAACCGAGATACACGTCGGCGCCCGCTGATCGCACCGGCTACCGAATGTCGATCACCGACCGCTGCCGGCGGGTGGGCTCAGCCTGCGGGCCCATGCCTGGAGGAGCCGGTCGAGGATCATGGCCAGCAATACGATCGCCAGGCCGGCAGCGAATCCCGAACCCACCGAATCGCTCCTCCGCAGCCCGCGGACCGTTTCCAGACCTAGACCACCACCACCCACGAGTCCGGCAATCACCACCATCGCCAGCACCAGCATCACAGTCTGGTTGATGGCCGCGATGATGGTCGGCATGGCGAGGGGCAGCTGGATCTTCCGCAGCGTCTGGCCCCGGGTGGCTCCGAATGCTCGGGCCGCTTCTGTCGCCTCGCTCGACACCCGGCGGATTCCCAGGTTGGTGAGGCGGGTGGTGGCGGGAAGCGCGTACAAGACCGAAGCGATTATCCCGGGGATCCTCCCGACATTGAACATGATTATCACCGGTACCAGGATCACGAAACTCGGAATGGTCTGAAGGAAGTCCAGCACCGGCTTGGCCATCCTTTCGAACCGGTTGCTTCGCGACGAGAGCACCCCGAGGGGGATGCCCAGCAGGATCGCCAGGACCACGGCCACTATCACCTGCGCGAACGTGTCCATGGACAGCGTCCACATGCCGAGCAGCCCCAATCCCACCGCGCAAGCTCCGGAGAAAGCCGACAAGCCCACCCCGCCGAACCACCAGCCGGCCATCATCACGGCTATGACCACCACCGGCCAAGCCAGAGTGGCGCTGAAGAATTCCCTCAGCGGCGTCACGGCATAGATGGTGACGAAGTCGCTGAAGGGCCCTGTGCCTATCCACGTGTCGCCGATCTGATAGAGGTTCTTGCCTACCCAGTCCACGAGGCTGTCGACCGGGCCGGCAAAGGAGAAGGCAATGGATGCTGGGAACTCCCTTCCGGTGCTCGTGACGCCGAGCACCAGGGCTACGGGCAGGAGCACACCGGCCAGCATCCGATGGGGATGGTCCGCCACCTGTTTGGCCCCTCCTACCCTTCCCGAGCTTCGCAACAAAGCGACGAAGGGGTAGCCGATGAAGGTTCCCGCACCCTGGATCAGGCGGTCGATTCGGTCCACGACCCTTTCGATAGATCTGACGAACGGGTTGGCGGTGTGGCGGTCGGAGAAGACTCGCAACCTCCCCTTGCCGCCCCCCAGCCCCGCAGCCCCATGGGTGAGCCGGTCCATGATGATGGCGAGCACGACGATGGCAAGACCTGCTTCGAGGGCTCGTCCGACGAACAGCCTTCTGAGAGATTCGAGGACCACCTGGCCGAGCCCGCCGGCGCCTATCAGGGCAGCGATCACGACGATGCTCAGCGCCATCATGATCGTCTGGTTGATGCCGGTGAGGATGGTCGGGAGGGCTTGGGGCAACTGCACCTTGCGCAGGATCTGGCGGGGTGTGGCCCCGAACATCTCGGCCGCCTCTACCGTGGCAGGATTGACCGAGCGGATGCCCAGCGTCGTAAGGCGGATCACGGGTGGCAAGGCGTAGATGACCGTGGCGATGATGGCGGGAACGCGGGCTATGCCGAAGAGCAGTACCACAGGGATCAAGTAGACGAAGGCGGGCAGGGTCTGCATGGCATCGAGCAGGGGACGCAGGGCACGCTCGACCCGGTCACGCCGGGCACCCCATATACCCAGCGGGATACCGATCGCGACCGATATGGCTACCGCCACTCCCATCAGGGCCAGGGTCTGGATGCTGTCCTCCCAGAGCCCCACCGACCCGAAGTAGAGCACCCCTATCGACGTGAGCACGCCTCCCTTCACCCCGAGGATGGACGTGGCCAGCATTCCGACCGCCGCCACGACGACGTACCACGGGATCCACAGGAGAACGGACTCGACCCAGCGGAGACTACCGTCTATGACGTCGCTGATCGGGTTGAGAACCAGTAGGAACAACCAGTGGGTGGTCTGGTTGCTGATGATCCATCGGCGGGCGTCGTTGATCCACTCCGCCAGGGGGATCCTCCACGAATCCGGGAAAGCGCCGACCGCGCCGAGCGAGAGCTCAAGGGCTACGAGTACTGCCAGGGCCACGACCAGCGTGGCGCCGGAGCGGATACGGTGGCGGCGATCGATCGCCAGCCGGGTCTGGACGGCCGCCGCGGTGCTCACCCTGCTACCCGCCGACGAGTTGGGAGACGGCGCGCCTATCCACCTGTCCGATCAGCTTGCCGGTTCCATCCACAACCCCAACCGGCTCCGATCCGCTCAGCAACAACGGCAGTACCTCTTCGAGCACGGTGTCGGCGGAAACCGAGTGGTGAACCTCATCTGGCCGCCCGAGCCGCCCGAGCACCGTCCGCACCGTTACCACTTTGATCTTCGGGGCGTCCTTGGTGAACTCTCGAACGTAGTCATCAGCCGGCGCGAACACGATCTCCTCGGGGGTTCCCAGCTGCATGAAGAGGCCGTCCTTCATGATGGCGATCCGGTCACCGAGCTTCAGCGCTTCCTGGAAGTCGTGGGTGATGAAGACCAGGGTCCGGTGCATCTGTGCCTGCAGCGAAAGCAACTCGTCCTGCATGTCGCGCCGGATGAGCGGATCCAGCGCGGAGAATGGCTCGTCGAAGAAGAGGATCTCGGGTTCCACGCACAGCGCCCGAGCAAGCCCGACCCGCTGCTGCATGCCGCCCGACAACTGCTGGGGATGGTGATCGCTCCACGCCTCCAGACCGACGGACTCCAGCACGCTGAAGGCCCTCTCGTACCGCTCCGCCTTGGGCATTCCCCGAACCTCGAGTCCGAACGCCACATTGTCGAGCACCCGGCGATGCGGGAACAACCCGAAATGCTGGAACACCATCGACATGCGGTGCCGCCTCAACTCGCGCAGGGCGTCGGTATCGAGGTTCCCGATCGGATCCCCGTCGATCAGGACCTCACCGTGCGTGGGCTCGATCAGACGTGACAGGCAGCGAATCAGCGTCGACTTGCCCGATCCGGACAGGCCCATCACCACGAAGATCTCACCTCGCCGGACGGTGAACGAGACATTCCTCACCGCGACCACGCAGCCGGTGCTGTCCAGGATTTGCTGGCTGCTTCCCCCTTCGTCGGCGAGTGACCGGGCGCGCTTCGGGTCGTCGCCGAAGATCTTCCACACGCCGCGGCAGTCGAGAGGCGGATGTGCTGTGGGTGCTGTCAAGTCCGTACCGATGCCCGCCTCACTTTCGGAACCGCGGATTATAGAAGTGGCTCGTTCGCCAAGACCTTAGGAGGCAGGAGCCCATTACAGTTCGGCTCACCCCCTTCGGGAGGTGGGGGCAGTCCAAGCAGGCGTGTCTGTGCGTCGCTGAGACCATTCAGGCTCAAAACAGGAGGAGGATCATGATCAGACGAATAGGGCCGATCATGCTGGCGGCGTTGCTGGTCTTCGCCGCGTGCGGAGATGACGAAGCCGAGCCCACAGCGGATACCGGAGTAGCTACGACTGCTCCCGCGACCACCACCGCAGCCGAAACCGAAGCACCGGCTACCACGGTTGCCGAAGAGCAGCCGGCGGTGGATGAACTGCCCACCATTCGCCTGGCGGTGAATCCCTGGAACGGTTCTGCGGTAAACGTGGCGGTGGCCAAGCAACTTCTGGAGAGCGAGTTCGGTTACACGGTGGAGACGGTGGATATCGATGAGAATGCTCAGTGGGCGGCGATCAATACCGGTGATCTGCATGCTTCGTTGGAGGTGTGGCCGTCG
>MKWU01004215.1_pt1 | contig 17397 bp, 17 predicted proteins | sample 809101 | NCBI WGS metagenome assembly MKWU01 (sample SAMN05860141, study PRJNA318959) | sponge metagenome | host: Aplysina aerophoba | place: Slovenia: Piran, Adriatic Sea, Gulf of Piran | collected 2013-05-07 | reverse complement strand
GACGTGGAGGTCGTGGTCGGGCGGGTGCCGTTCGACGAACGGCCTGCGGGGCTGGCGATCGAGGGGGTCATTGCCAAGGGGGTGAAGCGGTGGTGACGCGCGGTCGACAGAACCGGAAGCGGTGTTGCAGGCGCGGATGCGGTTGGGTGCGCGCGGTGTTGGTTGCCGGGGGTCTTGCGGTCGCGTTGGCGGGGGGTGCCGCGCCGGTGGCCGGGCAGACGATCGTTCCCGTTCGACCGGGCGACGGCGCGCCGGCGGCGGGAGAGGATGTCTGGCCGGAATATGCGGTTCCGGACGAGGAAGCGGGCGCCCGGGCGCGGACGGCGCTGCCATTCACGCAGCATCAGCTGAGGGAGGTCGGGGCTCTTCTTGAGCAGGTGCAGAAGGCGATTGCGGATGGCCAGGGACCCGAGCCGGCGGGCCGGGTGAGGAAGGTCGTCATCGAGCCGGGCGCCGGCGAGGCCGTACCGGTGATCGATGTCCGGCATCGCCTGGCGACGGTTGTCGACTTTCGCGACGCCACGGGCTCGACCTGGCCGATCGAGCATGTGCTGGTGGACCAGGCGTTTACAGGAGGGCAGGGAAGCACGGCGCCGGCAGCCGGCAATCTTGTCTACCTGGTGCCGCAGAAGCGGTTCCTCCAGGGAAACATGGTGGTGAAGCTGAAGGAGCTGGCCGAGCCGGTGATGGTCGTGCTTCGCGACCTCGGAGGGGGCCCGAGCGATTTCGGGGTGGAGGTCAGGATCACGAGGCCGGGCCCGAATGTCGATGCGGCCGCTCTGGTTCGTCCGGGGCACTTCCATGCGGGGGACCGGGTGCTTGCGGGGCTGCTCGCGGGGGAGATCCCGGTGGGGGCGGTGCGCGTAAACGTCGAGGGCGGAGGGTCCGGAGACCGCGGGTGGCGTCTCGGCGAGGACCTGCTCCTGGTGACGAGGCGGATCGTGCTCTCTCCGGGTCCCTGGGCCGCGGAGAGAGGCTCGGGCGGCCGGGTGGCTTACCGGTTGCCGTCTACGCCCCGGGTGCTGGTGACGGTGGACGGACGCGAGCACAGTCTGACGGTGCGGGAGCGTGCGCCCGGGTTGTGGGGCGCTTCGGGGACAGGGGCGCAATGAGCGTCGGGCGGACCGTGCGAACGGCGCTGCTGGTCTGGGCGGTGCTTGGCATTCAGGTGTGGCCGGCGTGGACGCAGAACTTCCCGGACAACCGGCAGCTGAAGCTGGATGCGGGCAAGGGCGGCGGGGATCCGGAGTATCGCCGGACGCTCGGGGAGCGGGAAGAGCAGCGAGAGGAGGAGGCGCGCCGGGAGGGGGAATCGCATATGGACGTGCCGGTCCAGGCGCCGGCGGGACCGGAGCGCAAGCCGGTCGGGCCGCCTGAGTTCGCCAGGCCGGCGGAAGATGTGGTGACGCCCGAGGAGGCGGTGGCGGCGGAAGCCGGGGCGGATGAGCCGCAGGCGGAGGGGCGGGCCGGGTGGCGGGGGGGGGGGGGGGGGGGGGGGGGGCCGGGGGGCGGCGGAGGCGGGGGCGGATGAGCCGCAGGCGGAGGGGCGGGCCGAGTGGCGGGGGCCGGACGCGGAGGAAGAGCCGCAGGTCGTCTATGAGCCTCCTGCCCGGGAACAGGCCGGGGTGGATGCGTATATCGGATTTCTGATCGAGGAGCTCAACAGGGCTCCCGAGATGCGGATTATCGAATATGGGGGGAACGAGGAAGCGGGGGATGGTGAAGTCGCGCGGGAGTTGGCCGGCAAGCCGCTTGGGCCGAAACTGCCGAATGTCGGCGCCGGGGACGCTCTCTACGCGCGGGTGCTGTTCGACGTGAACTCGGACTATCCGGGTCCGGTGATGCTCCAGCTTCTGCAGCGCCCGCTTTACGGCGTGGTCGCGCGCGGCGAGTTCCGTCTGGTCCGCGACCGGCTGGTCGTGAATGTGAGGACGATGGACATCGCCGGCGAGACGGTGGCGGTGGACGCGGTGGCGGTGGGTCTCGACTGCGCCTGCTTCGGACTTTCGGGCGAGGTGTCCTACCACTGGTGGGACCGCGTGATCCTGCCGGCGGCGACGGGGTTCGTGGAGAACTTCCTGATTGCCCGGGCGCGTCCGGAGCGCCGGATCGTGGAGACGGGCGACGGCAGCGTTGTCAGCGGCGAGCGGTCGGCGACGAGGAAGGAAGCGCTCTATGCGGGGGCGGCGGCGGCGGCTGGCCGGGCAGGGGAGATTTTGCTGGAGCAGGCGCCGTCCCGGCAGACGGTGGTGATCCCGCGCAATACGGAAATCGCTGTGTTGTTCGTCGAGCGCCTCGGCAGGCGGCGGGTTCCGGCCGCGCCGCCGGCGACTGCGGGCGGCGCGCAACGCGGAGCCGGGGATGGAGCTGTAGCCGGTGAGCGGAGCGACGGTCCGATCCCGGTGGTGGTGACCGGCCGGGGCGTGTTGCAATGAGCGACGCGGACCTGGCGGACGTTCTGGTGATGCTGGTGCGGAACCTGACGGGTCCGTTGAACGCCGTGGTGCTTCTGGCCTGCTGGATCGCGAGCTTCCTGTTGTTCTTCTCCGGGTGTTTCCGGGTGATCCGGCGCGGAGACGGTCGCGGGCAGGGTGAAACGGGGACGGGGACATTCCTGACATTTGCGACGTCGGCCGTTCTGTTCGTGTTTCCGCAATTGCTGGATGCGGGCGGCAAGAGCCTGTTCGGCTATCTGCCGGAACAGGGGACCGCGGTGCTGGCCTACGGGACCGGCGAGGAGAAGCATGAAGAGCTTCTGTGGGCCGTGTTCCAGATCGTGCGTTTCATGGGGATGTTCGCGTTCCTGAAGGCCTGGTTCGTGCTTCGGGACGCCGCGGACGGGACGCGGGGCGCCACGGCGAGTCAGGGATTTGCGCACATGGTCGGCGGGATTTGCGGCTGGTGGATCCTGCCGCTGATCGACGCCGTCCAGACGACGCTGGGGATCGCGCCCCTGCGTATCGGGGAGCTCGGCGGGGGCTCCGGTTGAGAGGTTTTCCAAAGAAAGGACGGGAAGCATGAAAATCGTGGAAAACGTGGTGTCGCGGTCCGTTGCTGTTGCTGCGGGCGTGGTCCTGGCAACCGGGGCGGCGCCGGCGGCGGCGAAGGATCTCGGAACGATGTTCGAGACGCTGGGAACGGGTCTCGAGAAGGTGCCGACTGCCTTGACGACACTGATGTGGGTGCTGGGTCTCGGCGTGTTCATCTGGGGCCTGGTCAAGTTACGGCGATCGGGCGACGGCGGGCGGGACCAGACATCGGGCGGAGCCTGGGCGACGGTGCTGGTAGGCGTGGCGTTTGCGCTCGGCCCGTTCGCGCTCGGGTTCTTCGCGTCGACATTCGGCTTCGGCGATGCGGGCACGGGGCGCCCGACCTGGGGCACGGGCGGCTGACCGGGCGGCGCGGCCATGCTGCGATATCTCGAGGACGCGATCCGGTTCGCCTGGGCGGTGCGGCGCAAGCCGCTCGAATCGTTCATGGCGCCGGTTGCCGTGCTCGAGGACGGCCTGCTGTGCCGGGACGGTTCCCTGGTGACACTGTTCGACGTCGAGGGGGCTCGCTCGATCTGGGGCGGCGGGGAGCTGGAGAGGTTCGTGGAGCTCGGCTCGCGTCGCCTGAATGCGGCCTTCCTGGGGCAGGGCCATGCGCTGCAGATCATGTTTGAGCGCGCGCCGGACGGCGGGGCCGCGGTGGCGGAAGCGGTGTCCGAGCGCCAGGCGCGCCAGGCGGCGTTGCTCGGGCTCGATCTCGGCGATCTCTTCGGGGAGCGGTCGCGCAGGCTGGGGTCGCTGCTCGCCGGCGAGACCTGCGTTGTCGCGGTGTGGAGCCGGGAGAAATTGCTGCCGCGGGCGGTGCAGTCGCGGGAAGAGAAGGAGCTCAAGGCGAAGCTGAAGGACTGGCTGCCGAAAAAGCAGGACTCGCAGTGCCCTGTCGATGTCCTGGAAAGCCTGCCGCCACGCCATGAGGCCATTGTCGCGACCCTGGGGACCCTGTTCCGCGAGACGGGCCTGGTGGCAAGGCAGCTCTCCGGAGGGGAGGCGGTGCGTTCCATCCGACGGCTGTTGAACGGGGCCGAGACGACGCCGGAGGGATGGCTGCCCTTCGGTCCGGAGGACCGGTGCCGGGCGCGGGTGACGGAGCCGCCAGAACTGGGCGAGTGGCCTCCGGCGCTCGCACCGCAATTGCTGGTCCGCGACCCGGTGGCGAAGGCGGGAGAAGTCGAGATCGGGCTGCGGAGCTATGCGGGTCTGGACATGACGCTCGGACCGCGGCGGGAGCGACCGTTCTCGGAGCTGATGAGCCGGATGGTGGAGGCAGGGCTGCCGTTTCGTTTCTCGATGTTCGTCGAGGGGGGCGGCCTGGAGAGCCAGGGCGTGGTGTTCAGCCGGGTGGCCTCAGAGGTCCTCGCCTTCGCCTCGCAGGACAGCCGGCATCTGAGGGACGCGATGCGGGGGCTATCGGACGAGCGCGGCGAGGAGCGGGCGGTGGTCCGGCTGCGGGTGGGCATGCTCACCTGGTCGAATGAGGGCGAGGGCCGCGAGGTGCTGCGCAGGAGGGTGGGCCGCCTGCAGCAGATTGCCGAGGGCTGGGGCGAGTGCACGTTCACGCCGATGATCGGCGACCAGGTGGAGGCCCTGGTGTGCTCGGTTCCCGGGTTCGCGTTCGGCGCGACGGGGGAGCCGGCGGTGGCGCCCCTGACGGCAGCGCTCGGGATGATGCCGGTCTCGCGGCCCGCCTCGCCGGCGCCGGTGCGGTCGGACTACCTGTTCCGGTCGGAGGACGGGAAGCCGCTGGGATATTCGCTGGAGGAGTCGGGCGACTACGGGCTCGACCTGGTCTACGGACTTCCCGGCCGGGGGAAGTCCGTGCTTCTGGGCTCGCTCGGACTGGCATTCTGCCTCAGGAGCGGCCGGCTCGAGCTGCCCTACATGGCGATCGTGGATATCGGGCCGAGCTCGTCGGGGCTGATTTCGCTGATACGCGAGGCGCTGCCGGCGGACCGGCGCCATGAGGCGGTGTGGGCGGCGCTGCAGATGACGCCGGAATATGCGGTGAACCCCTGCGATACGCCGCTCGGCTGTCGCTACCCCCTGCCGGCCGACCGGGACTTTCTGACCAACCTCCTGGGCATGCTCCTGACGCCGGTGGGGATGCAGGGCGTGCCGGATGGCGTGGCCCAGACGATTCCGCCCCTGATCGACGGGATTTACCGGATGCGGGCGGACGACCGGCCCGGGCAGGAACCGCAGCGCTATGCGCGGGGCCGCGATGCGGAGGTAGATGCGGCTCTGGCCCGCAGGGGGCTCAACCTGTCGGAGAAGCCGCTCTGGTGGGAGGCGGTGGACCTGTTGTTCGAAGCGGGCGAGCTCGACGCGGCCGCGCGGGCGCAGCGTTATGCGGTCCCGACGCTGCGCGATTGCCTGACGGTCATTCGCGAGGCAGAGGTGCAGAGCCTGGTCGGCGACGCGAGATACGGCACCGGTCAGGAGAGCGTGACGAGTGCGGTGATCCGGATTCTGAATGCGCAGTCCGGCAATTGGCCGGTGCTGTTCGGACCTACGGTGTTCGATCTGAGGAACGCGAGGATTGCGGCCGTGGACCTGTCCGCGCTGTCGCCTCAGGGGAGTCCCGAGAACGACAAGCAGACGGCGGTCATGTACCTGATGGCGCGCTATGCGCTGACGCGCGACTGGTGGACCGGCGAGGAGATGCTGGGCGCGGTTCCGGAGAAGTACCGCGCCTACCACGCGGTCCGGGTGAGGGAAGTATCGGAAGCCCCGAAGACGGCCGTGTTCGACGAGTTTCACCGGACGCTGGCGGCCGAGGCGGTAAGGGCGCAGGTGGATCGCGACGCGCGGGAGGCGCGCAAGCAGCGTGTGAAGCTGATCCTGGCCTCGCAGGAGTTCGAGGACTTCGAAGGCGGACTCACCAGGCGGGCGAGCGGGTATTGGGTGCTCGGTGGCGGGGCCGAGAAGACGGAGTATGAGCGGCTCAAGAGCCTGTTCGGCCTTGGCGAAGCGGCGCTCGAGGCGGTCGAATACCGGCTGACGGGGCCGGGGCGGAACGGCGCGCCGGCGCTGCACATCCTGAAGGATGAGGGAGGGCGGCGTGAGCAGGTCCTGGTCAATACCGTGGGCCCCCGCGAGCTCTGGGCGCTGAATACGGCGCCTCGCGACGTGGCGCTCCGGAAACGGGTGCAGGAGCGTCTGGGCGCGGCGGCGAGCCGTGCTGCGCTGGCCAGGATGTTTCCGGCGGGGTCCGCGAAGGAGCGGCTCGATGCGGACATAGCGGAGCTCGAGCGGCGGGGCCTGGACAAGGATGCGGCCGAGGCCGGTGTTGTCGAGAAATTGGCCGGGGGGGGGGCGCGGGGGGCGCTGGAGGGGCGCGGACGGAGGGGGTGGAGGCGGTGCTTCTGAAGGCCGCGTCGGAGGGCGTGGAGAGGGATCTCACGGTGATCCGTCACCCGGAGGAGGGGATCGGGGAGCCGGACAGTATCTTCGATATGGACTGCGATTTCTTCAGGTTCCCGGACTATGACGCGCATGTGAGTCTCCCGAGCCTCGGCGACCTGATCGATGTGCTGAAGAGGCGCGCCTGCGCGCTGGCGCGCGATGCGTGGCGGCGGAATGTCGGCAGGGCGTTCGACCGGAGCATTTACGGGATCGGCAGCGATATCGACAGGCTTCCCGGTCTCGGGCCGAGCGAAGGGGCGGTCGTCAGCCCGGGAGGTTCGAGACCGGCGGCGGATGTGTTCCGGAATGCGATTAGTGGGGAGAGCGGGCAATGATCGCGACCTGGTCGAGGACGGTTTTGGGGGCGGTTGCGGTTATGGGGCTCTGGGTCGGTTCGGTGGCGCCGGCCGAGGCAGGCTGTTGCAGCTGCGCCTGGAGTGCGTCGAGGACCTATTCGGGCGTTACGGTCAGGAAGGTGAACCTGCGCATCGACAGGATGGAGACGAACCTCGTCAGGGAGCTGCGCCTGCAGACGGCGCAGTTGTCGGGCTACATCGCGACGGCTGCGGAGTCGACGGGGAAGGCGCTGAACGCGCAGACGAAGCTGCTGGCCCAGATTGCCCGCGAGGAGGCGGAGACGAGGTCGAAGCTTGGGCACAGGCCGACGCGGTCGGGATGCGAGACCGTGACGGGCATGCGGGGCCTGAGGACGGGGCGCGAGGTGGGCGAGGCGGCGGCCGACAGGGGGACGGAAGTGGAGGCGGCCAGGATTGCCGGGGACAAGGCCGTTCTTGCCGAAAGTGGACGGAATGCGGACGCACGGCGTCGGTTCGGCGCGTGGACGGGCAAATACTGCAGTAGTGGGCGGGCGGCTGCAGGGGGTGGCGTGTGCAGGGGGGAAGACGCGATGCACGGGGCGGACCTGAAGCCCGGGAGCCTGCTGGACGTCCGGACGTTCGGGGATGACTGGAAGAAGGAGGCCGCGGAGGAGTTCGGCAGAAACATAGCCGCGCCGGTGGTCTGGGATGCGATTCCGCTAAGGGCGGTGGATACCCCTGAGGATGAGCGGACTGCGCTGTTGCTGCGGTCCGCGGACGCCCGCTCGTTGCTGGCGGCCGACTGGTTCAGCGAGCTGCGCGGTAGGCGGGAGGCGGCCACGGATCTGGGCGCCTGGGCAGCGGCGCTGGCGCCGGGATCGGGGGTCGCAGGGGACATCAGCCGCTACGAGCTTCTCGAGATACTGGCGTCGCGTCGGTTCGAGGACCCGCAATGGGCGCTCAGGCTTCAGGAGATGACGACGGAGCAGCTGCTTCGCGAGTCCCTCATGATGCAGGCGGCGTCGTTGATGGTGCAGTGGGACCGGTACCGGCAGGACGAGCGCAGGGGTTCGATGGAGGCCGCGCGGCTGGCGATCGCTGCGGAGGAAATGCGCCGATTGCCGGGGCTGGCGGAGGGCCTCTCGGTAATCGAGTGATGGAGGAGCGCCGCGTGCAGCCCGGAGTGTTGGGGCAGGGTTGGCGGACCCTGAAGTTCTTCTACGGCATCGAGTTCATCCGGGCGGCGCGTCGGGTCGAGACGTCGCTGGGCCGGATCGGCGGCCAGCTCGGGGCGCTTGGGCGGTTTCGGAAGGGTGACAGGCCGAAGGCCGGGCGCCTGGTGAGCCGGACGGGGCTGCCGGTCGCGGGCGTCGGGGTCGCGATGCTCTCGGTGTTCGTGCTGCTCGCGATGTCGGGCGCAAACGCCCAGGTCGACGATCCGGGCCTGTTCGATACGGTCGACGAGGCCGGTCGCGAGCTCCTGTCCTTCCTTACCGGCGGGGATGGTGAGCGACAGTTCGAGGCGCTCGGGCGGATGTTCTTCTTTTTCTGCGCTGGGATCTTCGGGCTGGTGGGCGTCATTCTGGTCTACCAGGTGGTCTACGGGGTCGTGGAGACCGGCAGGCGCGGTCTGCTGGGGTTTACCGGCTGGGGCATCGTCAGGCTCGTGGTTGCGGCGGTGCTGATGGCGCCGATCCCTTACGGGCTGTCGACCGGACAGTGGGTGGTGGTGGGTCTTGCGCGGCTCGGGGGAGATTTCGCGCAAAGCGTGTGGGCGCCCTTCTCGAGCACGTTGCTGGGAGATTCGAAGGTCGTGGCGCCGCGTGGCAGCGAGGGCGCGAGGCGGACAATGCTCGTGAATCTGATGGTCGTGGAGACCTGCCATGCGTTCGCGGGGCCGAAGACTGCCACTGCGCCCGTCGCAGTGGGGTCGAACGGTGGCAGGTGGCCGTGGGCGGACAACAGGGACAAGGCGGTTTCCTGGCGCTACGGGGTGGCGCAGGGAAGACGGGGCGACGAGTTCAGGAGTCTCTGCGGGCAGGTCCGGTTTCCGGGGGTGGAGCTGGACGGGTATCGCGGCGAGGTGGCACGCGCCCACAGGCAGGGGCTGGAGGAAGCGCGGGTCATTCTGCGCGGTGTCGGGGAGGGGGCGAGCCGGACGTTCGTTCCCGAGCAGGCGGACGAGTACGGAAGGGGACTCGACGAGGGCGCTGTCAGGACAGCCATAGACCAGGCCTACGCGGCCTATTCGCAGACGGTGGACGGGGTGATCGAGGAGGCTGGGAAGAAGTGGCATGGAGACGCGGTGGAGGAGGTGACGAGCGAGGAAGCCCGCGATGGCAGCTGGACCAAGGCGGGGTCGCTGTTCAACCGCATGGCTTCGAGGATTTCGGAGTTCAACTGGAGCGCGGTGAGCGGGCCGGAGGTGTCTGTGCCGGCGGTGGAGCTGAAGGAATACGACCGCAGGGTGTTCGAGGTGGTTGTCCGGCTGGGCGAGCAGATCGTGCGGGTCGGGGGTGGAAGGGAGCTCTCGCTCGGAAACCTCTCTCCGGACAGCGGCGGCAGCGGAGGCGGGGCGAGCGGTGCGTTGGGAACGCTGATCTGGGGCCTTTTCTTCGATTTCGAGGATGTGGTGCAGGTGGGTGAGGACAACCCGATTCTCGACCTGGCGGTTATCGGGGACAACCTGATCACGTACGTGCTCTCCGTGCAGGGGGCGCTCATGGGTATGGCGATGACGTCGAATATCGGGGACGCGTCGTTTTTCGGCTTCCGTCTGCCTCTCGACGTCTTCGAGGCGGTGTGGCCGGTCGTGGACGGCATGATGACCCTGCTTCTGAACCTGATGATGATCGCGGGAATGGTGCTGGCCTATGGAGCGCCGGCGCTTCCGTTCATCCGGTTCCTGTTCGGGATGGTCGCGTGGCTGCTGGACGTGGTCGAGGCGGTTGTCGGCGTGATGGTGTGGCTGGCTGTGCAGGTGACGCCGGCGGCGGACAGGGGGGAGTTTATGACGCCGACGACCATCGAGGGGTTGAAGAGGCTCCTGGGGGTCGTGCTGAGGCCGACATTGATGATCCTCGGGCTTGTGCTGGGCTATTTCGTCTTCTCCGTGGTGATCGGGCTGTTCAACACGGTCTGGCTTCCGCAGATGCGGGAGACGGCCGGAGCGTCGGGGCCGGGATTGATCGGCTATGCGGCTTATCTCGCGATCTATGTGATGGTCGCCTGGGGAATGCTCAATGCCTGCATGCGGCTGATCGAGGCGCTGCCCGAAGGGGTGATGGAGTGGATCGGAGGCCGCATGAGGCCATCGACCGGTGCGGACGATGTGCTGCGGGCCGGAACGGGGGGCGCTGGACGCATGGGGGCGCCGGCGCCTCGCGGCGGCGGCGGGGCGCGGGGTGGCGGCGCGCCGGCTACGGGTGGCGGTGGAACGCCGACGAATTAGCAGCGGGAATTGGAAGGAGAACGAGCCGTGAAGAAGAGGATCGGACTTCTGGCGGGAGCGGCGGCGATGGCGGCAGGCGCCGGATTGGCTGCCGGGCTCGTGACGGTGGCGCCGGGATCGGCGGCGGTAGCGATTGCCGTGGGCGTGACGTTCACGGTCGGAATGGCGGTGTTCATGGTGCTGGACCGGGGCCCGGAAACGACTTCCCTGCGGTTCGGCGCGTATTTCGGGACCTGGCTGGTTTGCGGCGCCGGGGTCTGGGTCCAGGTCGCGCATTCGGCCGTGCTGTGGGGGTTGCTGCGGTTCCAGGCGAGGGCGTGGGACGTGGTGAACGGCTCTCTTGCGGAGTTCTTGGCGGTCTTCCTGCCGCCCGGCGGGTTCGTCCTGTTCGGACTGCTGTGGCTCGAGACGGTTCGCGGGTCCCTGAAGGAAATGCGCCGCGAGAAGGGGAGGAAGCAGGCGCGTTCGGAACTCTACGGGAAGGCGAAGTTCCTCGAGCGCAGCCATGTGAAGGCGTTGACGCGGAGGCAGGGCATTCTGCTGGGCGAAAGCCCGGACGGGCTGGTTGCTTATCCGCTCGAGGGAAGCGCGATCTCCTTCGCGCCTCCGAGGGTTGGCAAGGGCGCCACCATCGCAATGAACTTCCTCTCTCCGGACAGGCGAGGCTGGCAGGGATCGACGGTTGTGTTCGACCCGCGCGGCGAGCTGTTCCCCGTTGTGGCGCGCCGGCGGCGGGAGCTTGGGCGACGGCCGATCCTGCTGGACCCGTTCGGGGTGGTCGCCGCGCACCGGCGCCTGGAGGGCGGCGGCCTGCATCTGCCGGTCTGGGAGAGCGATACCTACAACCCGCTGGATTTTGTGAGGGAGGGAGAGGAAGCGGTCCGCGATATCGGCGTGCTGGTGGATGCGTTGATGGAGCGCCCGAAATCGGACGGCGGCAATGCCAAGCATTTCTACGAGTCTGCGCGGTCCCTGATATCGGGCTACCTGTCATGGGTGCGGTTCAAGGTTCCAAAGGGCGAACGTAACCTGCAGAAGGTTTACGAGCTATTGGCGATGGGGACGGACGACAGGGAGCGGCTGTTCGAAGAGGTCGAGGCGACGGAGCGATTCTGCGGCGGGCTGATGCATATGGCGATGGAGCGCTCTCGGCGGGTCGGGGACGAGGAAGGCGGCTCGAACTTCACGACCGTCGCGAACCAGCTGAGCTTCCTGAACTATCCGGAGGTGATCGGTCAGACGGGCCGGTCGAGCTTCGACCCGCTGGACCTGGCGGCGGGGGACATAGACCTTTTCGTGGTGGTTCCGGACGACATGATCGACCTGGTGAAGGGTTGGCTCCGGATGTGGATCACGATTCCCTATGCGGCGAGCGCCAGGCGCGCCCTGCAGAAGGACATGCTGATCGTTGTCGATGAGATGCCGCGCATCGGGTATCTGAAGCCGCTCATGGATGCGTACAACCTGGCGGCCGGCAGGGGCGTTCACATCTGGTCGCTGGCGCAGACATATTCGGCGCTCGAGGAGAGCTGGGGAGCGGACGCGGCCCGCACGCTGGTGGACCTGGCCGAGCTCGTGCAGGTCCTCGGTTTTCCGAGAATGGACGTGGCCGGCGCCGAGAAGCTCTCGAAGGCGATCGGGACGTCGACCTTCGAGAATCGCAGCGAGAGCCGGTCCGGCCAGGTTTCGGGTTCGGGTCTACTGGCGGAGGGCAAGGCGTCGGTCCAGGAGTCGAATTCGGTGGTGCGCGAGCATCTGGTGACGCCTGACGATCTGATGACGATGCGGCCCGATGAGCAGTTCGTTATCGCCTCGCCGAAGGACATGCCGCGCGATGCGATCCGCCTGAAGCATGCGCGCTATTGGGAACTGCAGGGAATTCGGGACCTCGCCGATCCGAACCCGTATGTGCTTCGGAAGCTGCGCGCAGCGCTGCCGGCGGCGGCGTGAGATGGTCGAAAAGGGGGGTTCAAGGTGAAGGTCAAGACGGTGGCGGCGGTGGCCGCGGTGCTGTGCTGTATGGCCGGGTTTGCGCAGGGGCAGCGGGCGAAAACCCCGGAAGCGCGCGAGTTCGGCGTCTGGGTCGACGATGGCGAGCATCTGATTGTCGGCATTGTCGAGATTGTGCCGGGTACGGACGAGGGGATCGGTTTCACGGTGAGATGCATCAGGCAGGGCGGCGTTCTGGAGGGAACGCTGGCGTTCGGGTTCTTTCCGCGTGGCAAACGCGTGCAGGCGGCGGTGAAGCCGCCGAGGGGGAGGATCGAGAGGTTCGGGCCGGTGGTGGTCGGCGGGGCTCGCTCAGGGTTTCACGTGCCCGTCCTTGAACGCCGGCAGGACGTGGTTCGACTGATTCGTGCGGGGTTGCAGGATGGAGCTCTCATAAGCAACGGGCACAATTCGGTCTGGAACCGGTTGGGGAAGAAAAGGAACGCGGAAGCCCGGAAGGTTCTGGAGTCATGCGCCGGGGAGCTGCGATGATGGAATCGGGGTTGGTTCTCGAGAGCGGAGCCTGGCGGCCGGGGCTGACAACGGCGGAGTTGATGGCCTCGGCGGTGGACGAGGCCGTGGAGTTCATCGTCTCGATCGCGGAGGTGGAGGCGGAGAGGGGTGGGGCTCGGGACGCAGCCTTCGTCCTGGAGCTCTTGCGGGCGGTCGATGACGGGATAGGCGATGGCGAGCGAAGGTTAGCTGAACGCGCGAGCGGCGATCGCTGCGAGGGGGCGGTTGCGGAGCTTCGGCGCCGGCGGGAGCGGTTGGCAGCGCTTCGAGAACGGGGAGGCGTCCTGGCGTCGAAACAGGGGGCGATGGGCAAAGGGTCGGGATTGGGGCGAAGGGAAGAATTCGGTCGTTTGGGGTAGGTTGGAGAATTGCAGGGCAATGGATTTGGGCGTTGCCGTAGGGAGGGGAAGGAATGGGCGATTGCGATGAGCCTGCCAACGGCTGGATTGTGTTCGATATGGCCGGGCGCGCGGTTGCCGCTGGACGCAACGGGGAGGAGGCGACGGAGCGGGCCGAAGCGTTGGGTATCATGCGGCTTCGGGCGCGGGTGGCGCTGGCAACCGTGGCCGAGATGGACGCGCTTGCGCGGGAGCTTCCGGCAATAGCACTCGGCATTGTGCCGGACGGGCCGCCCTGGTGGTACTAGGAGCAGGGACGGCTCGACTTGCCCGCGTTTCATTGCCCGGACAATGCACCGCCCTTCCGCTGGCGCATTGGGTATGCGAGATCGGACAGCGAAGCCGTTCGGGAGTGCTACACCGGCCCGCACAAGGCGGACGCGCGCGATTTGATTGCCCAGCTCGTCGCGGCGGGAAACAGCATCGTCGGACCGGACGAAGTGGGCCCTGGGGGTCGGTGAGCGGCGGGAATGCACCTGATGGTCGTGACAGGACAGGCGATTCATTGCGGCGCGCGTGTTTCAATCCCGGCCGCCGTCGCCGATGTCGAGCTGCATCCTGGCGATCCCGACCAACGCGGCGCCGCATTCGGCGCCGTTCGGAATCTCGCCCGCGGCGTCCAACGCGATCGCGATCGTCCGCGCCGCCCCGTGCGGATCGCCTTCCCGCGTCTGATACCGCGCGATATCGATCAGCGTCCGGGCACGGGCGCAGGCCGATACGATCCGCACGGCCGTCGCGACGGCCGCGTCGAGGCGGTTGCCCCAGCACAGCGCGTCGCAGAGATCGGCGACCAGGTGGTCGTTGCCGGGCTTGTCAACGATGTGCCCTGCCGTCTCGAGTGCCGCCTCGCTGTCGCCCATGATCGCCTGCGCCACGGCGATCGTCCTCGTATCGTCAACGCATGCGAACGTCCGGACGGTCGCCTTGAGCAGTTGCGACGCCTCGCCGATCGAGCGCAGGGCCCCGTCCCGATCGCCGGTGCGGAAGTGGGCCTCGGCAAGCTCGCAGAGCACGGTTGTGCGCCAGCCGCCTGGGGCGACCTGCCGCGCGGCTCGGAGCGCCTCGGCGAGCACAAGGCCGGGCTGCACGAGGTCGCCCAGCCTCCACTGGTTGCGCGCGATATGGGACAGCGCGTACGCGCGGTCGCCGTCGTCCGCGATCCGCCTTGCGAGCGTAAGCGCCTCGCCCATCGTGCGCTTGGCGCCCTGCAGATCCCCGGTCGCCACCTGCACGCGGCAGATGTCGACCGTGCCCAGAACACGATCGAACCCGTCCGCGACCTGCCGCGCGGCCTGCAGCGCCTCGGCGATCGAGCCGGCAGCGCCGGCGTCGTCGCCCGCCCTGCCCTGCGCCTCCGCGATCGAACCCAGCCGGTGGGCGCGCCAGTCGCTGGCCCCGATCTTTCGCGCCAGGTTCAGCGCCTGGGGGTGCTCTCCGGCGGTTGCCGCGAGCGCGGCGAAGGCATCGAGCGTCCGGTCCCGGTCCTGTCCGTCGGCGAACCGATCCGTGAGCACCGCGGCCTCGGCGAATTCGCCGGCCGCCGCATGCGCCATTGCAACTTCTCGCAGAGCACAGACCTCGGTCCCGTCCGCCGGCAGGCGCGCGACGGATGCGAGCGCCGCCGTGGCCGGCTCTCGCCAGCTCCGGCGCTCGCCCGTCCCCGCGCGGGCGGGCGCCATCCGGGCAAGCGCGCGCGCGCAGATCCCCGCGTCCGCGATCTGCCGGGCCTCGCCAAGCGCCGTCGACAGGGCGCGCGCGCAGCTCGGCGCGTCGCCGGCCCTGTGCTGCAACATGGCGATCCGCACGAGGATCGCTACCCTGTCGCCAGGATTCTCAATGCCGTTGGCCGCATCGCAGGCTGCATCGAGGGTCGAGCGGACATCTTTGCGGGACATGGGCCGAGCCTCCCTGGACGCACATGGATTTGGCCTTCGCAGCTAATCCCTCTCGTACCAGTCTCTTGATGCAATTCACTCCGATGCGCTGTCCGCCCGGCGCTGTGTCTTTGAGCTCCGGATCGCATCTCAGCAAATCTTGCGCATCGAAATTCTCGCCACGCCGGACGGCAGTTTCGTAGCAATTGCGGAAGCACCGCTTCCCGATGGATTGCAGCAGTCTGTCGATATCGGTCATCGTTGGCCTCCCGCTCCAGGTGAAACCGCCAAACTGAACCGAGAGCGCCGCGCATCGAGCACGGCAGCTTGTGCGGGGATACTGCTTGCGCGTCAGCGCCAATGCTTCGGGCTTGAATTCAACGCAGAGGTCCATGTCTTTGACCTGGATGAAGATGCCGGGCGCATCAGCGTCCGATGGCCGGAGGCGGCATTGGCTGGATGTCCTGATTTGTGCTGTGGCCATATACGGTTCGATTCCGGTAGGGGCAGAATCATAGTACGCCAGGCGAAGTGGTGCGAGTGCAGCGGGTGCAAGTCCCGCGGAAAGGAAAGCCGCGATGGACCGCGGTAGAAACGCATGGCCGGCCTCCGTCAATTGCGTGCGCCGCATCTCCTCCCGGTTCGGCGGAAACGGCCTTTCAACCGCGACCCCGCGCCGGCACAGGAGGCACCGGTGCATTCCGACCTGGACGACAACATCCCGTTTGCATTAGCAGCGACGGTTCGTCGGTCGGGAATACCAGCAGGGCGTGACGCTGGCGTTCACAGAGAATATGGCGTCCGGGCATCCTACTGTCGCTGTTGAAGATCGGTCATATTGGTTCGGGTCAACGGGAAACGATGCCGTTAAGGTACTCGACCCAGTAAATTCTCGTAGAGTCGTTTCCGGTCGTCTTCGGAGAGGTTGTGTTGAAGCGCGGCAAGGGCAGTTTCGACAAGATGCGCTGCGATGACGCGGTTTTCTTCGCGTGGGTCGTTCTCTACCGACACATGGTCGAACATTTTGTCATGTGCCCGTATAGCAGCTATCGCTTTCGGCAGAAACTGCCGCCCAGCCTCCGTCAACTGCGTCTGTCCGCGTTCCACCGGGCTCGGCGGAAAGCGCCGTTCGAGCAGCCGCGCACCGACGGTTTTTCTACTATGGCGACATGATGCTGCAGGTTTTGTTGGGACACGCCCAAGCGTTTCGAGGCTTGCGCCGTACTCAGTTCCTCGACCACCACAAGGAAGGAGCGCAGAAATTTCATGTTCGCATGAAGTCGAGGGGCACAGAGGCTCATAGGCGCCGTTTTAATGTCCGGTTGGAGCGGGGCAAGGGCAAGCAGCGCAGTCTCACCAGAAATTTGCACAGCGATACTCAACTTGCTATCGGTGGAGGATCTGTTCCGCTCAGGTAAGCTGCACACAGGTCCGCTCCAACGTTACTGCAACGCGGGCGCTGCACGGACACGTGTTCTGTTCCCTCCTGGCCTCGTGCTATCGAGGGAAGTGGCAGATTGCCTTCGCACGGCCGGCGTCAGCGTGGAATGGGACGACCCGATCCGCGACCTGGACCTCCTCCAGCAGGCCACCGTCGAGAAAGACGCAAACGCGTCACCACCCGCCCCCACGTTGCCGGCCAGCTCGGCAAGGTTTTCCAGGCTGTCGGCATCGCGCTCGCGCCCAACTGGCGCGAACACACACCGCCTGACGCTCAATCCCCCTACAATATATTGTATACAAGCGAAGACGCTATCGTAACATATTGATCTAACGATTATTTTGAAATTCCGTTGTGGAAGTCGGGCAGGATAGAACATCGCTCGCAGCAATCGATGGTGTTGCAGCGGTGCAACACTTCGACTCCAATTTGTATGGCGGGTTCGGTTTGGGCTTCCCTCATGCAGGCCGAATCTGTCACAACGCATCCTGCGTTCACCAATATGAGCGTGCGCGTCGCATGCGCGGGCGCATTCAACAACTTCGGGAGCAATGGGGATCATGAGAAAAACCCTTCTCGCAACGACGGTTTTGGCCGCATCGGGGATGCTTGCAGCCGGCCCGGCAGTCGCGGCTGACATGATAAGCGTTGGCGTCGGCGGCTATATGGAGCAGTGGGTCGGCATGAACAATCTCGACGGCGACGACAATGGCGGCGTCAGCCAGTGGTCGGACGCCGAGATTTACTTCAAGGGCAAGCTGGAGGCCGACAACGGCCTGACCTTCTCCGTCAAGGTCGAAATGGAGGCCAACTCGCAGGGCAGAGGCGCGGACGCCAACGGCGACGACATCGATGAGTCGCAAGCCACGATCAGCGGCTCCTTCGGCCAGATCGTGCTCGGGACCGAGGACCACCCCGCAGCGTTGATGCACCACGGGCATCAGGATGTTGGCATCGGC
>MKWU01004214.1_pt1 | contig 17401 bp, 7 predicted proteins | sample 809101 | NCBI WGS metagenome assembly MKWU01 (sample SAMN05860141, study PRJNA318959) | sponge metagenome | host: Aplysina aerophoba | place: Slovenia: Piran, Adriatic Sea, Gulf of Piran | collected 2013-05-07 | reverse complement strand
CCGGGGCGTTCCACGGCACGCCCATGCGCCATCGGGGGCTGTACGTCGGCCACTTCTTCCTCTCCGGGAAGGAAGACGCGGGCGAGTTCACCAACGAGGACGACGAAGTGCTGGTGCTGCTCGCCTCCCAGGCGGCCACGGCCATCGCCAATGCCCGCACGCACCGGGCCGAGAAACGCGCGCGGGCGCACCTGGAGGCGCTTCTGGACACCGCCCCGGTGGGCGTGGCGGTGTTCGATACCGGGAACGGCCATCCGGTCTCGCTCAACCGGGAGGCGAAGCGGATCGTGGAGAGCCTGCGCACGGCGGGCGGGACGGCCGCGCAGTTGTGCGAGGTGATGAGGTGCCGGTTCGCGGACGGCCGCGAGATAGCGCTGGACGAGTTGCCGCTGGCGCACGTGCTGAGCGGGGCGGAGATGATGCGCGCGGAGGAGGTGGTGCTGTCGATCCCGGACGGGCGCAGCGTGACGACGCTGGTCAACGTTACGCCGATCCATTCGGAGGACGGCGAGGTGGCGTCGGTGGTGGTGACGCTGCAGGACCTGGCGCCGCTCCAGGAGCTGGAGCGATTGAGGGCGGAGTTTCTCGGCATGGTGAGCCACGAACTGCGCGCGCCGCTGACCTCCATCAAGGGCTCGGCCACGACCGTGCTGGAAGCCTCGCCGGTGCTGGACCCGATCGAAATGCTCCAGTTCTTCCGGATCATCGACGAACAGGCCGATCACATGCGCGGGCTGATCGGCGACCTGCTCGACGCGGGCCGTATCGACGCGGGCACGCTTTCGGTCACGCTGGAAGCCGCCGAGGTGTCATCCCTGGTGGACCAGGCCAGGAACACGTTCTCGAACAGCGGCGGCGGACACGCCGTTGCCATCGACCTGCCGCCGGAGCTGCCCCGGGTGATGGCCGACCGGCACCGCATCGTCCAGGTATTGAACAACCTCCTCTCCAACGCCGCCAGGCGCTCCCCGCTTTCGTCCCCCATCCGGGTCGCGGCGGTGCGCGACGGCGAGCATGTGGCGATCTCGGTGTCCGACGAAGGCAAGGGCGTTCCGCCCGAGCAGTTGCCGCACCTGTTCCAGAAATACACCGGGATGGAGCGCGGCGGGCACCGCACCGCCGGGCTCGGGCTGGCGATCTGCAAGGGCCTGGTGGAGGCCCACGGGGGCCGCATCTACGCCGAGAGCGGAGGGGCGGGCCAGGGCACGCGCTTCACATTCACGGTCCCGGCGGCGGAAGAGGCCGGAGAAACCGCGGCCCCGGACCGGGCTCACGCGCCCCGCCAGAAGCGCGAGCCCGTGCCGATCCTGGTGGTGGACGACGATCCGCTTACGCTGCGCTTCGTCCGGGACGCCCTGGCGGCGGCGGGCTACTCGCCGCTGGTCACCGGCGACCATCGGGACCTGTCCCGCATCATAAGGACCGAGAAGCCCCACCTGGTCCTGCTCGACCTGATGCTGCCCGAGACCGACGGCATCGAGCTGATGGAAACCGTCCCGGAGCTGTCCGATCTGCCGGTCATCTTCATCTCCGGCTACGGCAGGGACGAGACCATCGCCAGGGCGCTCGAGATCGGCGCCGCGGACTACATCGTCAAGCCCTTCTCGCCCACGGAGCTCACCGCGAGGATCCGGGCGACCCTGCGCCGGCGGACCGAACCCGAACCCTTCATGCTGGAGGATCTCACCATCTATTACGGGGAGCGCCGGGTCACCGTGGGCGGCCACGCCGTGCAGCTCACGGCTACCGAGTACGACCTGTTGCGCGTGCTTTCGGTCAACGCCGGACGGGTAGCCACCTACGACATGCTGATCCGCCAGGTGTGGGGCGGGCCGGACTCCGGGGATCCGGATCTGGTGCGCAGCTTCATCAAGAAGCTCCGCCACAAGCTCGGCGACAGCGCCACCCGGCCGTCCTACATCCACAACGTCCGCGCGGTGGGCTACCGCATGCCCAGTCCGGGCGACGCATAGGAACCACCGGCAGGAACGGCGCCCTTCGAAACGGCGCCCTTCGACTTCGCTTCGCTACGCTCAGGACGAACGGTTGAGGCAAGGATCGACGCTACGCTCAGGGCGAACGGTTGAGGCAAGGACCGGCGCTACGCTCGGGGCGAGCGGTTGAGGCAAGGGCTGCGCTACACTCAGGGCGAACGGTTGAGGCAAGGGCTGCGCTACGCTCGGGGCGAACGGTTGAGGCAAGGGCTGCGCTACGCTCGGGGCGAACGGTTGAGGCAAGGGCTGCGTTGCGCTCGGGGCGAACGGTTACGTCAAGGAATTCAACAACCTGCTGGAGGGGGCGGTCGGTCACGACGCGCGCGGGTTGGCCATGCGGTAGCCGACCCCGCGGACGTTGAATATCCACGTGGGCTTGTCCGCGTCATCGCCGAGCTTCGCCCGGAGCTTCTTGACGAAGTTGCGCACCAGGTCGATGCCGCCCGCCTCGCTGCCGCTCCAGATCCGGCGCAGAAGGGCATCGTAGGCCACGACCCGTCCGGCGTTGAGCGAGAGCACGCTCAGCAGTTCGTACTCCTTCGCGGTCAGGTCGACCTCACGCCCGGCCACGGTCACCCGGCGCTCCTCGTAGTGGATGGCGAGCTCGCCCAGGGCGAAGGGCTCGGGCCGGGCAATGCGGCGTAGCGCGGCCGCGACCCTGGCGGTCAGCTCCATCGGCGAGAAGGGCTTGACGATGTAGTCGGCGGCGCCCGCCTCCAGGGCCCTGGCGACGGTCTCGTCCCTGCCGTAGCCGGAGATGAAGATGACCGGCAGATCGGACAGCTCCGGGACGCTTTCCATCAGCTCGATGCCGTCGGTGCCGCTCAGCATCAGGTCAAGCAGGACCAGGTGAGGCTTCTCGGCGCGGATGACCTGGGAGAGCTCCGAGTGCTCGCCGGTCACCAGCGCGCTGTAGCCCGCCCCGACGAGCGCGTCGCGCACGAAGCGCAGCGTCTGCGGGTCGTCGTCCACCACCAGGACGCGGATGGGCGCGCGCGGTTCCGGGGGCGGCCCGGACGGCGGGGGCGGGCCAAAACCGGCGGCGGCGTCCTGTGCGGCATCCTCGGCCAACGGCAACGTGAAGATGAACCGGGTGCCCCGGCCGGCGCCGCCGCTCTCGGCCCGGATGCGGCCTCCGTGGGCCTCCACCAGCCCCTTGCAGATGACCAGCCCGAGGCCCGAGTCCGCCAGCGGCCGCGCGCCGGCGGCGGCGCCGACGTACTTGCGAAACAGGTGCGGCAGCACGTCGGGCGCCACCCCCTTCCCCTCGTCCGACACCGACACCGCCACGTGCTCCCCTTCCCGTACCGCCGCGACCCGGATGGGCGACGTCACCGGCGAGTGCCGCGCGGCGTTGGCCAGCAGGTTGTTCAGCACCTGCACGATGCGCCGCCGGTCGGCCATCACCCGCGGCAGCCCCGGCGGCAGGTCGATGAGCACGCTGTGCCGGCCCCCGCCCGAAAGAAAAGTGTTCCGCGCCCCCTCCACCAGCGCCGCCACCTCCGAGGGCTCGGACGCCACCGACAGCGTGCCCGCCTCGATCCGCCCCGCGTCCAGCAAGTCGCCGATCAGCCCGCGCATGTGGTCCGCCTGGTCGTGGATGATCCGGTAGAACTCGTGCCGCTCCGCCGGGTCGAACGCCGTCGACTCTTCCAGCAGCGTGGCCGCCGAACCCTTGATGGAGGTCAGCGGCGAGCGCAGCTCGTGCCCCACCATGCTCAGAAACTCCGCCCGCAGCCGCTCCAGCTCCTGAAACGGCGCCAGGTCCTGCAGCGTCACCACCACCGACACCGTCTTGCCGTCCTCGGAACGGATCGGCGTGGCGTTGACCAGCGTCGTCACGCTGCGCCCGTCCGGAACCGACAGCACCATCTCTTCCGCCCGGATCGTCGTGGCGTTGACCAGCGCCTGCGTCAGCGGCAACTCGCCCAGCGCGATCTCCCGCCCGTCGGCAAACCGGCAGGTGATCACCTCCGGCAACTCCTCCCCCGGCCCCCCCCCCCGCCCGCGGGCACCCCGGCAGGCCCTCCCCCCCGGCCACCCCTCCGCCGGACGCCCCGCCGGGCGCAGACCCTCCATAAGGCGGCGCGCCTCGCGGTTGACCGACAACGGCCGGCCGGCCCCGACGTCGAGCACCAACACCGCCACGGGAGCCGTCTCCACCAGCGCCTCCATGTGCGCCCGCGCCCGCATCTCGGCCCGGTGCGTGCGCGCGTTGGCCACCGCCGCCGCCGCCTGCGACGCGAACAGCACCAACACGTCCTCGTCCTCCTCCGTGAACTCCGGCCCGGTCTCCTTCTCGCCAAGGAAGAAATTGCCCACGTGCTTGCCCCGGTGCCGCATCGGCGTGCCCTGGAACGTGTTGATGATCACCCCGTCGGTGGACAAGCCCAGCCCCGCCCCGGGCCCCCCGCGGGGGGCCGGGGGATGTGTTTGATCCCCCCCCCGCGGGCAAACACCCCCCCCCCCGCCACAAACGCCCGCATGTCCGCCATCCGCAACGGCGACGGCAGATCCCGCAACCGCTCGAACATCTGCATGTTGTCCGTCCACTCCACGACCTGCCGCTCCTCCTCCGCCGTGAACCCCGACATCACCACATCCTCGAGCTCACCCGTGTCGCCCTCCGTCGTGATCACCGCGTAGCGCGCCCCCGTCAGCCCCCGCGCCGCCTCCGCGACCTCTTTAAGCACCGTGTCGACGTCGAGGCTCGCGCTGATCCGCAGGATCGCTCCGGTGAGCGCCGATATCCGCTCGCGCAGGGCCTCGATCTCCCGTCCCGGTTCGTTGGCGTCGTTCAACAGTATCTCCTTCCCGGACCGGATATACCCAGAATCCCTATCACGATGGTTACGAAGAAGATACCATATTGGCCATTTTAGCTACGGATCATATATTCGGAAAACGATAGGAACTTCATCGTGGGACTTCCTCGCGTGGTGCCCGCCACTGAAGGGCGACCGCAGGTCGCCCCTACAAGTCATCGCGCCTTGCCGACGACAAAAAATCCTCCGCATATCATGACGCCAATTTAACCAGACACCACACTAGCATCGCTCCTCAAAACCGCAGCCTGAGGTTGAGCAACACGCCGTGCTCGGCCTCGCCGTTGCCGTCCTCGCGCCGCTCGCCCGATAGTTCCAACCCGAGGTCCGCCCGCCAGCCGTCGAAGCGCGCCCCGACCCGCAGCCGCCGGCTCTCCGACAACCCCGCCTCCACGAACGGCGTCAACAGCCCCCGCTCCGCGAGCCCCACCCCGTAGCCGACGCGCGCGTCCAGGGCCGCCTTTTCCCCGGCCCCCGAAAGCCCCGGCAACTCGTCGCGCCACAGCGCCTCCGCGCCCCCCGTGCCCGCGCCCCAGCGCGGCCTGAGCGACAGCGACAGCCCCCGACCGTCTGCCCCGGGGCCGAGCCGCGCGGTCACGCTCACGCCCCGCTCCCGAGCACCCTCCTCGGCGTGCGCCGCCAGCAGCCGACCGCGCGCCTCCACCTCCACTCGCGGCGCCGTGTACCGCACACCGCCCGCGACCTCCAGCCCGCTCCCCTCCAGCCCGTCGCCGCCGTCCCGCCGTCCCGTAACCTCCATGAACGGCGTCAGCGCCGTCTCCTCGCCCAGCGCCAGCCGCCGCGTGGCCTCCAGACCCACCCGCGCGCGCCAACTGTCCGCGCTCACCCCATCGATGAACTCCGGACCCGACCCGATCTCCATCCGCACCACGCTCGCGTCCGCCCGCGCCGCCAGCTCGATCCCCGCTACCTCGAGCAGCTCCCGACGCACCCCGGCCGATCCCATCCGCATCGTCAGATCGCTGGTCGCGGCCTCGGCGCCCTCGGGCATGTGCCGCGCCTCCCCGCTCCCCGCCCCGAGAACCCCGCGCACCTCCAGCCCCTCCGCCAGCGTCCAGCGCCCGTACGGGTAGAGCGCCGTCAGCGTCGTCTCCAGCCGCCCACCCGCGGCCCCGCCTTCGTAGCTGTAGTCTGCTTCCGAAACGCCATGCGACAACGCCAGCCCGGCCACCCACCGGCCCTTTCGGGCGTCCACCCCCAGCCAGCCGCTCCGCGCCTTGCCGTCGTAGCTCATGCCCTCCGGACGCCCCGAGAAGTCCGAGAAGTCCCCCCGGCCCCACACCGCCCAGCGCGCCGCCGCGGGGTCCGCTCCCCCGGACCCTTCCGCCGCCCCCAGCAGCCACGAGAAGGCGCTGGCGCGCAGAAGCTCCTCGGTGCCGATCCCCCGGCTCCAGCCCGCGCAGCCCCCGCCCGACCCGAGGCCGTCCCGCCGGGCGTCCCCGGCGCCGTAGCCGTCGAACCCGTGGCCGTCGAACCCCTGCCCATCCAATCCGTGCTGGCCGAATCCTTGCGGGTCCAACCCGCCCCAGGCACAGCCGCCCCCCGCGCCCTCCGCCCCCAGGCCCATGCCCGGGGCCGCGAACTCCAACCGCCGGCCCGCCAGCGTCAGGCCCGCCGCCGGCACGACGTTCGCCAGCCGCACGCCGATGTGGCCCAGCGCGCTCGACAGCGTCCGCGTCGCCACCCCCGACAGCGTGCGCTTCACCGCCGCCTTCGCCTCGCCCGTGACCGTCACCGTCACCTCGAAGGTCAGCACCGCGGCGTCCGAATCCGTCCGGTCGGCGTCCGCGTCCTCCGCACGGTACGTGAAGGTCCAGCTCCCCGACCTGCCCGGCGTCCCCGACAGCCGCCGCGTCACCGGATCGAAGTCCAGACCCGCAAGCCCCGCCGGCGACGACGTCAGGCCGTACGTCAGCGCCCCGTCGCCCCTTGTTGCCCGCGGCAGCACCAGCGGCGTCATCGCCCGCCCCCGGTCGAGCTTCACCGCCGCCACCGCCGCGCCGCCGAAGCTCGGCGCCGAGGACCGCACCGCCGGCGGTTGCTCGACTGCCGGCGGCGAGTGGCAAGGGACCTCGAAGTCACAAGGGATCTTGATTTTGAAGGTCTCGCTGGCCCTGTCCGTCTTGTCCACGGTCCTCGGATAGAGGAATCCGCTGGCGTAGCCGTCGGCGTCGTCGGCGGTGTAGGTGACGGCGAAGCTCCCGCCCGCGGTCGGCGCACCCGAGATCGTCCTCGTCGCCGAGTCGAAGAGCAGCCCCGGCGGCAGACCGGAGACGGCGTAGTAATAGGAAAACGTCAGACCGCCGGAAACGATGTCGCCGCCGGTCGCCTCGGGCAGCACAAGGGAGAACGGCTCGCCCACGGAGCCGTCCTGGTCCGGCACCGTCGCCGCGAATCGCGGCGTCGCGGTGTCGGCGAAGGTTCTCACATGGAACATCACGCGGGCCGTGACCGAGGCGCCGTGCGGGTCGGTGGCCGTCACATCCGCCAGCATTGCCGACCACCTCAACGCCGCGGCGCCCCTGAAAAACGCGCGCCCGTTATCGCTGGAGGTCTGTTGGGTGACCCACATGGCAGCCACGCGCACGTTGGCCGGCACTGGCTTCGGTTCGATAAAGAACGTCAGCTTGTCGCCATCCACATCGTCGAACAGCGGCACGAAGTGGGGCGACACCTCGGTGCTGCATACGCTCGGCCACTCCGAGATCTCCCCCCGCCGCCCTGCTAGCTGTCGGGTGCGCCCGGTGCGGATGCCGGATATCCAATAATTGAGTGCCTCTACAGTCGTGCTCGGGTCCCTGATCTCGCAGATGTTTCCTTCCGGCCAGACCCCATTGTATTGCAGCATCCGCGGCGCATTGTTGGTCGACGGCGGCGAGCCGGTCGTGGCGCTGGCCGAGTCCGACCACTCGCCCCCGCCGGCCCCGGTCACCGCGCGCACCTGCACCCGGTAGGTAGTGTTCGCCAGCAGCCCACCGACGGTCGCCGACACCTGGCCCGGCCCGATGTCCGGCAGGCCCGCCCTGTCTTCGACCCAGTCCGCCTCGTCCGTCGGGTCCTGACTCCCGGCGTAGTAGCGCACTTCGTAGCCCTTGGGAGTACCCGTCCCCAGGTCGGCGGGGGGAGACCACGACACGCTGAGCGCGCCGCTATTCGCTGCCGCGGTCGCGGCAACCGACGTCGGCTTGCCCGGCAGGGTCTGCACGTAGCCGTGGAGAGCGATCTTCAGGGGCCACGTGTTGCCGCCCCTATTCTCGCTGCTCCACCAATTCCTGTATCCCGCCCTGTAGGCAATGCTCCATTCCGGCAGCCCGCCCGCATCCTCGGCGTCCGAGCTCGTCACCTTCACCACGTGTCCGGCGGCTGGGGTGGTCACGTCCAGGAACAGCCGGTAGGTCGTGTTGGGGGCCAAGTCGATGCCTTTGCCGGTTGCCGTGTGCCGGTTCAGGCCGGCAACCAAACTGCCCGGGGGGTTGTCAAGGGTGGCGAAATGGGTCCCGGGGAAGTCGTAGACAGTCTTCCCCTTGGCGTGGGTCTCGATCGAGAGGGTGTAGGCCGGGTTGCCTGTCACCTGCGAGAGCGCAATGTCCACTCCGGTCAGCTTGTAGCCCGTGGGGGACGAGCCGGTGGTGAACGGCTGCCACAGATCTTTCCCAAACGACCGACCGAAGTTGGCGTCGCGCTGCAAGTTGTTGCTGACCAGCTTGACCGCCGTCTGGGCCGGCGCGGGCGCGGCCCAGGCCAGTGCCGCCAGCAGCAGCGCCAGCGGTCCGAGCAGCGGGCACGCAGGCCGCCGCCGAGCAATCCCTGTCAGGCCGTTTCCGATCGCGCCAAGTCGCATTCGCCACCTCCCTCGCGCCGCCCCTCTCAGAACCGCAGCCTGAGGTCGAGCAACACGCCGTGCTCGGCCCCGCCGTTGCCGCCCTCGCGGCGCTCGCCCGACAGCTCCATCCCGAGGTCCGCCCGCCAGCCGTCGAAACGCGTCCCGACCCGCAGCCGACGACCCTTCGACATCCCCGCCTCCACGAACGGCGTCAACAGACCGCCCGCCGGCGCCACCGCGACCCCGTAGCCGACGCGCACGTCCACGGCCGCCTCTTCCCCGCGCCCCCCCCCCCCCCCGGGACGGGCCCCACCGCCCGCCCCCCCGGCCCCACCGCGCCCCGGTAGCCGATGCGCACGTCCAGGGCCGCCTCTTCCCCGGCCCCCGAAAGCCCCGGCAACTCGTCTCGCCACAGCGCCTCCGCGCCGCCCGTGCCCGCGCCCCAGCGCGGCCTGAGCGACAGCGACAGCCCCCGCCCACGAGCCCCGGGACCGAGCCGCGCGGTCACGCTCACGCCCCGCTCCCGAGCACCCTCCTCGGCGTGCGCCGCCAGCAGCCGGCCGCGCGCCTCCACCTCCACACGCGGCGCCGTGTACCGCACACCGCCCGCTACCTCCAAACCGCTCCCCTCCAGCCCGTCGCCGCCGTCCCGCCGCCCCGCAACCTCCATGAACGGCGTCAGCGCCGTCTCCTCGCCCAGCGCCAGCCGCCGCGTAGCCTCCAGACCCACGCGGGCGCGCCAACTGTCCGCGCTCACCCCGCCGATGAACTCCGGACCCGCCCCGATCTCCATCCGCGCCAGGCTCGCGTCCGCCCGAGCCGCCAGCTCGATCCCCGCAACCTCGAGCAGCTCCCGGCGCCCCCCCGCCGATCCCATCCGCATCGTCAGATCGCTGGTCGCGGCCTCGGCGCCCTCGGGCATGTGCCGCGCCTCCCCGCTCCCCGCCCCGAGAACCCCGCGCACCTCCAGCCCCTTCGCCAACGTCCAGCGCCCGTACGGGTAGAGCGCCGTCAGCGTCGTCTCCAGCCGTCCACCCGCCGCGCCGCCTTCGTAGCTGTAGTCTGCTTCCGAAACGCCATGCGACAACGCCAGCCCGGCCACCCACCGGTCCTTCCGGGCGTCCACCCCCAGCCAGCCGCTCCGAGCCTTGCCGTCGTAGCTCATGCCCTCCGGCCGGCCCGCGAAGTCCGAGAAGTCCCCCCGGCCCCACACCGCCCAGCGCGCCGCCGCGGGGTCCGCTCCCCCGGACCCTTCCGCCGCCCCCAGCAGCCACGAGAAGGCGCTGGCGCCCAGAAGCTCATCGGTGCCGATCCCCCGGCTCCACCCCGCGCAGCCCCCGCCCGACCCGAGGCCGGCCCACCCGGCGTCCCCGACGCCGTGCCGGTCGAGGCCGTGGCGGTTGAACCCGTAGCGGTCGAACCCGTGGCGGTCCATCCCGTGCCGATCCATCCCGTGCCGATCCGACCCGCCCCAGGCGCAGCCGCCCGCACCCATGCCGGGGGGCGCGAACTCCAGCCGCCGGCCCGCCAGCGTCAGACCCCCCGCCGGCACGACGTTCCCCAGCCGCAGGCCGATGTGGCCCAGGGCGCTCGACAGCGTCCGCGTCGCCACCCCCGACAGCGTGCGCTTCACGGCCGCCTTCGCCCGGGCCATGACCGTCACCGTCACCTCGAAGGTCAGCACCGCGGCGTCGGAATCCGTCCGGTCGGCGTCGGCGTCCTCGGCCCGGTACGTGAAGGTCCAGCGCCCCGAAGTGCCCGGCGTCCCCGAGAGCCGCCGCGTGGCGGCATCGAAGTCCAGCCCTGCCAGACCCGCGGGCGCGGACGTGAGGCTGTACGCCAGCGCCCCGTCGCCCCCCGTTGCCCGCGGCAGCACCACCGGCGCCATCGCCCGGCCCCGGTCGAGCGTCAGCGCCGCCACCGCCGCGCCGCCGAAGCTCGGCGCCGGGGACGGTTGTGGCGGCCGGGCGGGATCCGGCGTGCGGTTGGTCACTTCCAGGCCGGCGAAGTCCGCCACCGCCTCGTTGGCATTGTCGGCGTCCTTCAGCGGGTTGGCGTTGTCCCCCGCCGTGTAGCTCACCGTGATGCCGGCGTCGCCATGCGCTACCGCCGGGCTCAGGGTCAACTCCACCCTGGTCGCGTCCCCGCGCTTGAACCTGACCACCCTCGCGGTGGTGGGGGAGTTGTCGGTCCCCGCGACGGTAAAGCGCGCCGCCTCCGGGGGCGCGGCCGTGTCCAGCTCCCCGTCGAAGGCGATGGTCAGCCTCGACCCGTTCACCGTCGCGCCGGCCGGCGCCGGCGGCGTGTTGTTCGTCACCCCGGTATCGAGGTCCGCGACCGCCTTGCCGCCGGCGCCCCGCAGCTTCACGCCCGCATGACCGGACTGGTCCAGCAGCACGAACACCGACTCGCCGTGCGCGACCGCCGAGGTCAGGGTCGCCTTTGCCGTCCCGCCCGAGACCGTCACCTGCGAGCCCGAGCCGGGGATGGTGCGGGCGGGCTCGCCCGGGGCCTGCGCCGTAACCGTGAACACGGACCCCGCCGGCCGCGAGTCCGGGTCCAGGTCCTCGCCGAAGGCGACCGCCAGCTCGTCCCCGTTCACCGCCGCGCTCAGGAAAACCGCCAGCGCGGGATCAGGCTTGGCCTCGCCGTGGATGGCAAGCTTGACGGATCTCCGTTGGGTGTTGGTCCACGTGGTCGAGCTTCGGTGCCGCCACCGCAACCCGTCCCCGATACTCCAGCCCGCCGCCCCGGTGGCATCCTCCGCGCCCGAGTCCGCAAGGAGGATTCTGCTCCGCGAATCTTCCGAGCCGGTGCTGGAGTCGACCACCACCCAATACTTCGTGCCCGCGGCCAGATCGATGCCGCCGCCGGTTGCGGTGAACCGATGGAGGCGGTTGACCGCGGTCAGCGAGGCCGGGTTGGCGAGCGTATCGAGGACGGCGCCCGGAGCGCCGGACGAGTCGTCATGAAGTTTCACGGCGTAGACGGGCGGGGTCCGCGCGGTGGACCGTATGTAGACGTCCACTCCGGTCAGCTTGTAGCCATGGGTGTGGCCGCCGGTCGTGAACGCCTGCGCGGTATCGACGTCGAACGCCACGGTAACGGCGCCCGCCCGCCCGGTGTTGCTGACCAGGGCGTAGGGGGTCGCGGCGCCCCTCGTGTTGTTGGCCACCGCCTGGCCGGTGAAGTCCGCCACCGCGTTCATCGCATTGTCGGCGTCCTTCAGCCGGTTCGCGTCGCCGCCCCCGGCGTAGCCCACCGTGATGCCGGCGTCGCCCCGCGTCACCGCCGGGCTCAGGGTCAGCTCCACCATGGTCGTGGTGGCGTCGGCGCTCCTGAACACGACATCGGTGACGGTCGTGGGGGTGCCGGTCCCCGCGACCGCAAAGCGCGCCGCCGCCGGCGCCGCTGCCATGTCCAGCGCGCCGTCGAAGGCCAGCGTCAGCGTCGCACCGTCCACCGTCGCGCCCGCCGGCGCCGGCGGCGTGTTGATGGTCACCGCCTGGCCGGTGAAGTCCGCCACCTTGTTGGGGGTCGAGGCGGTGTCCCGGAGCGGGTCCGCCTCGCTGCCCGCAGTGTACGCCACCGTCGCGGTCTCACCGTGGCCGATGGCCCTTTGCAGGGTCACCGTGACCTCGTCGCCGGAGATGGTCGCCGTGCCCGAACCGAAGACATTCGTGGCAGCGCCACCACGCGCGGGCGTGGCGGCCAACCTGAACCTGACGCCCGCGGGCGGCGAAGCGCGGTCGAGGGTCTCGGTAAAGGTCACGGTCAGCGTGTTCCCGCTTACGGCCGCGCTCCGGAACATCGGAGACCGGTTCGGCGTGTTGTTGGTCACCGTCCGGTTGGCGCCGCCCGCCTGAAGGCGCCACTTGTTCTGCGTGAACGGCGCGGTCGTCTTGGCGTATCTCACCGTTATCCCCGTGTTGCCGTGTTCCACGGGCGGATGCAGGGTCAGGACCACCGAGTCGCCGCTGATGGCGACCGCGTTCACCGAGGTCGCGTTGGCGGTTCCCTTGACGGTGAAGTTGGACGCCGGCGGCACCGCACCGCGGTGCAGCGGCTGGTTGTAGTTCAACGTCAGCCGGTCGCCGGTCGCGACCGCCCCTCCCAGGTGCGGGGCGCCGGCGTTGGGCCACGCGTTGTTCGCCAGGTTGAACTCCGTCACCGGCTCCAGCTTGCTGCCGCTCGAACCCTGGATGCCGCTCGTGTCGGAGATGCTGATGCGAACCTTTACGAGCACGTTTCTGTCGTAGTCCGTTTCAATCGTAATCCGGTTGCCCGAAATCGCGAGGTTGCGGACGGTCCCAAGGTTGCGGGAAAGCTTGAACTGGGTCACGGCCGGGGCGGCTTGGGTCGTGTCCAGAGACTCGCTGAAGTAGAGCCTCACCGTCGCTCCACGACTGGAAAAATCAACCGTGCCCTCGACGAGCCTCAGCAACCCCGCTTGCCAGTCCACCTTGTGGTCCGCGTCGTGGCCGAGCCCCGTATGGGTCAGGCTTGCGTCCGCCTTCGTCGCCGTCGACACGATCATGCCGCCGTTCAGCGCCAGCGAGTTCTTGAGCACCGCGACGCCTCGTGTCGAGACGCTCGGCTTGACCACCGTGTAGACGAACGTCAGCATCGTCGTGCCGCTGCCACCGTCGTAGTGCGCCCACTTCACGCCGGCGTCCGGGGCCATCCTGATCTTCAGCCGCGGCTTGCCGCCGTCCGTGTCCACGGTCACCGCCCGGTCGAAGGTCAGCCGCACCCGGATCTCCTCGCCCCCCGCGTAGGTCTCCGGGGTGCCGTTGCCGTCCATGTCCCTGGAAGGCAGCGAGACCATCGCCACCGCCGTCACCGCCGGTTTCGTCACCTGCGTGGTGTTGGTCACCGACCGGCCGCTCAAGTCGCCCGCGTCGATGAGCGCGTGGTTCCGGATGGGGTTCGTGCCTGCCGTGTAGGACACCGTCACTGTCTGGCCGGCGGTCACCGCCGTGCCCAGGGTCAGCGTCACCGCATCGCCGGACACCACGACATTCGTGGGATTCCGGGCCGCGCCTTCCACCGTGACCGTGTAGTCGGTGGTGGCCGGCGTCGAGCCCGGGTCCAGCCTCTCGTCGTAATCGAGCTTCAGCGCCGCCCCGTCCACCCTGGCGCTCCGAAGTTCCGGCGCCGTCGTGTCCTTCGCGCGGCCATGGACGGCGATCTTCAGGGCGATGTAGCCCGGGGACCACGAGGACCCCGAGTGCCAGGACCGAACCTCCAGGGAATCGGAAATGCTCCAGCCAGGCCACACGCCGGCATCCTCGGCGTTCGAGTTCGTCTTGCCCAGGTGGTCGGTGGCGCTCGGATCGGCCGTCACGTCCAGGAACACGGCGTAGGTCGTGTCGGCGGCCAGGTCGATGCCGTCGCCGGATGCCTCGTGCCGGTTCAAGCCTTCAGCCAAGCTGGCCGGGTTGGCAAGCGTACCCACCGGTCGGGCCCCGTCCGAGGTGACGATTTTCAGGCTGTAGGTTGCCGGAGTTGCCCCTACCGCGATCAGATCAACGTCCACCCCGGTCAGCTTGTAGCCGCCGCTAGCGCCGCCGGTGGTGAACCTCTGGAGGTAGTCCGCTTGGAGAGAGGAATCCCACGGGTTGTCGGCCGCCTGCCCGGTGTTGCTCACCAGCGTGACGTCCGCCGGCGACTGCGCCGCCACCGGGGCGGCGAAAACGAGCGCCGCCAACAGCGCGAGCAGCGCCGCCGCGCGGGCAGGGAACGGATGCACGGGACGGAAACGGGAGCCCGGAAAGGACGGTGTGAGCGGGCGCACGTCCTGGCCCGCGCCAGGAGCATGCCATTCGCGCGGACGAGCGATCAGATCGGCCTCCACCGGAACGTCACCGAGCCGCGCGGCCAGGAGTCTGTCCGAGAATTTGAACGGCGTCCTTCGACTTCGCGACGCTTCCGCGTCGCTACGCTCAGGACGAACGGTTGTGATAGCCATGCTCCGTTCGGCCTGAGCCCTTCGACAAGCCCAGGACAGGCGTAGCGGAGCGTCAGCGAAGCGAAGTCGAAGGACACGACACTAGTGTCGCGTCCCGTACTCCTGTTCACTGCTCCCGTGTGGCACCGAAGGCGCCGATGTGGTCGGCGGTGTCGAACAGGCCCCAGGCCTCCTGGTGTTCGTCGCCGTGAAAGTTGCCGGACAGGTAGTCGCTGCCCGTCGTGCCGGTGCTGAAGCCGCCGGCGACGAGCGGCATGTCGGCCCAGCCCGCCGCGCCGATGGACTGGCCGGGCACCTCGATGGCGACGCCGACGCGGGGCTGCGACAGGTCCGCGATGGTCACCGTGGCGGTGCCCATGTGCCGCACGAAATCGCTGATCGTCACCGCCTCGGCGATGCCCGTCCAGCTCGCGCTGCCCGTGCCCGCCGGGTTGGTGCCGGAGGCATCGCCCAGGGCGTAGGCCGAGGCAGTGTCGAAATTACCGGTGTACGGCGTCCCGTCGATCCGCACCGTCAGCGCCCCGGAGCCGATCTGCACCGCCGCAAAGCCGTGCTCCCCCCAGAACCCGTAGCTGTCCACGTCCGGAGAAGCGCTCACCGTCACCCCCGAGAGCACCTCCGAGATCTCGAAATCGCCGCTGGCGCTCACCGTGTCGAAACCGTCCCGCGATCCCAGCGCCACGTCGAGCTCATCGGCGGTGGCGGCGGGCTCGATCAGGCTCCGCACCGTGATCTCCGTGCCGTCCCCGGCGACGCAGCGCGTTCCGCTGCAAGACATGGGCTCGACCAAGGTCTCGTCGATCATTTCTCCATCCACGGACAGCGAATAGCGGGTGCGGAGCCCGGAAACGAGCAGCGTGTCGGAGCGCTCAAGGAAGTCTTCGAGCCGGACCACACTCGGCTCCTGCGGCGGGTCCGGCGGGGTCACCGGTGGAGGAGGGGTCACCGGTGGAGGGGTCACCGGTGGAGGGGTCACCGGTGGAGGAGGGCCGCCCCCGGTCGAGCCTCCACCGCCGCCGCAGGCCCCGAGCATCAGGGCGGCCGCCACCACGAACGCCATCGGAAGGGCCTGGAACTTCATGGCAAAGAAAACCTCTTTCACTCGTCGCAATCCTCGATACATCCTCGCGTCTCCCCTCTCAGAACCGCACCCTGAGGTCGAGCAACACGCCGTGCTCGGCCTCGCCGTTGCCGCCCTCGCGGCGCTCGCCCGACAGCTCCATCCCGAGGATCAGCGCTATCTCCTCATCCCCGGCCGCGAGCACAAGCGCCGCCAGCAGTCCCGGACCCGATCCCGGGGCGCACCAAAGGGCGGCGGCGCGTGCCCGGGCAGAGCGGAAGAAACGGGAGGAAACGTGCCGGCGACGGCAACCCTCGCGTGCGTCAACGGCATATTCACAAACGGTCATCGCCATCTCCCGGCCCCGAGCCAAAACAGATGATGATGCCATAGTTACAATAAATTTATCGTGTCTATTCTGGACTATTTGATATTATTTTCATAAATTTATTGGGAACTGTAAACTTCGCATCGTGTCAATCGAAGATGTCCCCGTGATGACTTGTAGGGGCGGGCACCACGCGCGGAAGGACACTGGCGAGGGTTCGCCGGTCCAGGCTGTTGGCGAAGTCAACCCCTCTCAGAACCGCACCCTGAGGTCGAGCAACACGCCATGCTCGGCCTCGCCGTTGCCGCTCTCGCGCCGCTCGCCCGACAGCTCCATCCCGAGGTCCGCCCGCCACCCGTCGAAGCGCGTCCCGACCCGCAGCCGACGGCTCTCCGACATCCCTGCCTCCACGAACGGCGTCAACAGCCCCCGCTCCGCGAGCCCGACCCCGTAGCCGACGCGGGCGTCCAAGGCCGCCTCTTCCCCATCCCCCGAAAGCCCCGGCAGCTCGTCGCGCCACAGCGCCTCCGCGCCGCCCGTGCCCGCGTCCCAGCGCGGCTTGAGCGACAGCGACAGCCCCCGCCCACGAGCCCCAGGACCGAGCCGCGCGGTCACGCTCACACCCCGCTCCCGAGCACCTTCCTCGGCGTGCGCCGCAAGCAGCCGCCCGCGCGCCTCCACCTCCACCCGCGGCGCCGTGTACCGCACACCGCCCGCTACCTCCAAACCGCTCCCCTCCAGCCCGTCGCCGCCGTCCCGCCGTCCCGCAACCTCCATGAACGGCGTCAGCGCCGTCTCCTCGCCCAACGCCAGCCGCCGCGTAGCCTCCAGACCCACCCGCGCGCGCCAACTGTCCGCGCTCACCCCATCGATGAACTCCGGCCCCGCCTCGATCTCCATCCGCACCACGCTCGCGTCCGCCCGAGCCGCCAACTCGATCCCCGCTACCTCGAGCAGCTCCCGGCGGACCCCGGCCGAGCCCATCCGCATCGTCAGATCGCTGGTCGCGGCCTCGGCGCCTTCGGGCATGTGACGCGCCTCCCCGCTCCCCGCCCCCAGCACCCCGCGCACCTCCAGCCCCTCCGCCAACGTCCAGCGCCCGTACGGGTAGAGTGCCGTCAGCGTCGTCTCCAGCCGCCCACCCGCGGCCCCGCCTTCGTAGCTGTAGTCCGCCTCCGAGACCCCGTGGGACAACGCCAGCCCGGCCACCCACCGGCCCCGCCGGGCGTCCACCCCCAGCCAGCCGCTCCGAGCCTTGCCGTCGTAGCTCATGCCCTCCGGACGGCCCGCGAAGTCCGAGAAGTCCCCCCGGCCCCACACCGCCCAGCGCGCCGCCGCGGGGTCCGCTCCCCCGGACCCTTCCGCCGCCCCCAGCAGCC
>MKWU01004213.1_pt1 | contig 17402 bp, 16 predicted proteins | sample 809101 | NCBI WGS metagenome assembly MKWU01 (sample SAMN05860141, study PRJNA318959) | sponge metagenome | host: Aplysina aerophoba | place: Slovenia: Piran, Adriatic Sea, Gulf of Piran | collected 2013-05-07 | reverse complement strand
AACCTTTCCTCCCGCCCGGAGACCGCGTGAACCCGGAAAATTTTCGGCCAACCCATAACCGAAAACGTATGAAAAACGTCAAACATTGCTGCAACAATTGCCATTTCCTAAATAAGTCTCCTAACATCGACCGTGCTGGTGAGGCGAACCTGACATGGAACAAGGAAGACCGCGCCAAGCTCAACGTGCAAGACCACTACACAGCTTCTTGCTGGCGTGGCATTTGGGACACGAGAATAGATCAAAGATTGAACTCGCAATTCCCCGTTCTGCTCACCCGCGACAGGCGTGATGAGTGTTTCTTTATCGAACACTATCCTGGCATGTCGTACGATGCAGCCACCGAACTGCACCGAATCAGAAACGATAATCGCCAGTTGAAGAAGAGCTACAAGTACACCCAAATTGCGCTTTGGATAGCAGTGGCCGGCGTGGTCGCAAACTCGGCATACAATGTCATAACCGACATTTTTCTGATGCCTCCCTGCCCATTTTGAGACAGCCTGCGTATGAGTTTCCTCCTGGAGAGGAAACTGCAATTTCACGCCCTGGCAGGGGATTTTCAGCCCCGCCACCTGCTCATTTTGAACACCCTGGCTTTGACGCGTTTCGGCGGAGGATTGCGATTTTCGTCGCGGGCCAAGAATTTTGCACAGGGCTAACCGGGGATTTTGACTTCCGTGCCCTGCAACCTAAGCGTCAAAATCTAAGGGAATTATATACCTGTGTACACCAAGACAGGCTCCGTCAATTGCGGAGGGAGATGGTCAGGGGTAGTTCCGAATTCGCGTGCGCCGTGTCTTGGCACCAAATTATAACGGTCATACCATCGAAGGTAAATCGCAGACACCCGTACCCCCGAGGAAATTTCGCTACTCGGTATTCTTTTGAACGGTGATTGAATCCGACCAAGATTGTGACGAAAATCGTTTCCTTTGACAAGCGGGACGCCGTAAGCTATACCACGATACGCCTCCGCGCCGGGATGCCCTTTGATCCCCGGGCGGAGCGGTCGATATGGTACGTGCTCAATCGATTGGAGACCAAAGGGGCTATCGTCAATCTGAACGCTAATGCCCGGCCAGAGGGCCGTTGGCGGACCCGCAGAATCGATTGACCAACCAGAGTTGAGGCGCGACAGCGGGTCAAGGCAGCCTACTGGCTGGTATTAACTTTTTCACGAGGATTGGAATGACCATGGAGAGGGAAAATGATTCTCTAGCGAGATTAGTGCAACGGCAACTGCTACTGTTGGACCATCAAGAAAGAGACGATGAAACAGGATTGCTCAGTTGGCCAATGATGTCCAGCGTTTCAGCGCGTCAATCTTTGAGGCTTTTCGAGATATTGGAGCACGCGGGTTGGATAGCTGGATTCCCGGCGGGGCATTGGGGGTTCAGCTGCACAATAACCAATCCCGGGGCGAACATCTTGGCGGAAATTCGAAACGGGAGCCCACTTACAGGGGACCGCTTAGAATTCACGGATGACGATCGTGCCACGTTGGACAACGCTGGGAACGACGCAGTGTTCATAGTACACGGCGATGATCTGACCCAGGGTAACCCTTTCGCCCTTGAGGTGCGACGTGTCATCGAATCATGGGGCATGTCTGCACAGGTCCTCGATGCGAACCCAGGAGAAGTGTTGCTCAACGCCGTCATGAGGCAAATCACTAATTGCGGGGCCGCGGTTTGCGTATGGGATGCAGACCGGGAAGACCCAGAGAAGGGTAATATCCGGCCAAACGTCACGCTCGAAACCGGCGTAGCACTGGGATACTTGGGACACGACCGAGTGTTCGTAATCAAAAGACGAGATAACCTGATGGCGCCGTCGGACTTCGGCGGTGTCGTCTGGATGAATGACAACGACTGGCGGGATAAGTTGCCCGGTGCATTATACCGAGTGCTGCGCACACCCGCATGAGTTCGCATAGTGCGTCGCCAGACGAGCCAATTGAACCTTGGATCTTACAACAAGTGTGACCCACAACTGAACATCGAGGGGTCATTGAGGAAATTCCTAAACTCCCGATGACGTACGAACTGCGGCTGTGTCGTTAGTAGGAATCCTCTCGTTTATTCCCGTGTAGCCGACGGCCAACCCGACCAGCGGCCCCAACCGTGCCGTAGTCCACAAAATGCCATCGCATCCCAGTGGCAATGAAATGGTACGACGCTCCGCTTTCCCGGCCGCTCACTGTTCCCAGTCAGTCCGAGCAAGGCGCAATGCGGTGGCCCCATCCTTGCGCGCCGACGCGCCAGCAGGGTCACGCGCACTTGTAGGTGTCTGCTCAGTTCCCGGATGCGACCGGACATGCTATGCTGCTGACAAATCAAGAAAATGCCGCGCATAGGTGTTGTTGCGCCTATGCGCGGCCAGAGCCGACGCGGAGATTTACCGGTCACCGTCAGCCTATCCAAAGCGATCCTACCCCCTTCGATGGTGGCTTTGCAAGTCTCCGCGACCCATTTGCGGAGACTTTTCCATGCCTATCCAACAACGCCGCACGAGGCGCGTCTCGACGCAGGTCCGCGCCCAAGCTAAAACCCCAAATAGTACCAAACCGAAAATCTCGGGCCTTGTGTCCAAGTTCAAAAAAGCAAATTCCGCCCGAAAACGTACAAAAAATCTGCACCCCAACAACCCGGCCGCACAGGGCAAGGCCGTTATAAATTCCTTGCGCGACAAGGGGCCGCGACGGGTTACTAAAAGGCACAGGCCCTAAGGAGGAATGATGGAACGAAAGATTACACGTCTCAGTGGATTGACTCTAACTGAGAGAACGGGGAGTACGGACGTGATAGATTGGGTCTATTCTTCTCCAATTCTCGGAGAGATAGATGGCGAGCTCAAGTTCCGCGAGAGCCTAGAGGCAGATATGGAGGGTTGGACGTGGGAAATGAATGTTCATTCTCGCCGGCTCCGGTCGGGTAATGTACCCTTGGATTTGCTTTCAGGACCCTTGGAGCAGAAGGTTGAGGAGCTTGAAAAGCGCTTGGTGAAACTGGATGAAGAGAATACTCCGGAGAACTCTCCGGAAGCTCGGCGGAGGAAAGAAATAGACGATATTTTTGACTCGTGAGCTGTCCTATCTCAAACGCCTCGAAGAAATGCACCGGCCCGACAACTCGTCGCAAGCACAGCTCAGAAGGTGGTTAGACCCACTATTCGACAGTCCCGGGATTTTGCGGAGCTGGACAAGGGAGCCATCGACCATCTGACGGGTTGGTTCGACTGGTTGCAGGAGGAAACCCTGCTGCCGTTCCCGCAGATGGACGCCGCCCCCGTGCGCTGCCAGATTGACGATGTGGTGGTAATGGCCCTGGGCATTGACCCTGAATGGGTCGCCGCCGTGAGACGCGAGATGGCGCGGGAGCCGTCGGTGACCGACCGTAGGGCCGCTGTTTCATGAAAGAGGAGTTATGTACAACCTTTTGGTGGTGAATTACGACGACGACCCCAACTACTGGGAGAACAATGCCACGCGATGGGTGCGGGCATTGCCACAGGGATGGGGACGCAATCGCATGCCGGAACGAGAGCGATGGGACGAGCTACGGAAACGTCCTTGTCTCTTTACATACGAACTCAAACCGCCTGTGGTTGTAGGGCATATCGGCGAAATCGTAGATGCGGACTTTCCAGATATAAAGTACGAATTGGATGACAGTATTGAAATCAGTCGCTACCGTCTCCGAGACCTTGGCTTCAAAACAGGTGATGAACATAAAACGCAATGGATCGAGAAGGAGGATGTTGACCTGTACAAAGTCGTAACCAAATGGCGACGGCAGGAATGTAACGTCCGCCCCTTGCCCACAGAAGCGGAACAGAGGCGGGTATGGGGGAACGATTACCTGTGGAAGCCTCGGTTGTTCTTGAGCCATCGTGCAGCATATCGCAGCAAAGTTTCGCAAGTGAAGGTGCTGCTGGAGCATGCAGGATGCGCCTGCTTCGTCGCTCACGAAGACATTGAGCCCGGCTCCATCTGGCATGACGAGATCATCCACGCCCTGGATACCATGCAGGTATTCATCGGATTCATAACCGACGATTTCCATACAGGAGGTTGGCCTGACCAAGAAGTCGGGTATGCACACCAGCGGGGAATCCCGAAAGTCTTCCTGAAGTTAGGACAATGCGATCCTAGAGGCGCGGTAGCTATTGAACAGGCATTGTCTGTGAACTGGAATAACGCAGTTGCTAAACTGATCCTACATTTGCGCGAGAGCGGACTCATACCCAAACAAGGGCCAGCATGGCCTTTGCCCAAAGACGTGGATCGCCTGCCGTGGGAACCTTATATTGACGAGCACGGGTCCTACCACCCTCCCGCATAGAAAGACAACTACTGCCTGATGGTTACGCCTAGACCAACATCCGAAGCGCGGCGGGCGGATGGCCGGCGACTACCCTACGCCGATCTAATCGGCCCGCTCGCAACCCGACGGCCGATGATGTTGTCGGTCATCGTCGGTTGTGGCTCAGTTTGAAGTCCAGTAGTTGCGATGGGAGTGAACAGCCTACAAAGCGTTGAGTATGTGGGCGGACATCAAGACCGGTCGCGCCACGGCGGAAGAATCCTATTGATAACGATAGGCTCAAGTCGTGCCGATTCAAACCAAGCGAGAGACCCTATCCTTTCGCAGACTGATGGGATATATTCCGGGTATGGAGTTGCGAAAACTGGCTCTCGTCCAAGTTTCGAGCACAGCCGTCAGCGTACTACCGCTCGACGGTTTTTACTTGACCTGCGCCGACTATAGCAGCCTCCAAGCGACTGACCACACGGGTCTTTGACTCCACATCATCTGGAGGATAACCGTGAACACATACGCCGAGTACGACGAATTCAGCGCAATGGTCAAAAAAGAGATGGATAGGATGCAAGAGCACGTTGGCAAAATGCCGACGTGCCTCGTGCAGATATTGGGCACCGGGAGAAGACCTGGTTTCGTAGAGCGCTATTTATCGCCTGTCGATTGTGTGATGGGCTACCACGACGTGGAACGCCACGAACAACATCCGGATGGACTCCAGCTGGCACTCAAAAAAATGCGGGAGCACCGCAACAGGTTCGTATCACGTTGGGGGCAGAGCCCAAGATACCGAGGCGGCACACGCAGCCGGAATACCCGCTATCGGCGCAGGCTGTGGGAGTCTGGAATTGGATCTCCTAAAACAATCGAATCCCGACGAAAACTTCATGTCAGTCTCAGAACTCGAAGCGTTGCTCATGGACGCCATAACCTGACCACCGAAACAAGTCAGGATTGGCATCCTCACCTGGACGGCGACCACCACTGTCACATCGGGCCCTGTGCAGTGGTCGGCTCCACCCCAAGTTCAACGATTACTGCCGTCTCATGGAACATGGCGTTTCCGTTGATGTGAAAAGTGCTGAACGGTCGCTGAGGAACAGACATGGATGAGATTGTTTGTTGGGCGGAAAGGCCACCGGGTCGCGATCCGACTGTTCATTATTGGACTGAAGCCACAGGTGGCAGTCGTTACCGTCTGTGCGATGGTGGTCTATGGCCATATGCAGCGACCGGGTCGGTCTCACATTCTGCATCTTTCGGAGAGGGAATCCCTTTCGTTCCGTGCAGAGCATGCCACGCAACGTACTTGGCTGACGTTCTCCATGGGCAGAAGGTGGTGAACCTTCTGCCACTCCCGCCATCATCCGATGTCCGTGTACCGGTTAACTTTGAGGCACCATATGAGCCTCAAAAAGAACCATATCCCCTAAAAAATGGGGCTTATGACAAAGAAAACGTGGTATCATACGATGCAAGGGGAACAACGATGCCACGGATTCCATTAAGCCTGTTTGCACAATTTTACGAAGCCCGTCCTGCGGCCCAGGTGCGTATCGTCCGGGATATTCGGACAAGAATGCTGAATCCACGGGAGTATCGGCGCCGGTATCATTACTTGGCGCTTCGGAATTACATGGACCACACCCATTGGGCTCCACAGTGCATCGAACCATTCCAAAATGGATTCGAATATTTCCTCTCTAATGAGAAGGCTGACAAACGGGAACTCTTTCGGAAACTGGGGAACCAGTACGTTTCCTTCTGGCAAGATATGCAGGGCAGTTATTTTCCTGTTCCGCCGGTCGATGTCGCGATGGACGACTTGGTTGTCATGGTGAGACCAGAAATAGGGATGTTATCTCATGGGGATCGGATGGTTCTCAAAATCTGGTTCAATATGACCGCTCCGACCCGCCAAACGAGGCAGGTGATCCATCATTTCATGGAGCGAGCGAGGGACGAATCGGATGGATGGTCTGACGGATGGAATGTGGGGCTGTTAGATATACCCCGTAAACGTATCCCAGCACCTTTGCGTCCTGCCAGGGATTTCCGGCTGGGACTTGAAGGCCAGGTATCAGCGTTTCTTCGTTTATGGGAATCTCTTGAAGCAGAGGCTAGAAGAACGGAGGAAGAGGGCCCCTTGAGCTGAAGACAGTAGTTGGTCTGCTTGGGTCAGGGGTCAACGACGGGTTCATACGAACCAGACTGTACTACAGTGAAGGGTGTCCATGACATGGCATACGACAGGTCGTGGACAAACTTGCCCAGGCTGTCTCCCTAGGGTCGTTGTTACGCAACCGAACAGGGTCGACAAACAACTACTACTTTCCGGCCACCATCGACACCGATTCGATTCACTCGTTTGGTTCGCGATTGAGGATATTCCCGGACCACGCGCTGTCTGCTAAAATATGTTCTAATTTTGGGTTTTCTAAAAAAACCGTCGAATACGAGGCGCACCTGGATGACCTAACCACCTAATAACGTCGAAACCCCGCTGACGCAACAGCGGGGCGACGGCCAAATTACATACCCCACCCAAGAGGGTGTTCCAAGCGGGCGCCGTTATTCTATCAACTGACATACGACGTTTGCAACCCTCTTGGTGGGCTCACTATGACCCTACAGGAGGGATTTTTATGTCCCAAACGAATAATGGGAAGAAGGTTTACGTACACGGCCACAATCGGAAAGATGGTACTTGGGTGCCGCCGCATTATCGGAGCACTCCTGACCCACGACGCCGCCGGCCAGGACGCGGGCCTCGACGTTAGTTGCCACGCACGAACCTCCGTCAAAAATCTGGCGGGGGTAGGGGAGGTCATCTCATGGAACGCACAGTAAAAGTCGGCGATATGGAGTTCACTGTCCGTAAAGGGCATGGCGCATGTAATCTGGAAGTCGTTGAAGGCAATGATGTTGGCCAGGTGACCTGGCACCCTGCCACTCAACGATTTCGTGGGTCGTTTAAAGGTTGGGGATCGGACGCGGGTACTGTTGAGGGTGCCGTACAAATAGCCGCGCGGAGGATTATTGAAACGCGGCAAGGGATTGCCGAAGACGACGCTTGCAAGGCTATGCAGGCATACCTTGACGAAGATAAGCCGGTTATAGGAAAAGCCGGCGAATAGAAAAGGAGGTCAGTTGTGGCTCGATATATCATCACGTACGACCTGCGGAAGCCCGGCCGCAATTACGATGAGCTGTACAAGCGCATCAAGTCATACGGGTCGTGGGCTCATATTACTGAGTCGTCATGGGCTGTGGCGACGACGCAGACTTCCGGTCAGATAAGGGATCACCTTAAGGGCGCGATGGACAGCGACGACAAGCTCCTTGTAGGCATCCTGGGTACCTCCGCGTGGTTCGGGCTCCCCGACAAGGTCGGGCAATGGATAAAAGACAACGCTTGACTACCCTGCAACCGGGACACCGCAAAAGGGCCACGCCGATTGTCGGCGTGGCCCTTTTATGCGCTACAATCCTCCTCGCATCTGAATGTCAACACGCCCTAGTACGTGCGCGGCCGCGGCACGCCTAGGCCCGTGGCCCGGGAAGGGCAGGTATGGGGCCATAACGGGGTAAGGTCAAACGGCCCGGGCCACGAGGCACGGCCTTAATGAACCGACGGCCTGACGGCGCCGTAGCACGCGCAAGCAGCCATGCTGCCGCGTTGGCGCTCCGAGAAACGATGGCTCCGGCGGGGGCACCGGCTCAAGGTATCGAAGGCTGCGTTGCCTGTTGTTTGGAAATCGTTGGTTGCGCTGGTTGCTTTTGCTCCTTTCGGGGTCTTTGATTTGGGTGTTTGCCAGAGGTGATGGTGGTCGTTGTCAGCCCCACGGCCGAGGGGTTACGCATGGGTTTTTGCCCACTCAAGGTTTGGCGGACAGCGCACGGGTCGGGAAGAATCCCTGGCCCTGGCCTCTACCGGAAAAGATGGGAGAGGTGGATGCGCTGACCTCCCAGCGTGTGGGGAAGCGCTGGCCCCGTTGCGACCACACCGGCTAGAGCGACCGGTCGCTGGTCCTGGCGGAGACGGGTATGCGATTTGGAGTCTGACGGGGTTGGCCGTGTACGACCGGTATCACCTCTGACGGGACGGTGCTGGATGTTATGTTCTAACTCGAGTGAGACCATTATGGGCTCATGCGTTCGCTTTGTCAAGGGATATGATCACATCGACCCACAGGGCGGACGAGACATTGGGGGTGAGATGGGTGCGGCATTGCCAGGACGCCTCATTCTGCAAAGGGAACTGTGAATGGATCCGGCAGAGCGGGGCAAGATAATAGACCGGCAGTCGCGCCGGCACGGAATTGATGACATTTGCTCGTTGTTCCGAACATTTTCCCTGTGATAGAATCCGCGCCGTGATTACGAGCCCTGCATTTTCAATAGGATATTGGATCGCGTTGAGCCAGACCCCGGGCCTGGGCGCCGCGAGATTCCGTTTGCTGGAATCGCATTTCGGCGGCGATCTGGAACTGGCCTGGAAGGCGCCACAACGGGAATTGCGGGCCGCGGGCATCGGAGGCGGCGTGGTCAAGGCGATCGTGGAGGGTCGCGAAAAAATCGACCCTGACCAAGAACTGGACCGGCTGGCGAGTTGCGGAGTCAAGGCGTTGACGTGGCACGATGAGGAGTATCCACGTCGATTAAAAGAGGTCGTGGACGCTCCGCCGGTTCTGTTTTGCCGAGGCACATTGCATCCCGACGATGAGACCTCGGTAGCGGTGGTGGGCACCAGGAGGCCTACGGAGTACGGATACCGAGTGACGGCCGAGTTGTGCACTGAGTTGGCGGTTCGAGGCGTGGCGGTGGTCAGCGGGTTGGCGCTGGGCGTTGACGCGCGGGCTCACAAAGCAACGCTGGACGCGGGAGGCCGAACGATCGCGGTGCTCGGCAACGGGTTGGATACGGTGTACCCCAGGGAAAACCGGCGGTTGGCGGAGCGAATCGTGGCCGAGGGCGGAGCGTTGGTGAGCGAGTTTCCGCTGGGGACCAGGCCGGAGGCGTCGAATTTTCCCCGACGGAACCGGATCATCAGCGGGATGACGCTGGGGACGCTGATCACTGAGGCGAGCGAGACCAGCGGGACACGTTGGACGGTGTACCACGCCCTGGAGCAGAACCGTGAAATTTTCTGCGTACCGGGCAGCATATATTCGGACGCCAGCAAACTGACCAACCGGTTAATCCGCGAAGGGGCGAAGTTAGTGTGCGACGTTAGTGATATATTAGTGGAGATCGGTCTGGACACCGCCGTGCGGCAGATCCCCATGTCCTTTGGCAACAAGGACGGGGAACGATCCAACCCTGGCGAAGAGTTCGGCAACCAGGCCGGCGCGACGACACTTGTTGAGGATGGATGGACAGAGGGGGTTACGCCGTCGCCAGCGTCAGATGACCCCGATGAATCTGATCTGCTCCGACACATCAACAGGGAACCGACGCACATTGACGATCTGGCCAGGTTGACGGGCCGCCCTATCACCGAAATCAGCGGCCTTTTGACCATGTTGGAGATCAAGGGACTGGTTTTGCAGGCTGGTATGATGCATTATCAACTACCCTGATCGAGATACAAAAACAATCGGAGACAAACTGACCCAATGCCGCCCAAGACCGGTACACGAAGCAAGACAACCGGGAAAACGTCCGCCAGATCCAAAAGCACCAAAGGCGCGGCGCGCTCCAGCAGCAAGACCAAAGCCGCCTCGACGCGTGCCCGGTCTGGCGTGCCGTCAGCCGCCGGCAAGCGGTTGGTGATCGTTGAGTCGCCGGCGAAGGCGCGAACGGTGGGGCAGATCCTGGGCAACCGGTACGTTGTGGCGGCGTCGATGGGGCACGTCCGAGACCTGCCCAAATCGACCTTGGGCGTGAACACCGACGAGGAGTTCGAGCCCAAATACCTGACGATGAAGGACAAGCGGGACCTGGTGAAAGGCCTCAAGGAGGCCGGAGCCAAGGCGTCCGACATATTCCTGGCGACCGACCCCGACCGCGAGGGTGAGGCGATATCCTGGCACCTGCAGGCGGCGGCAGGCTGGGACAAGAACGCCAATCCGCCGAAACGCGTGGTGTTTCACGAGATCACCAAGCAGGCGGTGGAAGAGGCGTTTGAGCATCCCCGCGAGATCGACATGGAGTTGGTCAACGCGCAGCAGGCCCGGCGGATACTGGACCGGTTGGTTGGGTACGAGATCAGCCCGTTGCTGTGGCTGAAGGTGCAGTTGGGACTATCAGCGGGTCGGGTTCAATCCGTGGCGCTGCGGATGATAGTAGAGCGGGAGCGGGAGATAGCCGCGTTCGTGCCCGAAGAGTGGTGGTCGCTGGAAGCGGACCTGTTCAAGAGCGCCGACGCGCCGGCGAATCCCAACACCTTCACCGCGACACTGCACTCGCGCAAAGGCGCGCGGCGCAAGATGTCGATTCCGGATGGGGACACGGCGCGAGGCCTCGAATCCGAGCTAAAGGGCGCGTCATACACGGTCGAAAGTGTGGAGAAAAAGCCGAGGCGGCAACGGCCGGCGCCTCCTTTCATCACCAGCACGCTGCAACAGGACGCGGGCCGCAAATTGCGATTTACCGCCCAACGCACCATGGCGCTGGCGCAGCAGTTGTACGAAGGCCTCAACGTTGGAACCGAAGGATCCATGGGGCTCATCACCTACATGCGTACCGACAGCGTGAATGTGGCCGAGACGGCGGTGCGGGAAACGAGGGAATACATCCGCCAGCGGTACGGCAAAGAGTACACGCCGGACAAACCGCGTACCTACCGTACCCGGAGCAAGAACGCCCAGGAAGCGCACGAAGCGATCCGTCCCACGTCCATCGGGCGTACGCCGCAGGCTATGGCGGCGTACCTGGACCGGGACCAGTTGCGGCTGTACACGCTGATCTGGGAGCGCATGGTTGCGAGCCAGATGGCGGACGCGTTGCTGGAGGCGACCACGGTGCAGATCGACGCGAACTGCGCCAGTCCGTCCGACAGCGTTTTCAGGTTCCGGGCGACGGGCTCAGTGCTGAAGTTTCCCGGGTTCCGCGCAGTTTACATGGAGGGCAGGGACGACGCTGGCGGCGGTGAGGAAGGAGCGCTGCCCGAGTTGGAGGCTGGCGACGGGCTGACCAACCAGGAGTTGAAAGCGAACCAGCATTTCACCCAACCGCCTCCAAGGTTCACCGAAGCCACTCTGATCAAGGAGATGGAGGACAAGGGCATCGGGCGACCCAGTACGTACGCGCCGACCATCGCGACGTTGGTCGAGCGGGAGTATGTGGAGCGTGAGCAGCGGAGGCTGCAACCCACTGAGCTGGGTTGCACGGTCACTGACCTTTTGAAGGAACACTTCTCGGACGTGATGGACATGAACTTCACGGCCCGAATGGAGGAAGACCTGGACAGCGTGGCGCAGGGCGAGCTGGAATGGGTGCCCATGCTGCGGGAATTCTACGGGCCCTTCCACCAGGCGGTGAACGAGGCCGAGAAGGAATTCTCCCCGGTATGCGACAAGTGCGGGCAGCTGATGACGATGAAGATGGGACGATTTGGCCGTTTTCTCGCCTGCACCGGCTATCCTGAATGTCAGAACATCAGGAATATGCGCAACAACCAGGAACGGCCGCCGGACGAAGAGACGGACGAGATCTGCGAGAAGTGCGAACGTCCCATGGTGATCAAGACGGGTCGATTCGGGCGGTTCCTGGCCTGCACAGGCTACAACGCAGAGGACAATCCCTGCGACAACCGCCGGAACATAGTCAAGAGCAGCGGGGTGCCCTGCCCCAAGTGCGGCGGCGACCTGGTGGAACGCCGGTCCCGAAAATCTGGGCGGCCGTTCTGGGGATGCGCCAACTATCCGAAGTGCGATTTCCTGGTGAACACGGAACCGCTGCCGATGCCGTGCCCGGAGTGTGAGGGAATGCTGGTGACGCGGGCGCGGGGGAAGGCGGCGTGCTCAGTCTGCAAGTGGAAGGGCGACCCGCCAGCGGTGGAGCCGGAGCCGACGCAGAATGCGCCCGAACCGGAGCTGGCAACCGTCGGCGACTAGCGCACGCGGGTTGTCAGGGTCAGCCGGATTCCGCGCCAAGGCGAAATCATTGGCATAAATCGGTCGTTTCGGTGCTGTCTCGAAGGTGGATTCAGACGCTCGCATCGAGTTTTGCCTGGTCCAGAATTGCCCGATACAGGACGCTCCGGATTCCGGCGCCAGCAGCAGCGTCAGCGTAGAATGCCGGTATGTCAACGATAGCCAGTGGTGTGATCACAGAGGATCGGAGCGGGCTTGAGCGCGAGTGCGGGCCGGCCACACCGGACCTGCTCGAGCGGTACGGACGGTATCTGACGGGCCAGCGGTCGCTGTCGGACAACACCCGGCGTATATATCTGGACGACCTGCATACTTTCCTGAGTTACTGCCAGCGCAAGGGAATGGGTTTGTCGGACATGGACCGCCAGATGCTCAGGGGGTACGTGGCCTACCTGGCGACCGAAGGCCGGACGGATGGAGAGCGACCCAAGGGATACGCGCGGGTCAGCATCGTGCGGAAGCTGACCGCGCTGAGGACGTTCTACAACTTCCTGGTTCAGGAGGGTTGGTTCAAATCCACTCCGGTACCGTCCGCGAGGTCCTTTCCGGTAAAGGTAGAGAAGCCTCTGCCGAGCTTCCTGGGCAAGAAGGAGGCGACGCGGTTGCTGGACGCGCCCGACGACGACACGCCGACGGGATTGAGAGACCGGGCAATTCTGGAAGTGCTTTACGCGTGCGGCGTACGGTTGGCAGAAATCGAGGGGATGGATCTGGGCGACGTGTACAAGGAACGTCGCGAGATCCTGGTGAGAGGGAAGGGCAACAAGGAGCGCTGGACCCTCTACGGTGAGCCGGCGGAAGCGGCGCTGGGCAACTACCTGAGCGACGGGCGACCGCATCTGGTTGCCGGCGCGGACAATGATGAGCCGCTTTTCGTCAACCGGTACGGCGGCCGGTTGTCCCGTCGCAGCATCGAGAAGATCGTAAGCAATTACGCGGCGCGCGCGGGTCTGAAGGAAGGGATCCACCCGCATACCCTGCGGCACAGTTTCGCCAGCCACATGCTGGAGGGTGACGCCGACCTTCGAGTGATCCAGGATCTGCTGGGGCACAGCAGCGTATCGACGACGCAGATGTACACGCACATTACCAAGCAGGAGGCCCGGCGGGCGTACCTGAGCTTCCACCCCTTGGCGGGACAGGACGGCGAAAGTTCGGATAGCGAGGCGGCGGAAGATGGTCACGATCCTAGTACTGCACGGTCCTAACCTGAACGCGCTGGGTCGGCGGGACCGACACCACTACGGGACGCTGACGCTGGACGAGATCAACCGGCGCATCGGAGAGCGGGCCACGGTATTGGGGGTTGCGGTGGAGTTTTTTCAGTCCAACCACGAAGGAGCGCTGATCGACCATCTGCAGGAGCGGGCCGACGGAATCGACGGCGTGGTGATCAACGCGGGCGCGCTGACTCACTACGGGCTTTCCCTCAAGGACGCCCTGACGGATGCCGGTGTTCCCGTGGTGGAGGTGCATCTGAGCAACATACACGCGCGGGAATCGTGGCGGCGACACTCGGTGCTGGCGGATACCGCGCGCGGCCAAATTGCCGGTCTGGGATGGAGGGGCTATACTGCTGCACTGGAAGCACTGGCCGGGATTATCGGCGACGACGCGGCAGAGCAAGCGACATAGAAGGGGATACCTAGGATGAGCATCAACTTTGGCGACCTCAACAAGGGCATGGTGATCGAGCTGGATAACCAGCCCTGGCAGGTCATGGACTACGAGCGGCACAAGATGCAGCAGCGCGCCCCGGTTACCCGGATCAAGATGCGGAACCTGATCAGCGGGTCGGTGGTGGAACGTACCTTCCAGCGTTACGACACCGGTTTCAGCCTGGCCGAGGTGGACAACCGGGAGACTCAGTACCTGTACACCGACGGGTCCCACTATTATTTCATGGACCAGGAGACCTTCGACCAGCACGAATTGACGAGCGAGCAACTGGGGAGCACGCTGGACTACCTGAAAGAGAACATGATGGTAGAGGTGGTGTTCTATAAGGGTTCGGCGATCAACGTGAACCTTCCGATCCACGTGGAGCTGGAGGTGGTGGACACGCCGCCGGCTTTCAAGGGCAACACCGCGCAGGGCGGCAACAAGCCGGCCACCCTGGAGACCGGCCTGCAGATTACCGTGCCCATGTTCATCACGCCGGGCACTGTGGTCAAGGTGGACACGCGGAACGCGACCTATTCCGAGCGGGTCTCGTAGCAACGCTCAGGGTACCGTTCGGGATGGTTCACTGGGCGTCTTCATACGGGGGCGCTCGACCGGGTCATCAAGCTGGACATTTCTGAGTTCCTGCTCGCGCAGGCATGACCTATAGAAGCGGAGCAGGTCCACGAACGACCGGCGCGGGGAACCATAGACCGGCCATACGAGCGTTCAATGTGCCGACTGGCAAGCACTAATCAAGGGACGACCAAACGAGACGTATGCTTTCGCCCGTAGTTTACTCGGTCGGCCAGGTGGCCAGTTACCTCAAGGAAAAGCTTGAGTCGGACGGGTTGCTGTCGCGGCTGACGGTGCAGGGAGAAGTTGCCAACCTGCGCACGGTGGCGTCGGGACATTCGTACTTCAGCCTCCGCGAGGACGGGAGCACGATCCGTTGCGTGATGTTCCGCGGGCGGTCGGGCCAGGAGTACCTTGAGGAAGGCCAGGAGGTGCTGGCCGGCGGAAACTTCACGTTCTACCCTCCGTACGGCGAAGCCAACATGCAGGTCGCCGCAGTTATCCCCGTTGGAGAGGGGGCGCTGGCCCTGGAATTGGCGAGACTCAAGCAGCAACTGGCGGCGGAAGGGCTGTTCGAGGCATCGCGAAAACGACCGCTGCCGGTATTTCCCACGGTGATCGGCGTGGTGACGTCCCCGAACGGAGCGGTTTGGCAGGACATTCAGAACGTGGTGAGGCGTCGGTATCCGCTGGCAGAATTGAGGCTGTCGCCCACGGCAGTGCAAGGTGACACGGCCGGCGGGCAGATCGCGGAGGCGATCAGGCAGTTGAATGAAGAGGGCCGGTCCGACGTGATAATCGTGGCCCGCGGGGGCGGATCGCTGGAGGACCTCTGGTGTTTCAACGCCGAGGAGGTGGCTCGGGCAATCTTCGGAAGCGGGATCCCGGTGGTTTCGGGAGTGGGCCACGAAACCGATCACACGATAGCCGACGACGTGGCCGATCAACGGGCGCCGACACCATCGGCGGCGGCCGAGTTGACGACACCGGACCGACGGCAGCTTCTGGCCAACGTCTTTGCAGCGGGGCAGCACTTGACCACGATGATGCTGGGCGACCTCGACCGGCGACGCAACGAATTGGAACTGCAGCGTCATCGATTGCAACGACGAGGGCCGGATGTTGCGGTCCGGATGCGACAGATCGACGGATTGACGGACCGGGCCACAGCAGCAATGACCCGCCACAAGGACCGGTTGCAACGGGGGCTGGAAGCGCAGCAGGCAAAACTATCGGCGCTGGATCCGGCGGCCACACTGAGGCGCGGATACGCCGTGGTGAGCCTGGCGCGCGAAGCCAGTGTGCTGACGAGTCCGGAGCAGGCGGGCAACGGCGATTTGCTGGATATCAAGCTGAGCGGCGGCGTGATGCAGGCGGTCGCTGGAACTGATGCCACCGGCGCCAATGTTTCCCCGGACAATTCGACAGCGGACTCGGGTGCTGACAACGGAACCAATCACTCCAAGCCGGCGACCCGAGGATCGCGCCGTCGACGCGCCGCGCAAGACACCCCCACGGCGATGCGGCCGTTGCTGTGACCTGCGGTCCCGGTCACCCGATCATGACAGAGCCCAACCAAAGCTGGAACGAAGAGCTTGACGGGTTGTCCTTTGAGGATGCGTACCGGAGGCTGGAGGAAACCGTCGATAAGTTGGAGCGTGGCGAGTTGGCTCTGACCGAAGCGGAATCGCTCTATCGCCAGGGAATGGAGTTGGCCAACCGCTGCCAACAATTACTGACCGAGGCCGAGCTTCGCATCACGCAGATTGGTGAAAACCGGAGAGCGGCGGTTGCTCCAGTGGCAGATGCAGACGACGATGATGACGAATGGGACCTTCCGCCCCCGGTCGACCCGGATGACCCGTCGCTATTCGAGGATGACGCTCCGTTCTGAGCGCGGTCCTGCGGCGGAATCATTCTGGCTGGATAGACCGGATAAGCTGAGCAGACGAATGTTCATGGCCTCATGGTCCGACAAGCACACCATGGTCGGCCGGGTTTAGCGGCAGCATAGAGCGATACGGCTGGTGTCATGCTGCGGATAGGCTGGTTTTCCACAGGACGGGGAGAGGGTTCCCGCGGTTTGCTTCGGTTCGTGGCCGACGCGATAGCCTCGGAAAAGCTGGACGCCAGGATCGAGTTTGTGTTCAGCAACCGTGAACCGGGGGAAGCGGAGGGCTCGGACGAGTTCTTTGATTTGGTCCGGTCGTACGGCTTCCCGCTGGTTACGCTCTCATCTTCCCGGTACAGGCGGGAGCACGGCGGGGGTCCGATGTCGCGGCACCGCGACGGGTTCGACCAGGAGGCGATGGCTCTGCTGCAGCCCTACCAGCCCGACGTTTGCGCTCTGGCGGGATACATGCTCATTTGCAGTTCTGAATTGTGCCGAACGTACCCGCTGCTGAACCTTCACGGAGCCCTCCCCGACGGGCCGACCGGAACCTGGCAGTCGGTGATCTGGGAGTTGATTGCGTCCGGGGCGACCCGCACCGGCGCGATGATCCACATGGCGACGGAGGAGGTCGACCGTGGTCCAGTGCTATCCCATTGCGAGTTGCCCATCACAGGCGGAGCGTTCGACGACGAACACAGGAAGCTGGCGGGGCGGGACACGGGGGCCGTGCGATCCGAGGAGGGGGAAGAGAACGGGCTGTTCAAGTTGATCCGCTCGGAGGGATACCGGCGGGAACCATACCTGTTATTGGCCACGCTGGGGGCAGTTGCGGACGGTCGGGTCAGA
>MKWU01004212.1_pt1 | contig 17405 bp, 16 predicted proteins | sample 809101 | NCBI WGS metagenome assembly MKWU01 (sample SAMN05860141, study PRJNA318959) | sponge metagenome | host: Aplysina aerophoba | place: Slovenia: Piran, Adriatic Sea, Gulf of Piran | collected 2013-05-07 | reverse complement strand
TAGCTAATGGTTCCCATCCCTCAACCAGATCCTGAATGATATGACTTTTGCAATGCGGACTGATTACTGACGTCATCTTACTTATTTTCTTACTCCTATATAGTGCTGCATGGGGCACTGAGGCCCTAGTGTGCTGTGGCACATGGTGCACTCTAATAATGAATTATGAATTATGAATTAAGAATTATACTTGGAACTATCATGATCCTAGACACTTCTCTATCCGCATTTAACCATTACATATCACACATGATATAATATGCCAGATAAATGATATATGTAATACGCCTAATCATGCAGCACTAGATGCACAACAATAAGTTTCTTTACAACACAAGCAGGTAAATACGTACAGACTATAATTATGAGGTGGCCTTCAGTGCATATTTGAATATAAGAAAAAGCATCCTTGCATGATCTATACTTTGTAGTCTGTGACATATATACTGATTAGGACAATTCCTTTGTGACTCCCTTCTCCTCTACATCTTGCAGGTTGTGCAAATCTGAAGATGGATGCCGAAAGAGGGTGCATTGACCAAATCTTCGTGATAATGCAGTTGATGGAGAAGTATCTAGAAAGGACAAGAAGATGTATGCAGCATTTATCGACATGGAAAAGGCGTATGACAAAGTGTGGAGGGCAGACTTGTGGGCAACATTGAGAAGATACGGAGTGAGGGTAAAATTCCTCAGATCCATAAAGGCATTATACAAAGAAAGCAAGACATGTGTACGAGTGGAGGGGGAGATGACAGAAGAGTTTATGGTAGAATAGGGTCTGCGACAGGGGTGGCCCTTATCCCCGTGATTGTTGTTTAACATGTTTCTGGACAGGGTGGTGAGAGAAGGATTTCAAGGAGTGGAGCTGGACAGCTGCCTCATTCGGATCTTAATGTGTGCAAACGACACAGTGATATTGGCCCAGACAGCAGAAGATCTAAGCCAAAATGTGGGAAGATTCCATGAAGCAGTGAAGAGACATGGTTTGACGATGAACTGGAGAAAGACAAGCACCATGGTATTTAGTAGGGAACCCACGGAGTGCAAAATAGAAGTTGGGGGTGTACAGATAGAGCACGCATGGGAGACAGTATACCTAGGGATTAAGTTAAGTGAGAATGGAAGAATAGAGAGTGAATTGGAGAGGAGGATTGGCAGAGCAGCAACAGTAGTGGGGTCCCTGAGAAAAAACGGTCTTCGGGAATATAGAGTTGGGTAGTGAAGGCAAGATGACAGTGTATAATGCAGTGGTAGTACCAACCCTGGTGTATGGTTGCGAGACATGGGTGTTGAAGGACAGGGATAAAACGAGATTGCAAGCTGCAGAAATGACAGTTCTGAGGAGTGTGGTTGGTGTAACAAGATGGAACGTGTGAGAAACGAAGCTATAAGAGAGAGATTGAAGCAGGAAGCAGTGGTAGCACAGGTGAAAAACAGATGAGAGATGTGAAGAGAAAAGATGATAGAGAATGAAGGTAGCCTAGTAAACAGGGTAATGAATGGACAAGTTGGAGGGAAGAGACCCAGAGGGAGGGCCAGAAAAAGATGCAGAGATGGGTTTTGATGATTGTGCTGCTTCATTTTGATTATCAGTAAGTGTTATGCAAGCTGGTGTGTAACATGCCCAAGTTTGTCAACTACACAACTTGAAAGTAGCGACTGGAGAAAAAGAACCACGGCCGGGCACCTGAACTCATAGCCTACGCCCATGACCGTACATATATGGCGATTGGGGACGAAGAATTGTGGCCACATCGGTGGCTTGCATGGCTGAAGCTCCACGTTAGGGCGTAGGCTTTGAGTTCAGGCGCCAGGTCGTGGTTCTTTTTCTCCAGTCGCTACTTTCAAGCTGTGTAGTTGACAAACTTGGACATGTTTCACACCAGCTTGCATAATAACACTTACTAACAATGTATAGAGATTAGGAACGGTGCACCAATATCCACCTCTGGCTCGTGGGCTCATGCACATACACATGCTAGCTGTCCGCTAAGCATACCATCGCACAGACCCTCAAGGCATGGGTTCTAAGCGGTCGCAGCATTGCAGCCCACCCATGACCATATATATATGGTGATTGGGGACGAAGAATTGTGGCCACATTGTGGCTTGCATGGTTGAAACTCCGCGTTAGGGAGTAGGCTATGAGTTCAGGCGCCGGGTCGTGGTTCTTTTTCTCCAGTCGCTACTTTCAAGCTGTGTAGTTGACAAACTTGGACACCTTAATTTTGATTAGTTTGTACAGTATGTGGACTATGTACGGTAGCCGAGGAAATAATGTTTAGGCAAAGTTCGTTTGCAGTTGGCTCAAAGTTCGTTCAAAGTTGAGACGAAGTTCGTTCGAAGTTGGGCCGAAGTTCGTTCGAAGTTGGGCCGAGAATTGTCAGGAAGTTAACACCATCGCACCAAGAGGGTAAAGTGTTATGTGGTATTGATCTTGCTTCAGTTTAAGTGGACAGTCGGCTCTCTATCGCGAGTTATGGCACGTACAAACGGCAGAGGATTGTTTCTGATGTTGAGTGGACATACTCAATCTTCCTTCACTACTCTTCCCAAAATCGTGGAGGTGTTGCACTTCCAGGTGCGAAATTCTTTGGATTAACGCTCCCATGTTTACTCATTCGTACGAATTAGCGCCAAACTTCATACGATCGAAGTAACGCTGAGCTTCAAACGAATAGCCCTGAACTTCGTACGAAGTAGCTCCGAACTTTGCATGAAGTAGCCCCAAACTTCAAACAAAGTAACGCCGAACTTGGAACAAAGTTTTCCAGCAAAGTTCGCTTCGAAATGGAAACATATTTTCCGGGCCTACCATATGTATAACAATTTCTAACAGTCACTTACCAGAAGTGTACACAGCACTCTTAGAGTAATGACACAGCTATCCATTAACACGTGGCATCTATCCATATTCTAATTGACATTGTTAAATTATTATTTTAACGTTATTCATACCACATATCAACCATGTCATCACCTGTCACCAACTTTTATATAAACTGTAGGAGTGCTATGTATTGCCATAACTGATGAAGGTAGCCATAGGTTACCAAAACGTCTGGATAACTGTGACTTTTCTGGCTAGTGTGAACGAAGTTATATCATGTCAGACCTACCTAGCCACTCAGGACTTTTCAAAAGGCACTTATAGAGAATTGTAGAATGTATTGTGTATATAGGACAACCCCCATGTTTGGGGACATGTTCATGAAGAGTGATTGATTGATTGATGTGTAATGGCCTAACAGAACACAACTATCATATGGCTCCTAATAGTCACTGTTAACAACAGTGTTACATCACTCCCCCCCCTCCCGGGGAGAAGCTCGTTCTGAGCTGTAGTCATCAGTCTTGCTGGGGGCACGATGGTACTGTGGTCTCGAAGACTGTAGTGAGGTGTCACATCTACAGGTTGGTCGTCTTCAGTCTGGCCCTCATCTGGAACTGACAGAGACTGCTTTGAGTCCCCAGTGTACTGATTGTCTTCCTCTGGGACAGGGTCCAGAGGACCGTCCTGCAGTTGCCACCACACCAATAAAAAATGGCTGGTAGGAGTGGACAAGGAAACACGGGGGATAAGTGCACCTTGATTGCTCCTTCCTCTGGAAAGGGAACTTTGACCAGAGTTGCATTCAGTTGGCTGATGACAGTGATATGATACGGACTGTGCCATAGTCTAGAGAGTTTCCTCTGCTTGCTAGACTCATCCTGGGGGAAATGAATCAAGGCCCACCCTTCGCATCGCAAAGGAACTGTTCTGGCCTTTGTGTTGTACTGTCATTTGTACCACGTCTGGGCTTCCTTCAGACTCCTCACGGCATGCTCATGGGCTGATGAGAGAGAGAAAAGAAGGTCACAAGGAGGTAGCAGTGCAGCCTCTGTGGGAGAGTGGAGATCCACTGCAATCAAGAGAGATGATGACTTCTCCAAGGTGGCTTAGTTCTCCAAGGACAACTCAGTCCTGCATTATGCGACCCCAAGATTGGCAGCTTGGGGAGGGAACCGCTATGCCATTGTCTTTCAGGAATCCTGACCAAATGGCCATTCATCTTTGCAGCCCCAGACCAGAAGGCCATTCGCCTTGCCCAATTGTTGACCAAGGAGATTGTTCCACTTTTCAAAGTTCCAGACGCACTACTTTCAGATCGTGGGACCAACCTTTTGTCCCACATCATGAAAGTTGTCCGTCAACTTTTGAGTACAACCAAGTTAAACACCACAGCATACCATCCACAATGTGACGGGATGGTCGAGAGGATAAATCGCACCCTAAAGGCAATGCTGTGGAAACACTGCAAACTTTGGCAGACAGTGGGATCAATTCCTGCCCAGTGTACTGTGGGCATACCAGAACAAGGCCCACGAGTCCGCATGGAGCACCACCTGCTTGGAAAGCTTATCATTATTAGGTAGGTCTTTGTCCTCCAAGTACTTGATAATGGTGGTCAACCTGAATCTTTCCTCTGGTGACTAGCAAAGTCACTACTGCAGGCAGAAAATGGCTCTGATCCTAACAGCGAGGTAATGTCAACTTGCTGTCCTGCAGCCTCCACACGAGCCACCTGCAACTCATCATCAATCATTTGCCCATCAGAAGGTAGAGGGTTCTGGGACAAAGCATCAGCTTGATCGTTGTGTTTCCCTAGCTGATAGGCAATGCCTACTTTCCCGACTTCACTGGAAAAGATCTTCGTCCACCACCTTGCATGCTTACCCTTGAGGCTGGGCGACTGCAAGATGGCCTTCACCGCAGTGTGATCGGTGATGACTGTGACATGATGGCCGTAGAGATAAACATGGAAATGCTGAATCCCTCAAACAACAGCAAGGGTCTCTAGCTTGGAAACACCATAATTACGCTCCGCTGGTGACAAGGAGCAGGTAGCATAAGCCACTGGGTGCAACAATCCATCTGGCTGCTTCTGAGACAAGACAGCTCCTAGACCCTGGAAGGATGTGTCTGTCTCCAGCATGAAAGTCAAGTCACAGTTGGAAAAAGCTAATATTGGTGTGGTTGTTAGTTTGTCCTTCAGCATTGGTAAGACCGAAAGGTATCACATGGAATTCGTACAGGCCACGATGTGTGATGAAGGTTCTCTTTTCACGGGATTCATCGTCTATCCTGAGTGGCCATATTCCTGAAACCAGATCTAAGGTGGTGAAGAATTGGGAAGTTCCAAGTTGGTCCAACAGGTCTGCAATCCGGGGTAGGGGGAATTGATCTGCCTTGGTCATGGCATGGAGGGAATGGTAGTCAACAGATATGTGCAGGCCACCGTCTTTCTTCCTGACAAGCACAATTGGGCTTGCCCAAGGACTGTTTCAAGGCTTGATGACTCTTTCTTCCTGCATCTGATGGAGCTGCTGGGCAACCTCCTGACACACTGCTAATGGACGTGTCTGACAGGTTGCCCCTCATGTGAACTTCAACAACATCCGTATCCCCTCTGTCTCCATCCTCCAGACTAAACACATCGTCAAAGTCCTCCAAGAGCGACAGCTTCTCTTGTTCATCTGGATACAAAGCAGGGTTGTCCAGGTTCTCTGAGAACAGCTCACACACCTTCCACTTCCTCTAGGATTGTCCAGCTTGGAAACTGAGGTGGTATGACGAACAGGCGACTCCTTCTCTACTGATTTGGCTTCTGGCTCATCCGGGGGAATAATGTCTGCTTGCATTGCCAGGTGTTCCGAGTTTCTAGGGACGTGGCTTTATGTCCGTAGGCTATGCGAAATGTCTTCTCTAATCAGTAAATGAAATCGCTAACTCCCTCCTCCCGCTGTGGACATTGTTGGAAATCCTGGGCAGCTTTCATGTTAGAGTGGACTTCGTCAGGCAGCTGGGTCCATTCCTGTAGAGTGTGTCCTCTGGGGCTACCAACTAGTTGGATTAGTTCCTCCTCCTCTGTCCAGCCATTCCAGGTTGAAGGCCATGGGATGAGTGGAATTCAATCATCAGCACGCACTTCAGGGTCTTCTCCTGAGAAGTGTCAAACGGTGGGGCCTTACCCTTGCGTGAAGAGGCAGGGGCATGTGTGACAGATGCTGGCACAGTGCACCCAGATGATGGAGGCGTGGTCAGTGTAGTAGGACTATCCAGCTGGACCACCCTATGCAGTAGAACGGTTTATGGTTCCACAGGAACTGATAGGGATGGCACAGAGATTGCTTGCTGTGACACCTGATACGAAGCTGGTAGAGGTGTGACGATAGGACCATGCGGGTTGGGCACCTTTGGATATGAGGGAGCCCCATCAGAGTCAGGACCAGGAGGGATCGATTCTATCATGGGAGGTGACTCACTTTGGTCACATGTTCCCTTCAATCGTTAGATCTCTCTCTGCTGCTGAACAACCGTGTCTTCTTGGTCTTGGCTTTGTGTGCACTGTAACCTCTACATTCCTTTATTCTCTTTGCTCTGCTCCTCCAACAGCAGCTTTAGACCCTCTACTTCAACTAGGCCGTCATGCTCACACTCTTTACACTTTGGTAACTCTGCTTGGTGATTTGGAACAGTTTCCTGCTCTTGGGCAAGGCCAGCCTGAACCTTACCGAGCACATCCTTCAAGGCATTCTTCTCCATGACTGCCTCCCTCTCCTCATCACCAGGCTTCATATGTGGAGATGTCGCAAGAAACTGCTCATGTTTTTCTATCAGGGCCAAAGTGACGTCCACTAGAGAGCATTCCTTAATGACAATCTGAACGTTACTGGGTTCTCTGTCCTGATCTGAACACAACTTCCCCTCCATTGGCTGGCGCATCTGGTCAGCTGACCTATAGAAGTAGGCAGTTGGAGCACTTTAAAATCTGCCGCAAGTGGTGCACAGTAGTTCTCTTTACGTTCAGAGGCAGAACTTGATCGGTAAGCACCTCCTGCTCGGTCTCACTCAGGTCATTCTCTCCTCCGCCAAATTCCAACTCAGCCATGGCCACACAAACGATAACGCACAAGTTAAATGGTACGAGGAAAAGTACGAGCATCAATTTGCAGATCCTCTAGCTCCCGGTGGAGCCGTTACGAAAACCACGGGCATCAGGAATTCTTGCTCCTCCGGGTGCTGATCTGAGATAGCTATGGCCGTAAAGTTTCAAGATGTCTTCGGACTTGCCAATAACGTCGCCCAAGGACTCCTCTGGTCAGGAAGTGTATTCAGTTGCTTGTACCATAATGCGTGGGCATTTCCTTTGATGTGGTGAGGTGTGTATATCACTAAGACACCTCATTAAATATTCATACAGCTGCAAAACCTTGTTTCCAGGTGTCTAACTAGTGACCTTATAAGGTCACTAGTTAGACACCTGCACTAACACTGCAATGGTACATAATTAGAAACTGCAGTCAGTATATGTACGTATCTATATGATCACTATTTTCCAAAGTTAATAGTGATGTTACAATCACGAAAAAGCATAGTAGGTACATCTTCTTTGTCTATTGGTGGTTTCATATACTTGTTTGCATCCTCTGTTGTAGACTCAAGTTTTGGCTTCTTCTGTAAATTGCCGCCGTGCACAACATTGCTGATCAATTCCATTTGCTCTTTCGATACTTGTTTGTAACTACGCACACCATCAGTATTCCTGTGACCAGTCTTTGCCGTAATCAGCTGTTCATCAACACCTTCCTTGTACAGCCGAGTGGCCAAAGTGACACGAAGTGGTTGGTCTTAAATCCAATGATTCCTGCTGCAGAACACAATCGAGCGACTGTCTTGTCCAGTATATTGTGTCAAACTGGAACAGCAGCATACCAAATGTCTCCTATTGGCTCGACAAGAGGCTTTAGATAAAAGCTTGATTTGGGCCGATGCACCTGCCTGGTTTCTCTAGATTCTTGTGCTGGATAACATGTTTTGGCTGCACCTTTCTCATCTTTAGCCCACCACAATTGTTCTTGGAGACACTTTCTACATAGAGTAGGTGCTTCCTCTCTCCACTGACTGCCACTACTGCAATCTGTGGTGGATTCCACCTTAGCTGGCGATGTTCTTGGCCACCTTGTAACCCAAAAGACACACCAATGAGGTAGAACATGGTGTCCAAGAGTGCTTGCTGAGTATGCATCCCAAGCTGTCCTGTAGTCCATAATAGTTCCTCATCTTCCAATGAGATGGGTTCTGCTTGACGCTTGGTGCCAACTTCCTCACTCTTCAAATTCTTCAGTTGTGCAGCCAACGTTTTTTGAAAGTCTATGAATTCTACATCCGTAAAGATGTTCCATCCTGGCTGAATAGTTCGGATGTGTCTTAAAAGACCGCAGCACAATTGATAGAGTGTATTCGGGGGGTATGGCTTGCCATCTTGTCTGCGAGTCTCCATGAGAAAGTGTGGCAACCAGCGATTGAGTTCCTCTGTCATTTGATTAAGGTACTAGGGGCATCTTCTGGGTCAACACCCTGTTGCAGGACATTCTCAGTCCACTCAATCCATGCATTAGTAGCCCAAGACGTGTTCTTACTGGTGTTCAAAGGGCCTAATTCTGCAGTGCAAGCACATTCTCACTACTTGTGAGAGGCCTGAAGCGAGTTGCTACTCGCTTTTCGCTTGCCGCTGTTGTCCCCACCGTCGCTGCTGCCATGTTCTCTGTCACTGTTTCATTCGTCTTAAACATTTTCTAGTTGCTCGTTGCTGTCATCTTCGTTCTCCTCGTCTCTAAGGGAATGAAGCTGTTGTTAAGCACAACAGCTATTATTGATCTTGATTTAGCGTAGATGGTCATTGCGCATTTAAAATCTACAGACGGTATGGCGACATTTCTCGTGACCATCATTATGGCGGATTAATTACATTGGACAGCTCGGGTTGAACCAATTGGAAACGGAAACACCTCCGCATTCTGGTACAAGCCGGTTATACAATTCGGATTCGGGTCATGGAATATACACGTCCTTGAGCTTCGCCCTCGGTCGTGTATCTTTGATAACCCCTCATCCTCATTGTATAACCTATACATACTTATCCGTAAATCAAAGATTGCACATGTAGCCGATGTCTTTAGCATTGCGTATGAACTGGTCAATGTTTGGTTTCACGTGCTGAATCTTTTTGGGTCACGTATATAATGCACGCATGGATGCAGTGTATGCCATTCATCAAGTTGTATGTATACCTTGCTATGTGTTACAGGGCTACTCGACTTTCACGGAAAATGAGGATTCTTGTTTCTGGAGTGTTTTGGACCACCATAGTGGATCACTGGAGAGCCTCAGATTGAGTGGTATGCTGCCATCTGTCACCTCAGTTGAATGTAGTCTGACTGTCAACTTCTCTTGTAGTTCATAGAAGCCATTTTGTGTTGCGTATGTAATGGGCTCAATGAACATTAATATCCACCACACACATGACATGACAAGGCTTTCTTATACTAGTGCAGTAAGTGTTAATTACTTCCTGTCTGTCTGCAGGATGTGAAGTTTCCCAATCTTGTGTCTTCACCATTCTGAACAAGCTACCTAATTTGACAGCTCTTCACTTTGCTGACATTATACTTCCTGCCAATGAGATGAAGGTGAGCGTGCACAATGTACAGATGCAGTGCATTCATGTGTGTGCAGTGACACAGCCACTACAGCATGCTTGTGTGTACAGAGTCTCGTGTGCCAGACAGAGGCCTCAGGAGGGAAGGGGTGTTCAGCACCTTCAGCCAGGTTTCACGGCCGTGGATACACCAATTCTGACCTGCATACACACAGTCAATCCCATTGTACATCCAAAGTGTCTACAGTGAACTGGATTGGGTGCCCATATTCCTATGCCCCCTCAACTCACCACATGACCTTGGATTTGGTGTGATGTGTGTGATGTGTGTGATGACATCACATTATTACATTCCATTGTGCCGTGGAAATTGGTCAAAGTTACTAAATGTCCCTCCCTGGCCTCCTCAATTGTCCAACCCTGTGTCCCAATGTCCCTCACACTGTGAATGTGCAATTCCCCTCAGAATGTCATGTGTGTGTGAGGCTGTAATGTTCATATTTATGTATGGCCTCAAATGCTGAACAATGTTGTACATGCAATTGCCATGGAGATTTGATATATGTATCCATATTGTCTAGTAGTATTGAAGAGATGGTCGTGAATATCATTAAGATGCCCATTAACACATGTCGTGCTCAGGCCAATTAAAATTGGAGACATTGTATTGTGTTCTTATTCTGTTATTCTCAGGATGAGCTATTCGCTGATGCAATCAGTTCTGCTGTTTACAATCACCCAAGTCTGAAGGAACTAACCACTGGTTATGGGTGTCTCCCATCCCTTGTCAAGGGAGCTATGGAGGGGATAGTGGTCAGGTGTGAAAAAGGTTGTGGTTAAGAATGTTTTTCCAGGTGAGCTGTAGTGATCGGCAAGTATTAGCTAGACAAGGCATGTGGGACATGGCAGTTTAGTTTACATAACGGTGAACCCTGCGGTTTTAGCACATTCTTGTGCGTTTCTGTGGCTACACGTGTGACTGTACGTGGTGTGTTGACCATGAAGTGTCACATTCGGTTTGGCAGCGTGTGAGGCTAAGCGGACACTGAAGCTGCTTGTTTTACGAGCAAAGTTCAATGAAGTGGTTCTATTGATAGGAGGAATTATTGGGGCAGATCAGAGCAGTAATACATTCAGTGGAACAAGACGTTTCAATCTGTGGATCTTTATCAGTTGTATACAAAACATACATAGGTGAGACGCGACTGTATTTATGCGGAAATGTGGCGGGAAATAAGTGGAAGTGTGGCGGGAAATAAGTGTGAGGGAAAGGTGATGTAAGGGGTAGTGATGCAAGCTGTGGCTAGGGCTGGTTGTGACAATAAACTTAATTTAAGGTACAGTGATCTAAGACAGGGAGGGTAGGGTGTTGGGGTTAGGACAGGAGGGGGAACCAGACAGGGTCAATGGTTAGCCCTCAATCCAGGTTGGTGGTGTGTGGCAGTCGCTGGATGTGCAGGGCCTCCATTATTCTCCTGTTGGCAAGGTTGGTTTCGACCTCCTTTACTTTGGCTGACTCCCATTTTACTTGATGACCTTTGTCCCATGCATGGACTGCAATCCCGTTCTTCCGGTCATTTTTTCTCACTGCAGACCTGTGCTCACTCAGGCGTTTCTCTAGTGTCCTGCCTGTTTCCACAATGTACACATAGTCGCATTCACTGCAAGGGACTTTATAGACAACACCCTTTCTCCTCAACTCAGGAACGTCTTGTTCCACATTTCCACTCATTTCCCGCCACACTTCCACTTATTTCCCGCCACATTTCTGCATAAACACAGTTGCATCTCACCTATGTTTTGTATACAACTGATGAAGATCCACGGATCGAAACGTCTTGTTCCACTGAATGTATTACTGCTGTGATCTGCTCCAATAATTCCTCCTATCAACGATAACTACGCAGCAATGAACCTATACTTTAAGTGGTTCTTTCATTGTCAAGGCACAGAGTCCGCATCTGAAATGCTCGAAATGCCATTTATTATAGTCTATTCAGACCTAGCAGTTGCATCACTTATGCTCTGTGAAACCAGTAGTCACGCGAACTGCATGTGACTCTGGCGAAGAAACTGAGTACTGTTAGTATATCGTCGTGTGGCATCGCAGAATAGGCGATTATATTACACTTGAACCAGAGTTAGTGTGCTAAATAGTTGTTCTAACTTTCTGTACGCTGAGGTAAGTAACCTTCTTTTCTCCCATTTCTTTCTGCTAGACAGAATTTTATTTTCTTCCTTCTTTTTGAGCTGTAGTGATGTCACACCTCAAAGCTTCCTACTGTAGAAACACTAGTGTAGGTGCCCAGGTCATTAACGAGCTTATGCACAAAGTGGAAGCATTGTGTGATTGGCTACTGAAGGTAGAGCATGAGGAGATTATGGATTTGAATACTTTCTGAAGTGGTTCTAACATGAAGAAAGTATGTGTTCGTCTGCTGTGCATGCATTTATTTGCACATGATTTACATTCATACTTTCTTCCTGTCTGTCATCCTTTTGCCTCACATTATTGATTCTCTAAAGAACCAATCACCAATGGACGTTCTTGGACTGAGTCTGTCACTCAACTCCCCCAGCACTGTGGAGCTGTTTAGGGCACTTTCCCAGTCAAGGCTGAGGGAGTTTCATTTCACCTCCTCTGATGGTCAAATGGTAGGATTGTGCTGTTCACTGATGTGGCTCCTTCTCAATAGTTTGCTGCAAGTCACTTGGCGAAGGCTGAAGGTGGAAGGGAAATTGGCAGCCACCAAATGTCTCCTGTTGGAGGGTGAAATGATTGTTGAGGCTCGGGTGACATGAAACTAAATCTTCACCTCCAGGGTCAACCCTGTTGGTTGTCCTTTTTCTTTCCCATCTTTGTTTTTGTCATGTGTAGAGATCAAACTGTCACCACCGATAACAGCATCATGGCTGTTCTACACTGACAAAGCTATGGTACGGTGCATAGAAGACGTTACGATAATTACGTTTGTTGCTTGACACTTTTCGCCGATTCGTCTCGGTTTATTTGTGAAAATGTTCGGTTCACACGTAGCGGTTATCTGTTAACGGTAACAGTTAATAGTTAGTTGGCGGTTCGCACCTATGTATACAATCGTGAGCGCAGTGACACAAGCCATCTATGTTGAACGATAAGCAGTGATCCGTGAAAACGTTTGCCTGGAGAGATGGACAAGGTCATTGTGCGATATTGCAACAACCACTCAATACGCTACGACGGTAAGGAATGGTAAGGAGTTTCTGGAGTCTGTCTCCAAGCTTCGTAGGAAGGAGAACGCAACGGGGAGCCTGGAGATTGGCGAGTCAGTCACTATTAAGATGAAGTCGCGACTATGGAAGGCTGTTATTGTTAATTTGCGACTGGAGGCCAGCTCAACTAAGAAGAAAAAAAGCCCAGACATCTGATGTGAACACAAGTGAGCTCAAAAGAAGCAAGAAGTGATGCAGTACAAGATCTCAATGTTACTTTTGTTTTGGCTTCATTTGCAGCAGCTGCTCCTCCTAGTCAAAGGCTGGGTTCCTCCACTTCCACTTCCATTCACCATCAGCTCCTTCCACCTCTAACTTGACACCATCCCCCTCTCCCTCCTGTCATTCCTCACCCCTCTCTCTTCCACTGTCTACTGGTTATATTCCTCCATTTCCCACTTCCCATTCAACATCAGCTCCTTCCACCTCTGATCACTTGACAACCTCCCACTCCTGTCCTCACCCATACCTCTTCCACTGTCCACTTGTCGTGTTCTTTCATCTTCCACTTGCCAGACACCTTTTCCGCTTCCCACTTGGCACCATTCTACTTCCACCTCACACTGGACACCTGCCCACTTGACATACTCCTCTATTCATGACCACTCGTCACACAAACCTTCCACTTCTCTCTTGAGACACATCCCTTTCACTTCTCACTTGAGGCACACCCCTTCCACTTCTCTCTTGAGACACAAACCTTCCACTTCTCTCTTGAGACACACCCCTTCCACTTCTCACTTGAGGCACACCCCTTCCACTTCTCACTTGAGACACACCCCTTCCACTTCTCACTTGAGGCTCACCCCTTCTGCTTCTCACTTGAGGCACACCCCTTCCACTTCTCACTTGAGACACACCCCTTCCGCTACTCACTTGACGTACACCCCTTCCGATTCTCACTTGAGGCACACCCCTTCCGCTTCTCACTTGACGCACACCCCTTCCCCTTCTCCCTTGAGCCCCCCCCCTTCCCCTTCTCACTTGAGCCACACCCCTTCCGCTTCTCACTTGTGGCACACCCCTTCCACTTCTCACTTGAGGCACACCCCTTCCACATCTAGCATGACACACCCATGTTTCTCTACCAACATCACACCCTACCCAGACATGCTTGACCTATTCCCTGAAGATTTTCACAACCCTTTCCCATGTATGCAGCAGCTGGAGGATATTCATCACTCTAGTCTCCTTCAAAACTGATGTCTTGAAGAGACTAGACCGGCTTGAGTGCCTTATTCGGGAAAGTGTGAGAAACCCTGCTACCCCATCCATAAGTGCTACAGCTCCAATCACATACTTCAACGGGAGGTTGTATGATGTTCAGGCCACCAAGATTGCAACTGTTGACGACAAACTTCAGCAGATATTGATGAATTCCAAAATTTCAGCACCAGTTCAAGTGGGCATGGAGTTAGCAAAGGTACTTTTACAGAGGATGAGATGGCTTCAAGCACACTGACTGGAAGAAGGATTAATGGACAGTCAAGCAAGCCGCTTGACCCAGCAAAACTTTGTTTGCTGGGCAATCTTGTCCAGCAGAAGTGTGGTCTGGGTGAGGGAGAGTTCAGTGCTGTAAGAAGTGGAATCCGTGAATCTCTGGCCAATCGATGCAAGTACCTTAGGTTAAAATTAGGCCCCAGAAACATATCTGTTTTTTGAATTACTGTATATGACACACTTGTACACAGACATTGTCTTTTCAATATTCCTTGTTCTCAATTTTATTTCCTATATTCCCTGTCATCCTACATGTTTCTCTATTCGTCTCTGATCTGGTAAAATCTTTGATACCACACTAGCCGGGCTGGAATTTGACAGTTAGATTTTGTCAATGGACCAAACGTTTTGACCACAATCCAGGGGTTTCATCAGTGGTGATATTCTGTATGCAACCACTGATGAAGACCCCTGGATTGTGGTCAAAACATTTGGTCCATTGACAAAATCCAACTGTCCATATACTGCATACTATTATGACACATGGAAAGGCTACAGACATCCCTTACCAAACTATTTAAGTGCTCAACTTGCCTGGAAACCCTCTCGAAAATTACCACACAGCGCTATTGTAAATGGACTCCATTTAGCTCTTCACTGTGAGCAGATCACATGACGTTCTCGTGACACGGCCATGTTTCGAACAAAATGGCCACCATGTGCTCCGGGAAACGTTGGCGCTACCCTCCTTTATGCAGTGCGATGATCTTTCGCTTTGTCTGGAAAGGATTATTGGCCGAATAGTGTGGATTTTTGCGTCGAGTGTTTCATTATGACATCATTTGGTTGTCCAGTCATGCGTACATCATGCGCAGTCATGTGCGTTTCCACGGAAACACAAAAGAAAGTGACAAACCACAGAGGTCAGTCCCAAAATAAACAATCCGGCTTCAAACTGAGATGTCCCACATGCGCACTCAAGAAATTGTTGACTCAGTAAACCACAATATTTACATAGAATAAACATCAAAGGTAAAGGTCAAACTGTTAATATCCTGTAGCTTCTCCATCGACTAAAACTTTAGGGATAACCTTTTGTAAATGGCTTGCAACACTTCTCCACTGTAACTGTTGCCCCATTCCCTGAATGAGCTCTTCCTTGTGGGGTTTCACTGTTGTCCACATGAAATGTTTCAACTCGTGCCACAGATTCTCGATAGGGTTGCAGTCAGGGCTTTCAGGGGTGTCTTGAACAGGAGAATGCTATTGTCCTTCAGAAATTTGTGTGTCACTTTGGACACATGACATGGAGCACTGTCCTGTTGTAGGCTACTATCTGGTAAGTGCTCCTTGAGAAATGAAAGGAGGTGCGACTGAAGTACCACTTGGTAGACTGCACTGTTCATTGATTTGTTGAGGAGACAGATGTTAGTGGCACCTTTTCTTGAGATTCCTGCCCACACCATAACTTTGTAGGGATGCTTTGCCTGCGCCTTCGGTCTTGGAGGTTCTTCGACTTCCTGTACGAAAAGGTGCGATGATTCTCCAGCTGAATCATTGATTCATCTGTCCATACAATGTTTTCAAACTTCTTGTGAAGGTTCTCGCGTGCCCACTCCATTCTCCTTCCTTTGTTCCCTGATCATCTGGCAGTATCTGCTCCCGTGGAATGTCCATCTGAGAATTCTCAGTGCTTGCACAATTGTACTCTTGGAGACGTCGTACCCCACAGCATTCACGATCTTGACTAGCTGGGTTGCTGTTGTCTCGTTGTCCATGCGCATTTGTTCCTCGATGATGGCCAAGATGTCAGGCGTTAGCTTGAAGCAGCGTCCACTTCCTGGAAGATGAGAGAGAGTTCCATCCTTGTATTTCCTGATCATACCCCATACTGTCTGCTGCCAGGACTTTGGCCACGTTCGCGTATGATAATTGTCGCTCGAAGTACAGTTGCACAATCCGTTGTTTGCAATACGCTGATAACACCACTCTCTGTCTCTTCTTTTGCCAGCACTGAAAGCTGAGCTGTACAAACTATGTACACCCTTAAATTTGTGAACTTTTACGTTTCGCTAACGATTAACCGTTACTCGCTAATGATTATCGTTTCACAATTCACCGCTTGATAACCTTAAACGACAATAACCATAATGGTTTTTGGGTATTGTAATATTGTCTATGCACTGTACCGTGTCTCTGCACTGCCTTCCTCCCCAGTGTTCCTCTGCTAGTGTGCGGGCTACTATGGCAGTCCATAGCTCACTGACTGAAGTGGAATGGAGTTTTTTTTCGGCAGTAAGTCAAGTGTGACTATGCTCGTGTGCTGTGTGTGGTGTGTGCACGGGTGTGTGGTGAGAGATTGCGGGAGGGGAGGGAGAGATTGTGTGTGCATATTTCCATCCATTTGTCTTGGTGAGTGACAAAGGAAAGACAGGGAGCATAAGTTTGTTGTGGTGTGCATGAAGTTTGCATTGTGTGTGCACATCACTTGTGAATGTAGCTGTGCTTGTGTGTTGTGTGTAGCGAGTGACAGTGGGAGGGGAGCGAGAGATTGTGTGTGTGTAATTGGATGCATTGGTGTGCATGGGTGCATGTTTGTGTGTGCTTGAAATGTACTTGCGTTGTGTGCCCATCACTTGTGAATGTAGCTACACGTTGTGTGGATGCACATTCATTTACTCCAGATATCCTTCATCTTCCTTTTAGGAGGCAGTGGTCCACTTCTGAAGGACTTTGCTGTCCATATAAAACACAGTGGTATACACACATCTAGCTGTGTGTATGTCTTAGCTACACATGTATTGAGGGTTATTTGCATGTCCTCGTTGGAGCATGGATGCTCTTGAGGTTGCTCTAGACTAGCTAGCTCCGCAGCAGTTGTGATGAAAATATTGTTAGCTAGCACTTGTGCATGTGTTGTATATCATATCATTATTACATATATGCACAAATATTGCATCAGTCTTACACCGCACCCTTGATCACTGGTCTACACTCCTTTCACTGCATCCGCACCACTTGCACATCCAACACTTGTTGCCCGTCTGCCCTACATCCATGCATGGTGATCCCACAGCTCCCAACTCCCTCCTTGTCCCCCACGACTGTCTGAGTGCCCTCTCAGTCCAGAAGGTCCACAGGCAGGCACACATGTACACTCCCTTCTGGTCTGATGACCACCAGTGGGTGGGGCCTCACTCCATCACACACACACACACTTACAATAAG
>MKWU01004211.1_pt1 | contig 17412 bp, 13 predicted proteins | sample 809101 | NCBI WGS metagenome assembly MKWU01 (sample SAMN05860141, study PRJNA318959) | sponge metagenome | host: Aplysina aerophoba | place: Slovenia: Piran, Adriatic Sea, Gulf of Piran | collected 2013-05-07 | reverse complement strand
AATCCCACCGCCATTGATTGCTTCACCAAGTTGTTCGGGTCTACCCCCGTGTGTACGGGGAAATCAAATTTAATCTGTCTAAACTTTCATAAGCAATAGGTCTACCCCCGTGTGTACGGGGAAATCGAGCTGGGTATCATCAACCCACGCACTTTACAGGGTCTACCCCCGTGTGTACGGGGAAATCAAAATAGGTTAAAATACCCCCATTTTTCGGGCAGGTCTACCCCCGTGTGTACGGGGAAATCCTTATCGGTTTGTGTTCCCCGACGAATCAATAAGGTCTACCCCCGTGTGTACGGGGAAATCATGTGCAGATTATCCCCCAGAGAGTAATAGAGGGGTCTACCCCCGTGTGTACGGGGAAATCACTAATTTTGTGCTCTAAATTGATATGTATGACGGTCTACCCCCGTGTGTACGGGGAAATCGTGCGGGAGAGTATCTTATCAATCTTTGCTTTGGGTCTACCCCCGTGTGTACGGGGAAATCTGTTCTCGGCATTGAGGTGGAGGATGCGACTGCGGTCTACCCCCGTGTGTACGGGGAAATCCCTTGCGATTGGATCGCTGTCAACGTCGCCGCAGGTCTACCCCCGTGTGTACGGGGAAATCAAATGTATGTCTTCGCTCACTAATACGTATCCAGGTCTACCCCCGTGTGTACGGGGAAATCTGTCTTACCGGTCTAAATATGTGCCTTGACTGGGGTCTACCCCCGTGTGTACGGGGAAATCGTCATACAAAAAGCCGTCAACTTGTGCTTGTAAGGTCTACCCCCGTGTGTACGGGGAAATCCGCATAAAGAACCTACAAGACCGCAATAGTCAGGGTCTACCCCCGTGTGTACGGGGAAATCCAATTCCTTGAAAGTGTGGACTCCGAGTGGAAGGGTCTACCCCCGTGTGTACGGGGAAATCAATAGTGTTGACAAGGATATTTAAAATACTAAAGGTCTACCCCCGTGTGTACGGGGAAATCCACCCTTTATCTTGACGCCTTAAAGCCTCAACAGGTCTACCCCCGTGTGTACGGGGAAATCTCCAGTCAGGGCGAGTAGCAAGGCAGTGGATAAGGTCTACCCCCGTGTGTACGGGTAAATCAGGGTCAAACGTGGAGAGGTATTGAGAGCCCTAGGTCTACCCCCGTGTGTACGGGGAAATCCCGACTATGACGGCCGCTGTTTCACCACATTTAGGTCTACCCCCGTGTGTACGGGGAAATCTCGGTGCCGTTATAAATCCCGAAGAACCACAGCGGTCTACCCCCGTGTGTACGGGGAAATCACGGAGTATATCTATATAGATGAGTCGGACGAGGGTCTACCCCCGTGTGTACGGGGAAATCTCCCAGCCTCTTCCTTTGACCGAGCACCGAACGGGTCTACCCCCGTGTGTACGGGGAAATCTTTAGCGCTTCCGTTCTTGAGCGTCTGGAAGAGGGTCTACCCCCGTGTGTACGGGGAAATCTGCAATTAAAACAATCAAAGCGAGGTTGGATTGGGTCTACCCCCGTGTGTACGGGGAAATCTGCAATTAAAACAATCAAAGCGAGGTTGGATTGGGTCTACCCCCGTGTGTACGGGGAAATCTGATGCGGAAGACGAAAGCGACAAAACGCAAGGGGTCTACCCCCGTGTGTACGGGGAAATCGTTTGCGCTGCTGCTGCTTCGGTGCGTGCAAGAGGTCTACCCCCGTGTGTACGGGGAAATCCCCCGATAGTGATTGATTAACTTGCCTTGTAGTGGTCTACCCCCGTGTGTACGGGGAAATCCGATGTGCAGGACCTGGGAGCGTGGACGAGCGAGGTCTACCCCCGTGTGTACGGGGAAATCACTAAACGACCGACTAAACGACCGACTCCCAAAGGTCTACCCCCGTGTGTACGGGGAAATCCTAGTGACTGCACTAGCGACCCCGCCCGATAATGGTCTACCCCCGTGTGTACGGGGAAATCATAGCAATAACAAAACAACGAGAAGCCCTATCGGGTCTACCCCCGTGTGTACGGGGAAATCCCCAAGTGATTTGACTGATTGGCGTAATTTCAAGGTCTACCCCCGTGTGTACGGGGAAATCGTGGTCGCAGAAGCGTCAGAAGTATGATACAAAGGTCTACCCCCGTGTGTACGGGGAAATCCGTGTAGCTCACCCTTCTTGCCATATAACCTGCGGTCTACCCCCGTGTGTACGGGGAAATCTGTTTAATCTGATTGATAAGGATAAGCCCTTGAGGTCTACCCCCGTGTGTACGGGGAAATCTTGATCACTTGAGCGGTTATAAGCCCCTCTTCAGGTCTACCCCCGTGTGTACGGGGAAATCTGTTTTGCTTGGCCATTATCTACCTCTTACTAAGGTCTACCCCCGTGTGTACGGGGAAATCTACGGGCCCTTGGTATGGTTAGTGTATGGTGCAGGTCTACCCCCGTGTGTACGGGGAAATCTATTGCCACGCTCGACCGCAGCTTGAAGTTCAAGGTCTACCCCCGTGTGTACGGGGAAATCAGAGTCCAAGAAATCTATAAACTCAATATCTAAGGTCTACCCCCGTGTGTACGGGGAAATCTCAAGGACAGTCCGAGTGCGGTTGTGTTTGAGAGGTCTACCCCCGTGTGTACGGGGAAATCTCCCACGGGGACTCGCACTACAAATAGCAATAGGGTCTACCCCCGTGTGTACGGGGAAATCTCGTAGATTTGGCACTTAACCGACAAACGCTCGGGTCTACCCCCGTGTGTACGGGGAAATCTAGTGTATGGTGCACTAGTCAAGCGTTTATTGAGGTCTACCCCCGTGTGTACGGGGAAATCGCACGAGTGAGATTCTTGCAGTATGCAGTGTAGGGTCTACCCCCGTGTGTACGGGGAAATCGCTTTATCGGTTGAGGACTCTCTTTACTCTCAAGGTCTACCCCCGTGTGTACGGGGAAATCACAAATAGTAATGATGCTATTTGATTGTTTTAAGGTCTACCCCCGTGTGTACGGGGAAATCTTGATTGAGTGCGAGTGCGAGTGAGAGCCCGAAGGTCTACCCCCGTGTGTACGGGGAAATCCCCTAGCAGCTGATGGAGTCATGACATCATAACGGTCTACCCCCGTGTGTACGGGGAAATCTCACCATGGGATACAAAGTGCGGCAGTCTTCAGGGTCTACCCCCGTGTGTACGGGGAAATCATCAGCAGGTCCGAGACCGCCGCAGCGCTCACAGGTCTACCCCCGTGTGTACGGGGAAATCGGCCCACAGTGAGTGATTGGGCTGTAAAACTGAGGTCTACCCCCGTGTGTACGGGGAAATCAGGGGCACCAATTAGTGCCCTGGAGAAGAAAAGGGTCTACCCCCGTGTGTACGGGGAAATCTTAAAGTTATCGGACATTTGATTTTGTTCAAACGGTCTACCCCCGTGTGTACGGGGAAATCTGGTGATATAGCCATGACGAACGCCTTACTTAAGGTCTACCCCCGTGTGTACGGGGAAATCTATTAGGCATATGCTAATACTCCTTATTAAAAGGGTCTACCCCCGTGTGTACGGGGAAATCTAAAGGAGATTAGTAGATTGACTTCTTGCACGAGGTCTACCCCCGTGTGTACGGGGAAATCTTTGGCGTAAGTGCGCTTGAGTGGGTGTTGACGGGTCTACCCCCGTGTGTACGGGGAAATCAATCCTTATCCAGTTATTACAGCCATTGCACCAGGTCTACCCCCGTGTGTACGGGGAAATCGATTTAGATTAACCCTGTCAAGCAATTTTTTTGGGTCTACCCCCGTGTGTACGGGGAAATCAATCTAAATCCTAACCTATCTATAACAAATCAAGGTCTACCCCCGTGTGTACGGGGAAATCTTTTCCATGACCGCAATTAATTCTTTAAGAAACGGTCTACCCCCGTGTGTACGGGGAAATCGATCGGTAATACTGTCCAAATTGCTTATGAGAGGGTCTACCCCCCGTGTGTACGGGGAAATCTTTGCTTGGTAAGGTTGGCTTTCAACATGGTGGGTCTACCCCCGTGTGTACGGGGAAATCTATTTTGAAGAGGTAAATATGGATAATTATAGAGGTCTACCCCCGTGTGTACGGGGAAATCTCCGGGAGGTCAATACTGACCTCTTTATCGCCGGGTCTACCCCCGTGTGTACGGGGAAATCTCCGGGAGGTCAATACTGACCTCTTTATCGCCGGGTCTACCCCCGTGTGTACGGGGAAATCTCTTCAGTATTACCTGTTAAATAATCATACAGGGGTCTACCCCCGTGTGTACGGGGAAATCTCCAATGCTCGTTTATGCCGCTGTTCTTCAGTAGGTCTACCCCCGTGTGTACGGGGAAATCTCACTTTTATATGGGGGACTATGATGCGGATGTGGTCTACCCCCGTGTGTACGGGGAAATCTATATAGCGCCTCACTATTCGTGGCAATGATGGGGTCTACCCCCGTGTGTACGGGGAAATCTGAGTATAAGGAAGATGATGACGATGCCCGAAAGGTCTACCCCCGTGTGTACGGGGAAATCACCAATTCGGTCTTTCTAAATACTCTGTGATAGGGTCTACCCCCGTGTGTACGGGGAAATCATTCCCGTTAAAGCGTTCGCTCTGGCCGTATCAGGTCTACCCCCGTGTGTACGGGGAAATCTCCCAACGCTAACGGGAGCGATAAGCGAGTCCGGGTCTACCCCCGTGTGTACGGGGAAATCTCTGCTAGAGAAGATGGATACGCAATATGTCCAGGTCTACCCCCGTGTGTACGGGGAAATCACGGCAATATGATTTTCTTCAGTGAGAATCATGGGTCTACCCCCGTGTGTACGGGGAAATCAAACTATTATCATTCGCTGTATAGAAAATTAAAGGTCTACCCCCGTGTGTACGGGGAAATCTCAATGACACTCCGCCCTATCGGTTTCTACCAAAGGTCTACCCCCGTGTGTACGGGGAAATCCCAATCCCGTCCCCAAGGATTTTAAAATTTGCGGGTCTACCCCCGTGTGTACGGGGAAATCTTGTCGCTAATAATAAGTCGCTAAAATAAACCAGGTCTACCCCCGTGTGTACGGGGAAATCACCAAATCAAACTATAGTAGTGATGCCGCAGCGGGTCTACCCCCGTGTGTACGGGGAAATCTCGCTACATACGGTATTGAAAGAATACAAATTAGGTCTACCCCCGTGTGTACGGGGAAATCTCAAATCATTAGCGACCTGCTCCAAAGCATCAAGGTCTACCCCCGTGTGTACGGGGAAATCAACCGCTGTATTGCCTCCAAGTCGAAAATAAAAGGTCTACCCCCGTGTGTACGGGGAAATCACTTGCCTTGCCACGCTCGATCGCAGCTTTTAAGGTCTACCCCCGTGTGTACGGGGAAATCATTTGAAGCGGTAATAGGTCAATATGTCCCTAAGGTCTACCCCCGTGTGTACGGGGAAATCAACAACACGACACGAACGGCACGAAAAAAAGCAGGTCTACCCCCGTGTGTACGGGGAAATCATAAGCGAGGGGCATGCCCGTTTGAGTGGTGGGGGTCTACCCCCGTGTGTACGGGGAAATCGACGCCGCCAATAGACAAAATTGTTGAAGAAGAGGTCTACCCCCGTGTGTACGGGGAAATCTTATGATTCTAATGAAAATTCAATTTTGATTAGGGTCTACCCCCGTGTGTACGGGGAAATCAAAATCAAAACTCGTTCGCCAATCGCCGCCCCGGGTCTACCCCCGTGTGTACGGGGAAATCACACCCTTGCTTACATCATCAGCATCAATCCAAGGTCTACCCCCGTGTGTACGGGGAAATCAGTGCACCTTGCACTAACCTTAATACAGCACCAGGTCTACCCCCGTGTGTACGGGGAAATCACTTTATCCCCATAACTACATCCTTATTAAAAAGGTCTACCCCCGTGTGTACGGGGAAATCCAAGTTCAAATTGCAAAGTGCGGGGGTTAATAAGGTCTACCCCCGTGTGTACGGGGAAATCATGACGGCTTAATGTATGACTAATTTGTTTGAAGGTCTACCCCCGTGTGTACGGGGAAATCTTGGTTTGCTGATATTAGTGGTGCTGTATTTAGGGTCTACCCCCGTGTGTACGGGGAAATCTGGTGGTGGTGGCTGGTGGGGTGCTGATCCCGAGGTCTACCCCCGTGTGTACGGGGAAATCAAGTTCTTGCTAGTCGGTAATTCCTTGATTAAAGGTCTACCCCCGTGTGTACGGGGAAATCATTGATTATTAAGAGTGTTCTCGGCGGTCATAAGGTCTACCCCCGTGTGTACGGGGAAATCTAAAAGAAGAAGTTTCGTCTTTGAAAATTGACAGGTCTACCCCCGTGTGTACGGGGAAATCAGGCGGAAAGCACAGGGCAAGGGATATTATAACGGTCTACCCCCGTGTGTACGGGGAAATCATTGCAGTATTATTATAGCAGTCAACAGATTTGGGTCTACCCCCGTGTGTACGGGGAAATCTTGGCTAGCGTACTTGCCGATCCCTTGTAGCCAGGTCTACCCCCGTGTGTACGGGGAAATCTAGTCATATCTAATCTCCTGTCTAGCTGTTTGGGGTCTACCCCCGTGTGTACGGGGAAATCTAGTCCAGGTAATAGTCCACACTGATTCGGCAAGGTCTACCCCCGTGTGTACGGGGAAATCGGGCTAAAAGTTCAGTCGGTTTTCCCGACCTAAGGTCTACCCCCGTGTGTACGGGGAAATCGCAGCAATATCAATGACCGCGTCTTGGATGAGGGGTCTACCCCCGTGTGTACGGGGAAATCGGATATTTGCGGGGCACTCTAACCGCATCGCAGGGTCTACCCCCGTGTGTACGGGGAAATCGGCTATTGCGGGCGGTCGCACAAGGTGAAAGAAGGTCTACCCCCGTGTGTACGGGGAAATCGATCGCCCGAAGTCGGTGACGCTACCTGGGATAGGTCTACCCCCGTGTGTACGGGGAAATCCCTCGCTTTGATTGTTTTAATCGCATCGGGGGAGGTCTACCCCCGTGTGTACGGGGAAATCGTTCAATCCTCGAGCCGTCTTCAAAATAGTGCGGGTCTACCCCCGTGTGTACGGGGAAATCCTGCAGCCAAATCTTCCTGCGGAGGGGCTCAAAGGTCTACCCCCGTGTGTACGGGGAAATCGTATTTGTGCTTGTGTTGTAGTCATTGTAGTTCGGTCTACCCCCGTGTGTACGGGGAAATCTCAGGAAGATATTAGAGGATTAGAATGGATGCGGGTCTACCCCCGTGTGTACGGGGAAATCTGTCTCTCTCTTTGCTCGTTGAAGGTCTAGGCAGGTCTACCCCCGTGTGTACGGGGAAATCATTTGAAAGAGACGGCGATTAGTGATCAATCCAGGTCTACCCCCGTGTGTACGGGGAAATCTCCCGTATAAATTACCGTCATTATCAAAAGCAAGGTCTACCCCCGTGTGTACGGGGAAATCTTTAAGATACCCTTTGAATTGGAGTTTTGAGCGGGTCTACCCCCGTGTGTACGGGGAAATCTGGAGTTTTGAGCGTTCTGGGAGTAATTCGGGAGGTCTACCCCCGTGTGTACGGGGAAATCGAGGAAAGGTGAAATAGAATTTAGTTAAGTTTTGGTCTACCCCCGTGTGTACGGGGAAATCTATTGCGTGACCAATTGCTCATCACTAAAAGCGGGTCTACCCCCGTGTGTACGGGGAAATCTCGAAATCCCTATACCTGACATATGCCTGTCCAGGTCTACCCCCGTGTGTACGGGGAAATCACCGACAATCACTCTTATAGCGGGATCTCGTAAGGTCTACCCCCGTGTGTACGGGGAAATCTGAATGTATAAGCGCTATGGATAAATTGATTGAGGTCTACCCCCGTGTGTACGGGGAAATCAGTCTCTTATGCCGATTTGGTGGAGTTTGAACAGGTCTACCCCCGTGTGTACGGGGAAATCATAGTCAATGAATTAGACCCTAATAAAATTAGGGGTCTACCCCCGTGTGTACGGGGAAATCTCTGATGCCTTGACCTTCTACCAATAGTGATAGGGTCTACCCCCGTGTGTACGGGGAAATCATCAATCAATGCTATTCCTAGTGGTATAGAAGGGGTCTACCCCCGTGTGTACGGGGAAATCTCTGAAGATAAAATATAAGCAGGATGGGCTTTCTAGCCTAGAAGGCTCTGCTATAACAATTTTATTTTATTTTCAAGAGTTATGAAAAAATAAAAATATTCAATTTTCAAAGAGCTTTATGAAAAAGTTACTTTTATTACTGTCGATGTGCAAGTAAAACACCATCTCCATCAACAATCTTTCTAGATGGCACGCCAAGTGATTTGATCCTCATTTTACCTACAGCAGAATTATCACGCCATATCATTACAATTGATCCACCTGGAAGTTCATCCCACCAATCGCTAATAACCAACCAAAGTCGTGTGCGCACACCTTTGTTCATATCGGGAGCAACATATACTCCTGCTGAACACTCCAACATTAAAGAAGCTAGATAACCACGATAGCGGTTTTTTACATCACGAGTAATTACTACTGTAAGAGGCATTGATTAATTATTTTCTAAAAGTTGCTTGATCCGGTCAATCATAGCGGGAATGATTTTATCTTTTGCTAACTTTTGACCAACAAGTCGACGGGTTGACCGTTCAATTGAGTGCTGCTTCCCCTCTAGAACTTCCTTAGCAGCCATGAAGGCACAAGGTATGGTAACACTATCGCGAAAAAGATCCGCAATATCAAGAACAAACGAATGTCCTGGGTCTTCATGAATAAATCCAAGTTGTGGTATAGTAGCAGTTGCTGAAACTGCTATAGCCGCAGCGGCCTCGGTGGCAGTTGCTGCATGATTAAGACCTTGATTGGGAAGATCAGCACCTTCAGGGTCAGCCCGATTATAGCGGCGACCATTCCACTCAATATTTAACCGGGTTGCCCACAGAGCATATGATTCTTTCATACGAGAACCTTCAATACCACGAAGAACATTAATTGTGCAGCGTTGAGGCATCTTCTTCCCAAACCTCCAGTCGTACATTCTTCTTGCAATAGAAAGTCTTAGATTCTTGTCCGCCCACAGTTTGGCTTGTTGACGTGCTAAAGCTGACTGATTGGATGTCAATGGGGGTATTGTATATTGACGAACTCCATCTTCACCAACAGCTACTAGTGCTGTGCGGTAAAAGGCAAGGAGTCTGAGAGCATCATGGCTTACTGTGGAACCTGGACCCATAAGTATCATGGATAACCTTTGCACAGGAATCAAATACGAACCTTTTGCCAGAGCATCATTTGAGCTTGAATTACCCTGTTCAAAACTTAGAGTCCCGTCTTTCGAAGTTAGAGCACCACGGGCAAGGTATAAACAACCAGAACGGTCAATGTAGGGAACTTGAGCACTGTCTAGCCCAAGTCGACCTTTCAGCATTAGTTTTTATGTAGTTTTTGGGGTGGATACAACAAAAGCATTCCGTAACCGTATGCACAATGACGACCAATTCCACGGCCAAGATAGTTGGTAAAAATACCAATGTCATGAATCGTAGCAGTCCCATGAAATACTACATCTGGGCCGTCAATTCTTTGGTCATTACGATAAACTTTTAGGCGTTGGTACTTTCTCATTTTTGTAAGTCTCTCATTCAATATACCAAAAGGTGAAATACGAATTTTCAACCATTCAAGATAAACCTCTTCACGGGACTTAGATTTATCATTTCTAAGCAACGCTGCTTGAAAAGCATCAAGTTCAACACCCTTTGGAAAAACTCTACCGTTAGCAGTGATTTCTGATGATAATCGAATGGTTGGCCTGACACGGACATCAAAACCAATTTCTTGTCCTGAATTCCAATTCTCAAAGGATCTGGGAATAGAACGAAGGTCATCAAGCATGAAGATTCGTGATTCGTTGGGTTTAATTGCAATTTGAGCCGTATTCAAAAGCGTTTCAGCAGAATTATTAGAATAGGCATATAGATTTCCAGAATTTCTTTTCGGCGGTACTTTTAGGCGAAAAGGTTGGAGAGACCTTGGACCAAAGATCTCATTTAATAAATGATGGAGTGCTCGGCTTTCATCAACTTCACGCTTATACAAACCCCGACTAACAGCCCATTTATGGATCTCGTTAATCTTAACAGGTACTTCAATAAGATGTAAACTCATTCTATCAATCCGATATTTACAACCCTTGAACCGGTATGATAGCCATTTTTCCAATGGCGTAAATCCATCATTTCATAACCAAAACTACCATCAACTGAAGGACTATCATCAGACCAAAGCGCTTTTCCTTTTAAATTCAAATTTCGTAATGCCTCGTAAGAGTTCTCACCATTCACCCAGCTATTGGTAAACATCAAAGTAGACGGCAAACATGATTTACGACCGATAAAAAGTGGTCTTAAAGGATATTCAAAAGCATGAGCTACTTGTTCTATTGAAATATTTTCATCTTCAAGAGTGTGTCTTAGTCTAAGTACAACATGAGTTTGGTGGTCTGCCAGATAATCACGACTTAACCGATGTGGACTATTATAACTATCACCCGACCGTTCAAAGATTCGACCATAAGTAGTCCACGCTTTATCAGATTTTTCAATCTTGGCATTTTGCATGTCGCGTAATTTCAATTCGTGATTATATCCTTCTGGATTAACCGACAAAGCGCCAAAAATAATTTTGTCCTGCAGAGACTGAAGAAGCACGTGCTCATGACGGGACCAACCAAAGGCGTTGGCAATTAATCCTGTTAAGGCGCTTAATGATGGGAATTCACGGGTTTCACCAACGTGGTCAATTTTCAAACCCCCGTAAGACATTAGCGGTGCAGCAAGATGCAAATGAAGCCACTTATTTGACATTGTTCTGTTAACTTAAGGAATGAGGAAGTTCTTTAACAACTTCAGCTAACTCACCTAATGTCTTAATTTTAACATTAGGTAAATCATTACTTTCTGTCAAAGTCATCACATATCTTTCCTCACCAGTAGCGTAATTTTTATCAAGAGATTCCAAGTGATTTGTTAAAGCGTTAACAGCTGACTCCAGATTTGGTGAACAAGGTTTGCGATAAGCCTCAGCTAAGGAGCGAGGTTGACGATTGCCCGATTCAATTAATAAAAATGATGCACGTGAATATGGAGCAGTTGAGCCGAGTTTTGCGCCAGGGGATACTTCTGCGATTAAATACAATAGGTTATGGAGAACATTACCGGCCAAATCTGAATTATCACCAAGGTTTTTGATAAGTTCTGGAATATCTACAACTACATAACCGTAGAAGAGGTTAGAAGTTAACTCCGTATCCTGAATGGTATCTGCGCCACTTTCATCCTCAAAAGCAAGATCATCTGTCGCTATAAAATAATCTGTTTCAGACTCATCTTCATGGACTGTAAAAGCATGGGCAACATGAATAGGTGCATCAATGTTAGCTTTTGGGTCGGACGTTACCATTCGGCCAAATAGAGCCCCAATTAATCCAGCCGGTATTTGGGCATTACCCGATAATGCACTAAGATTTTTTTTGTTAGATTTTTCGCCTATCCACTCTTTGACCAACTTTTTATCTTTTTTTTTTTTTTCATCTTAATCATTATTTAACAATTTAGATTTATCTTTATTAATATATATTTTTTTTTTTTTTTTTGTTAGATTTTTCGCCTATCCACTCTTTGACCAACTTTTCAGCTTGTTTTTTATCACCATCTGAATCATTAGCCAACATTTGAGCTGCATCTGAAAGAAAATCTATTTCTTTTTCACCCAAAAGTAGAGTCTGACGTGTTTTTTTGTCATCCGCTTTTGCCTTATCACCATAGATAATTTTGACAAAACTATCCTTTAATACTTGGATTACGGCTTCATTCTCGACTTTACTCCAGGCACCAAATATTTTTCGATTTACAATTTCACGAGAACGAAATGAATCTTGGAAACCATCAATGAATTTAAGTGCATGAGGGTCGTCGGCAACACGCCAATGTCGCTTAAGGCACTGAGAACTTATTCTTGTACGCATTGTTCCCCCAAAAGGTAAGCGCTTAGCGAGTCCGGTATCATCACGATTGATAAGTACACCGGTGTAGGGTGTTAGATAATGAATTTGTAAAAATCTAGGTTCATGCATTTGCTTCTTCCTTTTTCTTGATTAATTCTAATTCTGATTGACAAAGCCGTCGATAATAATCTTTTGCTACATAATGAATATCCTTTTTAATATAAGCAAAAGCCAAACTTGGGATATGGATACTGGGTTGTTTTCTTGCAAGCATCCGCACCGCTCGTTCAAGGTGGATAAAGCGCTGTTTTTGTGGAGCATTAAGGAGTCGAGAAAGTCTTAATTCAGAAAAAAAAGGCTTATCTAAATTGTCATATTCTAGACCTCCATCTGCTAGTACTGTTCCAAAAAAACGGCTTTTTGAATGAATTGAATTTGTATTCCTCGAGGGAGTTAAAATAGCTATTGCCTTGGTAATATTAAGCCATTTATCTTCTTCATACTCTTGGATCCCAAAATGTGCCGTAATTCGCCAAAAGAAAGGTGATCCGAAATCAGACATATTTCTAGCCTCAGACTTTTCACCTGGGCTAGCATGAGCTAAAAGCTCAGCAATCTTTAAAGAAATTGCCTCCGGTTTATTTCCCTTACCCATTTTTTGTCTCCGAACCTTGCTCTCTAGATAACATTCTAATCTTTCGCTCAAACAAATTACGACCGTATATCAATGCTTTTGAACGCATGAAGTTTGAGCAAGGAATCGATTGTGATACCCGTTTAAATTCATTTCTAGCAACATTCTCTAGCTTTTTAGTAAAAATACTGTGTTCTTGATTACGAGATTTTATATCAGACTCACCAAGTTTTTTCCATAGAGTTTGGAAAAATAAATCGTCTGCAACAGAAGAAAACACCATCAAAGCGGGACTTGCTATTTTATCTTTAGTTTGACGTTTAGCTTTAGTTTGACGTTCCGCATCTCCGTTAAAAAATATTAGAGCTAGAGATTCGCGTAATGCTTGCTCGACAAGGTCGATTGTTTTAATCTGTTCTTCAGCTAGATCAACAACAATTTTATTAAACATTGATTGCTTAACTATTCTAGGAACTGAAATAATACGGGATTTAAAACCGTCAGTTTTACAATTCCCCCTAGCAAATCCCTGCATAACCAATACAATTTCTCCATCATCCTTTAGTGGTTCGGATAATTCAGGTCTTTTAAATTCTCCAGAATATAGAATTTTTTTCACAAGTTTATAATCCCAGCTCCTATCACTTAGGGTAAAAGACTTATTATCCTTTACTTCAACTGGAGACCAAGGGTCACCTGTGACCCCATTAAGTTCTTTTGCGTTGACTCTACTCTTGATTGATATAGATCTTTTTGCTTCAAAAAATGTTTGGTCGCCCCTAAACCTAATTCGTCGACAAACCTCAATAAATTGCGGATCAAGATCTTTGAAACTAAGGCTCTCATTCTCAGGCCAAGGTAAGCACCACAATAAAGTTTTACCATTAATTTCACCGAAGATTTTGAGTAAATGCTTTACGTCACGATACCACCACTTTGAATAATGTGGTCTGTAAAATCCTTCAATAGTTGGAGCAAGTCCAATCAAAACCCGTGAGGAACTCCCTCCATTCATCCGAGCAATCCCATAATTTCGAGGACCACCATAACCTTCCATGGTCTGTAGATTTATCAATGCAAAAAACCAATCTTGTAATGCTGCCTCGGGAGCCAAACCACTTTTTAAATCGTGATTTTTAGCCGTTATGGTCATATCAAGATCATCAGGTGTGAAAACCCTCTCCCACTTCAATCCTGTAGGAACTGGTGGTTGCAAAAAAGCAGGGGCCGTATCGTTTTCAACTATCAAACACCATGGCTCAACACCTGATATTAAAGGTTGTGATAGATGAAGCAGTAACTCTTTCCATTTTTCACTACCAGTGGGAATGTCAGTTATACTCTTGTTTCGTAAAGCCAATGCAGCTAATTGAACTAAGAACATGTGTAAAGCAGGTTGTTGATGAGGTCTTAGGGCAGGGAACGCGGTAATTCTCTCTGAAGCCATTGCCCCAAGTAATCCAGGAAGCGAAAACCAACCAGCATTAGTTTGAATCAATTTGTCAACCAGTAAATTTCCGTACATCTAATCAGTTATCCATCTTTTCTAGTCCTAATGAACTGTATCGAAAACAATTCTTACCCAATTTGAATTCAAAATATCTCTTATCAGGTGAGCTACGAGTTGAGAGTAATTCAATTTCCGAATCAATATCATCACTCTCTTGTAAATAATATTGTGGGAGAGAAATAGTGTGTATTTCCTCTTGAAAAGGCCCTTGAGTATTATTAGGAAAATCTACAATCACCTTTTTTAAACCTAGGCGTGTTCTAATTGCTTCATCCTTAAGAAATTGCATTGGAAACTCTTTTTCCCAATCTAGCATTACCGTTTTTGCCCCCATTTCCTCAGCAATGGTTTTGCCGACCAATCGATAAGAAAATTCCTCCAAGCCGTACCTTTCAATGAATTGGTCAAGGTTTTCCAAATGTGTAGCATATTCAACCAAATATCTGTTCATTTCAGGTATTCTCCAATTTGGATATTTCTCTATAGCATCTATGGTTGCTGCAATGCAAGGAATATTAATGTATACGCCAGAAACATTTCCACCTGGGGCATAATTTCCTAAACCGTTTTCACCTTTTTCAGTCAGAATCGAGAGTTCTTGGTCTGGACACAACACGTTACAGACAGCCTGTTGGAATCCTTGTGGTCTAGTTTTTTTATGTCGGTGCAAGCGACCTATTCGCTGTAGCAATACATCCATTGGGCATAAATCAGTAATCAGCAAATCAGCATCAATATCAAGAGATTGTTCAAGCGTTTGAGTACCAACAAGAATAACTCCAGAAATACAACTACTTTTTCCAAACACTTCTTCGACTCGCTTATCAAGCCAATACCTATCTTCAGCAGCAAAACGGCTATGATGTAATGTTTTAACTCCTTTCAAATCAAAAACTAGCTCAGGGGCTTGTTCACAGCAAAGAGAAAAAGTCTCTTGAGCTCTTAAAACAGTATTACGAATAACTAGGACACGAGCTCCTTTACTCGCCGCACTGATTGCAAGTTGAGCAGCAACTTCTCCACTCCATTCACCTACTTTGTTGATTAATACATCTTTTTGAGATTTCGAAGATTGCCTGACTGGAAAAATATTTTTATTTGTCCATACAACGGGATAGGAATCATTTTGAGCTTCTGCAAATGATGTTGCAGAAGTATCGTTAAGCCAAGTTTTCCTCGCGGTTGATCCCAAAGTTGCAGACATGAGTAACGCAAAACCACCTGTTGATATGTGATTACCAAGGGCATTATGAATTATATGGGTCATCCATGTATCAGAGGCATGCACTTCGTCAACCACAACTAGGGAACGAGATAATGCACTTCCTCGAAGGTGTGCATTTTTTACTTGAAGACCAGACATCATCATTTGATCTACCGTTCCAACTGCTATCTGGGCCGCCAAAAAACGAGTTGCATTTTCTGAAGCCCAACGGGAAGGCGGTCGTTTGTGATTTTCAAATTCATCTGCGTCATCCCATAACACTTTAAAATTAGGTAAATGAACTCCTTTGGATTCTCCCATTAAGATTTGCCCAGGTATAGCAAGCACTACTTCAGGATGTGGAGCAACAAACATGCGCTTCATCGCTTGGTTAATTCGCCATTGCAATTGACGAGCAGCAGCACGGGTGGGAACGGCAAAATAAAGCCCATCAACATAACCGGCTTCATAGAGTATAGCAAAGCGCCACAGTGCGGCTTCAGTTTTTCCGCTTCCAGTCTCGGCTTCAAGAATTAAGAGTTTGTCCTCCAAAGGAATTTTTGATATTGTTTCTTGAACAGGATGCGGGTAAGAGTGATTCGAAACTAGTGACCAATTCGCACAACTAGCCAACCTTTTTGTTTTAGTGTTAAGGCCAATTTCAACTAAACACTTTTGAGCCTTACCAGTGGCGCTATGCCAGTAATTCGTATCAAACGTCTTAATATATGGAAATTCATCTTGGTCAGAACCTATCCAATCCGCAAGTTGAAGTAAGCCAGCAATGAAATGCTCAAAAACTGGGTTTGGATTTGGCGGCTGATGCTCCCTGATTGAAGGAAACCAATTAATTAAGGCATTGCCAATGAGAGTTTCCTCCGCTTTCCAATTATAACCTTCAATATTATTAAAAGAATCTTGACCCCAGCTTTCACTAGGACGAGGAACTGGTCGCCCATGATGGGAAAATAGTAAGTGAAGCCACTTTTCAATTTCTGGCCAAGCTGCCAAGTAACTTGCGTTTCCGCCCAAGGCATCAATAGAATTAAGTTCTGTCCATTTCCAGCCACATTTTATATGACCGCGGGGCATAATTGGATGAGGTTTCGGCCTATTCTTAACCTGAAAAGATGGTGCAATTTTGCCTATGTCGTGTAAAAATGCTAACGCTCCAAGACACTCTATTTCTTCATCAGATATAGATTTACGGGCGGCTTGTTCAGCACGATTTCTGAAGGTGGGAAATGTCAGGAGTGTTATAAATACTGCAGCTACATCCGCACCATGATGAGCAAGATGGTGCTGTGTGCGTGTTTTATCATCATATTTCCCCCAAGCAGGCATTGGGGAAGATTCAAGTAAATGGTTCAATTACAGGGCTTTAAGCTAATTAAGGTTCGCATTCAAAATTTCTATTTTGGAAGACAGACTTATATCACACCAGATAAGATGTCAAGAAATTTCTTGCCGGTTGATGATTTTCATATTATTAGCAGATATTCAACTTGGAAAATTATTACAATTATTGGTTAAAGCTGAATTTAGTCACGAAAAACTTTATGATTCAAGATATACTTGCAAATTTTAATAATTTATGAATAACCTCGTGATAAAGCTGAAGTCATCTGAGAAATATTACTCAAGTTTGTATTATTTCTTAAACATGTGAAGTTACATTTGCGTCGCCATCGAAGTTATTGTATTAGGGTGGGATTACATAAGGAGAAACAAGATGTCAAATCATGAGTTGCCGGAATATCTATCTCAAGGAGAATCTCCCCGCCTGTTCTCGGTTCTTTCAGATACTTCTAAAGAAAAGAGGACCATGGCGGCATTTCTGTCATGCATGGCAAGGGTCCAAAAACTTGCTGAGGAACTCCTGAAAAGCGCCAATCAAAAAATTGGTAAAAGATGTAATATTGAATGTTATGTCGAGGTCGTTCCTTCCATTTTACCCGACGACAGAAACCTTCGCCCCGACGGTATGATCGTTCTGCGCATCGGGAAGAGAGAATGGAAAGCAATTTTTGAAGTGAAAATTGGGAAAAACCAACTGGACA
>MKWU01004210.1_pt1 | contig 17415 bp, 12 predicted proteins | sample 809101 | NCBI WGS metagenome assembly MKWU01 (sample SAMN05860141, study PRJNA318959) | sponge metagenome | host: Aplysina aerophoba | place: Slovenia: Piran, Adriatic Sea, Gulf of Piran | collected 2013-05-07 | reverse complement strand
GACTGCTTGGTGATGCAGTGAGTTCACTGCCACCTCGGGGCCGTACATTTCGCGCAGCTGGCTGCCTTCGGTCGTGGTGACGGTGTGGGGCGTGGCGTCGGGCGGACCGTCGGTTGCCGCGTGTTCGGGCAGGTGCTGGTGCAGGGTCCCGCCGGCGGCGATGTTGATGAGCTGCGGGCCGCGGCAGATGCCCAGCACCGGCAAGCCGCTGTTGACGGCGGCGTCGAGCAGTGCGATCTCGAATGCATCGCGCAGCGGCACCTTGCTGGCTGGACTGCTGTTGTCGCTGCGGTCGTTGTCGAATCCGGCGGCGCGCTCGGCGAACGGGTCGACGCCCTCGTACACCTGCTCGCGCAGGCGGTCTGCGTACAGGCACGCCGCCACGTCCTCGCCGCCCGTGAGCAGCACAGCGTCGAGGTGCGGCACCACGTCGGCCGGGTCGGCATCGAGCGGCACATGGAGCGCGATGGCCCCCGCAGCATGAACCGCCTGGGCGTAGTGAGCGATGTACAGATCGACTTCGACGTCGACGAACACGGGCGGAAAGCCTCGGATGCGGGTGCCGGCGCGGCGCCGTCCCGACAATCCAATCAGCGGCTTGGGCACCGAGCCACCCTAGATGGGAGGTCCCAGACCGCCTCCGCGACCTCGCTCGACGGTGCGCGCCGGTACGGTCGGGCCCGTGGTGGCGCTGTGCCCGAATCGCCTCGGCGTGCTGGGCAGTGACGGAGCTCGGGAGGCGCTTGCACATGCCCGCTGAGCCTGATGACCCCATCGTTCTGGTGCCGTTGGAGCCGTCCCGCGGAGCATCTGCGAGGATCGAATCTCGGCAGGAGACTGGCGGTCCTCGAAAGCGCTGGCGGCTCGCAGCAGCTGTTGCAGTCGTTCTGCTCGTGGCCGCTGTCGGGGTCAGCTCGCAACTTGGCTCAGAAACTCCCGATGACAGCGCCGAGGTGGCTGAGGATGGGCCAGACCCGAACGCGGGCGATTCGCCACCGGAGCAAACCGAGGTAACGGAGGCGCCGCCAGCGGATTCAGCGCCGACGGAACAGACCGACCCGGACCCCGCGGGCGACGAATTGACCGATGACGAAGACGATCAGAGCGCGGAGTTGTCGCAGGCCTTCGGCGAGCCAGAGCACCCGGTCTCAGGCGTGGAGCCGTACATCCCGCGCCGGGTACGGCCCGTCGAACTTGGTCCGCCGGCGGAGGTCTGCAGGGGGCCACTCATGGCGAACCGGATCCAGCTTCCCCTGCGATTCGCCAGTACCAAGCCGGAGCGCATCGACCAGCTGACGTGGTCGTCGGATTGCCGGCGCATGGTGTTCCGGGTCGGCGCCACGTTGTGGTTGGCAGACGGCGACGGCACGGGCGACATGCCATTTCTCACCGCCCAGCACGGTCTCAGTGCTCCGGTGTGGTCACCCGACAGCCAGTGGATTGCGTTCTCGCAGGGTGCGATCGTGGACGGAGAGCGGGCCAGTCACATCTTCATGGTTCTGCCCGATGGCCTGGGCCTCGCTCAGATCACCCACGAGGCTGTGTTGGATCGAGACCCCTCGTGGTCCCCGGACGAGTCCCGCATTGCGTTTGCTCGGCGAGTCCGGGGGACCGACGCTGATGGAGGCACCCAATTCGTGCACCGCATCGTGGTGGTCGACCTGCTGAGCGGCGACGAGCAGGAGGTTGCAAGCAGTGCTGAGCGTATGTCGGCACCGTCGTGGTCGCCTGATGGTGGTGCCATCGCCTATCGGGTCGGCGGCGAGCTGAGAGCGTTGCGGCTCGACGACCCGTCCCGTTCCACGCTGCTGGTGGGAGTTGTCGGCGGCCCCGGCTCGTGGTCTCCCGATGGCTCGCGAGTCGCGGCGTTTCGGGACTGGATCGATGGTGCGGCCACGATCTTGGTCAGTGACCTGCCGGGGCTCTATCCCGGGGACCTGCATGTGATTTCGGTGCGGGGCGTCGAGCAGGCGTCGCTAAGCATGGTGCCCGCACTGCAGTGGAGCGCTGACGGCCAGCGCTTGGTCTTCTCCGACTCCGCCTCGCCTACCAGCCACTGGGCGTACTCGATCGCGGTGCCGCCGCCAGCCCGCCCAGCGGAGTACTGGGCGATGCTGGATGTCGTCGAGGCGGTCGTGCGCGAGGCCGGGCACGACGTGGCCGCCGTTCAGCATTCAGTCGCTGTCGAAGCTGAGTTCTCGATCCGGGGCCGGGCCGGCCCGGGAGCGATTGAGGTCTGGATCGCATTCGGGCGCAGCGAGCCGCGTCATTTCTTCGACGCCGTTGAGAACCCGCATTCGGAATTGCCGGGCATCCGCCGCAGTCCCCAACAGATAGGCGTGTGGTTCGAATGCGAGGGGGTGTACGGCGAGGTGCTCGCTGTCTCGCAAGCCGACGCCGATGCTCTCGCCGCAAGCCTGATGCCAGCCGTCTGCGCGGCCAACTAGCTCATACTTACGTGCAGGTGGGTGCCTCAAGGCACTGCTCGCGTCACACGGCGTCGGTATGGTCGCGCCGGTGAGTGGTCTTGCGCGGAGTCGCAGCAGCGGTACCGATGGCAGCGAGCTGTTCATCGTTGACAATTCGGTGTCGGGCTGGACCGGGCTGGAGTACCTGCGGCAGTGGTGCGAGATCTCGCGCAGCTTCGACATAGCGACGGGATTCTTCGAGATCGGTTCGCTGCTGGAGCTGGATGGCCATTGGCAGCAACTCGACAAGATCCGCATTCTCATGGGCGAAGAAGTGTCGCTGCGGACCAAGCAGGCGTTCACATCGGCTCTCGCGGAACGCATGGACCGTCTCGACGGGAGCTTGGAGGGCGAGAAGGACCAGAACCCGTTCTTGGCAGGAGTCGACGGGATCGTCCAGGCGTTGAAGAGCGGCCAGATCGAGTGCCGCGTGCTGCGCAAGTCGAAGTTTCATGCCAAGGCCTACATCACCCACTCCAAGCTCGATGTGGTCGGTGCTCGGGCGCTGGTGGGTTCGAGCAACTTCACTCGCCCAGGACTCACGCGAAATATCGAGCTGAACATCCAGGTGCAGGTCGGCGCCGAGGTCGCACAGCTGCAGGACTGGTTCGATGAGCACTGGGACCGCGCTGAGCCGGTCACTGACGAGGTGTTGAAGACGATTCGGCGCCACACCGCCGAGCTGACGCCGTTTATCGTGTACGCCAAAGCGCTGCACGAGTACTTCCGGGGCCATGAGCTACCGGGTGGCGAGTGGGACCGAACAGAATCCAAGGTGTTCGACCAGCTCGACCAATACCAGCGAGAGGCGTACTGGTCGCTCATGAAGATCGCCCGTCAGCACGGCGGGGCCTTCCTGTGCGATGGCGTCGGGTTGGGCAAGACCTTTGTCGGCCTCATGCTCATCGAACGCCTCGTGTTGCGCGAGAACAAGCGGGTCGTGCTGTTCGCCCCGAAAGCAGCGGTCGAGGGCGTTTGGAATCCTCACTTAAGTCAGTGGCTCGGCCACATCGGAGGTGCGGGTGGCGGTTCCGATTTTTCCGACCTCACGGTTCTTGCTCACACCGACCTGAGTCGCGGCGGCGAGTACCCCGAACGGTTCGAGCGGATCGCCGGATTGGCCGATGCCGTGGTGGTCGATGAAGCCCACCACTTTCGGAATCGAGGTCGTCAGGGCGTGTACGAGGGCCCGGATGGCGATGACACTCGCTCGCGCTATTGGCGGCTGTTCGATCTCATCCACGGTCCGCCAGACCCTCGCACTGGCGAGCGCAGCGCCTCTCACCGGCACAAGCAGTTGTTCATGTTGACAGCGACGCCGATCAACAATCGCGTCACGGACCTTCGCCACATGATCGAGCTGTTCACCGCAGGCGATGACAGGTACTTTGCGCAGACGCTGGGGATCAACAATCTGACGACGCACTTCCGCAACGTCGAACGTGCGCTCGAAGGACATCTCAGCGACGCTGATGGAGGACAGCCGGCGCTGTTCGAACTTGCTGACGAGAGCATCGGCAAGATCGGAACGGGGGCGATCTCTCGTGAGCTGGTCGTGCAGCGCAGCCGCGCGTACGCCAAGCGAAGCCAGATCGCGCAGGGTGCGAGTGCGGCGATGTTTCCTCGCCGACAGGTGCCCGAGGTCGCCGACTACTCGATTCGTAAGTCGTATGGCGAAGTGCTCGACATGTTCGAGGAGGCATTCAAGAGCGAGAACCCGCTGTTCACGCTGCCGATCTACTACCCGTTGCATTACTACATCGGCGACAGAGCCGACATCAATCCTCTCGAAGAGAATCGCCAGAGACAGGTGGTCGGCCTCATCAGGTCGATGTTCCTCAAGCGTTTCGAGAGCAGCGTTTTCGCATTCCACCTTTCGCTCGACAGGCTCATGCGCAAGCTTCTGGCCTTTGCGCGGGCGAACGTCGAGACGACGCGAGAACGCGCCGAGCTTGACCAATGGACCTATGACAATGCGGAGATCATCGGCTTCCGCCCGGAACAACAGCTGGGCCTCGACGTCGAGGATGATGAAGCCGATGGCGACGGAGACAGCGAAGACATCGTTCCACCAGAGTGGGAAGAGGCAGCCGAGAGGCTGAATCGCGATGAGTACGACGTTTCGGCCATCTTGGTTGAAGTCCGGCACGACCTGAATCGCATTGCTGGGTTCCTGGCCAAGACCAAGGAGTTCAAGCCCAGCGACGACGACAAGCTGCGCCGGCTCATCGAGTTGCTGAACAGCGATGAGGTGCGGGGACGCAAGGTGCTTGTGTTCACGGAGTTCGCCCACACGGCGCGGTACTTGGCGAAGCACCTGCGCGAAGCAGGAATCACCGGGCTAGCGCAACTCGATGGCGGCTCGTCGGCCCGGCGTGCCGCGGCGATACGCCGGTTCGCTCCGTACTACAACGGCACCTCGCCGAGCGACTTGGAACCCGGCGAGGAGATCACGGTCCTGGTGTCGACGGACGTCTTGTCCGAGGGTCTGAACCTGCAGGACGCGACCCTGTTGATCAACTACGACATCCATTGGAATCCGGTGCGACTCATGCAGCGCATCGGCCGAGTGGATCGCCGCATGAACCCCGCGATCGAGGAGCAGATCAAAGCCGACAACCCGGTCGTCGGTGCTGAACGCGGCGAAGTCAAGTTCTGGAACTTCTTGCCGCCGGATGACCTCGACGGAATCTTGAAGTTGTACGGGCGGGTGAGCGGCAAGACGCTGCTGATCTCGAAGACCTTCGGCATCGAGGGCCGCAAGCTTCTGACGCCCGAAGACGACTACGAGGCCCTCAAGGAGTTCAATGCGGGCTACGAGGGTGAAGTCACATCGATTGAGCAGATGCACTTGGAATACCAGGATCTGCTCCGCGAACACCCTGGCCTCGCCGACCGCCTTGAAGCGCTGCCGGGCGCAGCGTTCACCGGTCGTGAGCGCGACTCACAGTTGCCGGCGTGGAAGTCACGCGATCCGAAGCTGCCTGGAACCTCCGCTCCCCTGCGAGGCGGTTCCGACGAAGGCGTTCGCGGCGTGTTCTTGTGCTACACGCTGCCAGCCCTGGATACCGAGACAGGCGCATTCGCCCTCGAGGCCGGTTCAACCCGCTGGTACCTCTACGACGCCGACACCGATGTGATTCACGAAGCAGACGACGACATCGGTGAAATCGCCCAGAGCATCCGGTCGGCGCCCAAGACATCGCGCCGAACCAGATTCGACCCTGCCGACTTGGTCAAGGTGCGCGATCGGGTGCTCGCTCACATCGCCAATGGCTACGAACGAGTGGCCCAGGTCCCAGCCGACGCGCCACGTCCGCGTCTCGACTGCTGGATGGAGTTGAACTGATGTCATCACACAGCTCGCTACTCGGTGAGTCAGTGCTGCGACGAATCCGCACACACGGAGAGCTTCTCGAGTACTTGGCGGAAGAGCTCGGATGGCCGCTTAAAGATGCGGAGTTTCTTGACGAAGCGGACCCCGTTGAGCAGAGACTGACATGGGAGTGGCTTCCGTCCGACATCGGTGTCGACCCGGCTGATCTGACGAGCCTCCGTCGGCTCCTCCAGCTCCGTCCGTTGACTGCTGACCAGCCGTGGGGCATCTTCTTCGTCGAATTTGACCGCGAGCGGTTGCCCGTCACTCAATTCCGGCGGGTGGCGCAAGCGTTCGCCCGTCGGCGGAGCCAACGGGCACCGGGCGACAACCGACCGCGTTGGGACGCCGAGAATCTGCTGTTCGTGGTGACCACCGGAGGCGACCAGACGGTGCAGTTGCACCTGCTGGCGCTGTGGAACCGCGAGGGGCGTGCTGACGAGATCCGCTCTTTGGCGTGGCGGCCTCGCCAAGGTAGCGACCGTCACTTGGCGCGGCTGCATCACGAACTGCTGCCTCGCCTGGCATGGCCTGCCGACGATCAGGCAAGCGCCGACTCATGGACGGCGCAATGGCGTGAAGCGTTCAAGCTGCCGCTCGGCGCCGCCATCTCGACTGCTTCGCTACTGGCCGAGCAGATGGCTGCCTGCGCCAGCGATCTCCGCGACCAGATCGCTGACGCGTTGGCTGCCGAAGCGGGATCGGGTCCGTTCACGGCCATGCTCGGCACGGTCCGCTCGCAGCTGATCGCCGATGTGGACGAGGCACGTTTTGCCGACATGTGCGCGCAAACCCTGGTCTACGGACTGCTGTCGAGCCGGGTCACCTCGCCGGAGGATTTTGGCACCTCGCCCGTGTACTCCGCGGTGCCGCTGTCCAACCCGTTCTTGGAAGCATTCTTCGAGCAGGTGCACGATGAGGCCAGCGTGCTCGATCTCGCCGGCAGCGGCCTCGATCAGCTCATCGCCAATCTGCGGGTTAGCAACGTCGAAGCGATCCTCGACCAATTCGGCACGACCGCAAAGGGCGGCGACCCGGTCATCCATTTCTACGAGGAATTCCTGAAGCAGTACGACAACGATCAGCGCCTGAAGGCGGGTGCCTTCTACACACCCCAGCCCGTGGTGGACTTCCTGGTGCGCGCAGTCGACGAGGTACTGCGCGAACGATTCGGCCTCGCCAAGGGCATCGCCGATTGCTCCACATGGGCCGAGGCCGCTGAGCGCAACGGCTTCGACGTGCCCGACGGGGTGCCCGCAGATCAGCCGTTCGTGACCATTGTCGATCCAGCCACCGGAACCGGCACATTCCTGGTGGCCTGGCTGCGCCAAGCTCGCGAGTCATTCCTGTCGGGCGGTGGCAGTGAGAGCGACTGGTCAGAGCACTTGCGCAGCCATGTGCTGCCGCAGATGCATGGGTTTGAGCTGATGCTCGGCCCCTACGCGATAGCCCATCTCAAGGTGGCCTTGGAGTTGCACACCCACGGCGTTGCCGATGCGAATGTAAACGTGCTACTTACCGATTCGCTTGAGCACCAAGCGGCCCAAGGCCAACTCGGCACGATGGCCGACCCAATCTCCGCCGAGGGCACGGCCGCTGCGGACCTCAAGGCACAGAAGCGCTTCACAGTCGTAATCGGCAACCCGCCATACGACCGCGAGCAGAAGGCCATGGGCGATACCGGCAAACGAAAGGGGGGAGTCGTTCGGTTCGAAGTGCCAGGTGTCGAGAACTCCCCGCTGCTCAAGTCCGTCACCACACCGATGACCGACGCAGGCCTCGGGAAGCACATCAAGAACCTCTATAACGACTACGTCTACTTCTGGCGTTGGGCTGTATGGCAAGCCACTGAATTGCCGCAAGGGCCGGGTGTGGTGGCGTTCATCACGGCCGCCTCCTACTTGGACGGCAACTCGATGGGAGGCGTTCGGCACCTGCTGCGACAGGCGTTCGACGAACTGTGGGTCGTCGACCTCGGTGGTGAAGGTCGCGGAGCGCTCAAGGAAGAAAACGTCTTTGACATCCAGACACCAGTGGCGATCGCTGTTGGCGTCCGAACCAACGCTGCACCCAACGGTGACTGCGTAGTCCGGTATCGGCGAGTCGAAGGTGATCGGGTTGCCAAGTTCGCTCGTTTGCGGCGCACGAAGCTCGGCAGCCGCTCCGAGCGAGTGAGTGGGCAAGGATTGGAACGCCTCGTTCCGGTTGGCGACCATGACTACTACAAGTGGCCTGAGGTGACTGACCTATTTCCTTGGAGTCACTCGGGTTGCCAGTTGAAGCGAACGTGGCCCATTGCCGAGTCCAAGAGCGTTCTCCAGCGGCGCTGGACAACTCTGCTGTCAGCGGTGCCTCGCAAGCGAGACCAGCTAATGCGTAGCACGACCGACCGCAACGCGGCGGCAACGCCCAAGCCTATTGCTGGGGGCAACCGACGATTGAGGGCGCTGAAAGCGATTGGTCGCGGCGGCTCCCCGGAGGGCATCGAGCACTACGGCTTTCGAAGCTTCGATCGTCAGTGGATCATTGCCGACAATCGGCTCGCAGACCGCCCAAGGCCAGAACTCTGGCGCGTCAGGGGTCGTCATCAGGTGTTTCTGACCACTCTTACGTCAACCAAGTTCGGAAAGGGTCCGGTGCTCACGGCCTCGCCGTACGTGCCGGATCTTCACCACTTCTCGAATCGCGGGGCCAAGGACGCCATTCCACTCTATGGCGACGCCGAGAGCGGGACGGCCAACGTCACTGACGGCGTCTTGGAGTCACTGAGCCACTCGCTCGACAGGTCGCTGACGGCAGACGAGCTCCTGGCATACGCCTACGGTCTCGGCGGCACGGCGGCATTCAGCGAGCGCTTTGGGGACCAACTGGCTGAGGCGGCCGGTCCCGTACGCATTCCGATGACGAGTGATCCAGCCCTGTTCGACGAGACCGCATCCTTGGGCCGCGACCTTCTGTGGTGGCACACTTGGGGCGAGCGCTTCGCCCCCAGCAGGGACACCAGGCTGCCCGAAGGTCGAGCTGTCGGTTTAGCGGCGGTCAGCGGAATGCCAGAGCACTTCGACTATCGCCCCGAGAGCGAAGAACTCTTCGTCGGCAACGGCGTTTTCGCCCCGGTCAGCCCGGAAGTCTGGGACTTCGAAGTTTCCAGCCTCCGAGTCCTACCGTCATGGCTCGGCTACCGGATGAAGAACCGCAAGGGCAAGAAATCCAGCGAACTCGACGACATCCGCCCGACCCGCTGGACCGAGTCTAAGGAACTCCTGCTCCTGCTATCGATCCTCGAACACACAGTCGAAATCACCCCACAAGCCGCCGACCTGCTCGGCCGCATCGTCGACGGCCCACTCATTCCCGCCTCCGACCTCCCAACCCCCACCCCCGCCGAACGCAAACCTCCGAAGGCGTCGCCGTGATTGACTCAGGCCATTGCACCTCGTTTTCCGACTCGCATGCCGAGTTCTTGGCGCATTCAACTATGGCCCGTCAGAGGTAGGTATGGCACGATCCAAACGACGGCGAGACCGAAGATTGGAGCGTGCGCGACAACGAGATATCCGTAAGTGTGCGTACTTCTTCATTCCACTTCCACAGCCCTTGAATATCGAAGACGGCATAATAGGTGTGTTCGCCGATTACTTCGATCCCAATTCGCTTTCTCTGGACACGTTCATCGACGAATTCGGTCACGTGAGAGAAAAAGCGGTAAGTCTGAAGTTCCATCAGATTTCCTCCCCTGGCCATGATGCAAGATTCACGGCTGCGATGGAAGTCACGAAGAAGGCGTTTCCTGCTGAAGCGTCACCTGGAACCGCCGATTTGAGTCCGCAAGATGCACGATCTGTTATTACAGTGGTGGAAGCCTTGTTGCCAGTTGATAGTGATGAAGAAGGTCCGCTGTCGTTAGCATTTGATAGCGTTATCGAGTGCATCCGTATGCTCCAACTTGGCTACGCAAGGGCAACCGGTGAGCCCATTACACAGGTGAGTCGGATGCAGATGCCGTTTGCGGTGCCGCTGGCAGTCAGAGAGTACACCCTAGGCGAGCGAGAGCCGCAATGGCCCCAGAGCAAGGACTTCCGACTTTTCTTGACGAATTTTCATGATCCATTTGTTAAGGGAGGGGCTATTGCAGCTCAATCGACGCCGCATGACTTCAGTGAGATCTTACATGCGACCCGGGTCGCCCATGAGGGACCGTTTGCGCGGGCACATCAACTGATAGAAAAAGCCGCATCATTCGCTGACCATGACAACACCGTTGGATCAGTTCTTCTTGGTGCCGCATGTGAAATGTTGGTTCTTGACTTGTCTATATCTCTGTTGTGGGAACGCGGACTCGATCCGGAGGAGGCCAGCAAGAAGGTCTTGACGAAGCAAAATCGCACGCAGCGCGTTACACAGCTACTACGTGGGCCAATACGGGAGGCACTCGGCTCAGCTTGGGGCCTCATTGGCGACGAGGGTGTATCGGCATTCATGTCTGAAGTGATGAGTCTGCGGAATAGGACGATACATCAGGGCGAAGAGCCAACCGACGACGAGATCCGACGAGCCTTTCAATCCAATCGCAATTTCCAAGCGCGAGTTGAACGATCTCTCCTCCAACAACTCAGTTTATATCCTCTCACTGCTGCCACTCTGCTGCCCCGCGGGAAGTTTGAAACTCTGGATAAAGCAGACGAACTCGACGATGTGCTCGAAGAAGTGCCTCGACCGCTCGACAACTGGAGCGCCTATGCTGCCTACAGATTCGAAGTCTTACGGCCCAAGACCAGGGTTGGTTTGAGTGACGAAGATGAACTATGCGGCGAAGTTAGTCGTAGCCACGTGGCATTTCTGATACACCCCGATGGCCAAGAAAGATGGTGGCTCATAGACGAACAGGCCAATGTGGCCTGTCCTGCCTTTGCGCCATCGCTGAATCGACAACAGCGGCAGTCGTTGCGGCGCATTCGCAGTGAAGGACACGAGTTCGGCATTGAGAGTTCCGGAGCGTTCGCCTGTCGCTTCGAGGGAGTCGCGGCGAGTCCGAGATCCGATCCTCCGAAGTGGCATCGACTCGGAGATATCTGGCCAATGCACCGCTGGGACCGATATCCAGCATGGCCCTTGCCGCACCCCTTGACGCTGGACGACCAGATTAACGAATGATCGAGAAGCCGGTTCTTGATGATCGCGCGAACGTCCTGAGGCTCTGCTCAGCGCATTGTCCTGCTGTGAGTCCACCGCTTCAGCACCAATGTTGCCGCCACAGATGCCACAATGAAAACAAGTTGTCGGTTGACTCCGCATCACACGACTTTCCCGCGACGAGCATGTGCAGCGATGTGAGGCTACGGCGATCGATAAGGAGTATATTCAGACCGAGTGCTACGCCTAAGTTCACGACTCGCATGAATCATTATGAGTAATCTTCAAGTCTTGGGAGGCGAGCTAATGTCGCCTCAAACTGCTGTGGTGTGACAACCGGTGGGTCCTGAGTTGCCCAAGTCAGCAGATCTTGATCTCCTGAAACGATGACGTCTGCGCCCGCGGCCTGTGCGAGTGCGATGAGGTAATCGTCCTTGACATCTCGCGTAACTGATGGGAAATTCGTTGGATCCGGCATCATGACGGCTGTGTGGCCCAGCGTTGACAGGAAACGCCGTGCGCTATCCGCGGCGATCCAACGGCGCATGCGCGGTCGCTCCAGTAGCACGGACTTGATTTCGGCTATGAGCAGTGGACATGCGACAACATCGAATTCGCCGTGTTCAAGCCAGCGTTGTACAACCCGATGAGGTGGCCCAGCGCTGATTGCTGCCGACACAAGGACGTTTGCGTCCAGAACGGCCAGCATCAATTGGATTCAGGTTGCCTGCCGCTCACGGCGAACGGCCTTCACCTCAGCGACGGCGAGTTCGATGGCATCGTTCTCGTTCAAGGCTGCATTGGCTTGTACGTTCGCCGCGAGTTCGGCGCGGATGTCCGCCGTGTAGTACGACCATGCCGATTGTCGGCTCATACCGAGCGCCTCGCCGATGGCCTCCCACGTCCTTCCTGCGTGACGCGCCGCTGCTACCTGCGAACGCTTGAGAGCGTCGAATTCGTCCGTAGCGCGGGCGATCTCGCGCAGAGCCTCAATCGGTTCGGTTGGCAGAGCATCGACAGCGAGCAAGCCCATAGCTGTCAGGCTAGCATGACAAACACGACGATGAGGACTTCATCCAGAGCTTCGATCGGCAATCCGTCAAGCCGCGTGGAAGCTGTACTTTCGGGCTGATCCGGTCCGCGATCTCGGACTCCTGCTCGGGGCGCAGCCAATCCGTGTCCATCAATCCGTCCAATCCGTCTCGCGCTGATGCGGCTGCATCACCGCTGCCTGTAGCACGGCCTGTCTACGCTTCGCACCGGATGGGCAATGTCGTCGCGGCGTGCTCAGTCGTTCACGAGGGAATTCCGATGTCTGACGCCTTGCCGATCACGCTCGAGAGATGCCTTGACGAGCCAACGCTCGCTGAGCGGGTGCCTCGCGCGCGGCGTGCGCGCGAGGCGGCGGCGGAGCGAGTGGCGCGTCGATACGCCAAGGTCAAGCCAGACGAGCGCCGCTGGCGGGTGCGTGACGAACTTGACCTTGGCTCGGAGCGCCTGTATGTCCGATGAGGTGCAGTCTGGTGGCGAACCGGCACTGACGCACCGGACGTAGGCGAAGGCAACTCATCGCGCTGGGATGTCCGAACAACGAGCATCTGGAGGGTTGCCAGCCCTGCCGTTGGATCGCGGCATTCAAGTGGATGATGCAATTGAGTACGCACGCGACAACATCGCCGATGACAAAGCCCTCGGATACACCGTCCGGCGAGTAGCTCGTGACGGAACGATCGCCGACCTTGCTACTTTGGTGACGGCTCTGCGCGACGATTTGCGCCGCTGAAAGTCACTTGCCGCCGCCATCACCGAAGATGCTCAGCTGGCGCTCCGACCCCCGATTGCAGCCCGCCAATTCGGCTTCGGTGACGAGCTGGCCGTCGCCTCGGATATGCATCACGGTGGGCGGGATGTCGTGGTTGAGCAGTGCCCGGGTAATGAGCAACCGCCGATGGCAGCGCGTCGGGTCTTCTTCGCTGCACGTGGCTGCAATCTGCTGCGTCTCCGCAGTGGCCATCAATCGACGCAGTCCTTTGGCGAAGCGTTCAGTTTGTGCGACGCGGTCGTACCGCACATTGCCGGCGCTGTCGTAGAACTCAGGTTCCTTGGGTCGGCCGCCCAGCTCGTTGCCCAAGAACAGGTAGCCGATGCCGATGTCCAAAAGCAGTTCCCGCAGGCGCGATTGTCTGAAGTGGGGAGAGAAGCGGCTGTAGGGCTGCGAGCGGACATCGACGACCGTCTCGATGCCGTGCTGTTGGAGCAGAGCGAGGAACCGATCAGCTGGGTGATTGGAATGGCCGATCGTCCAGAGCATGGCGGGCCTACTCACAGGGGAGCCTTCAGCAGCGGTTGGGAGAGGTCATTACGAGTCTGGCGCGCCCGTCGTCGTGTCGAGGTCATCGCCACTCAGGCTGACTGACGCTGCCACTACGCTGCCAGCCGTGCAGAGCCGGCACCACTCGACGACTCCGGTTCTCCTGCTACGACTGGGACCTTGGCAGGTCGAGCGGGACAAGATGGAACCGGGAACGTTCAGGGAAGGACACGGTTACCGCGACGGCATGTCAACCCGGGAGTTGGTTGACTCGACGCGGGCTTGGTGGGTGATGAACCCCGATCGGTTGGTGCGTGACGGCATTGACTACGCCGTAGCGGTGCATCAGGGCATCACGCGGGCTGTTGTGACGATCGGAGACTTGTTTCAACGATCGGACGGGCGGTGGGCGTTCTCGGCGACGTTGTTGACCGACGGCCAAGTCTTCGACGAGTGGGTCGGCCCACGGGGGCGCAGCGTCGACTTTGCGCGCGGCGCTCAGAATCCGGTCACCTACTGGACGCCCGGCTGAACTCGTTTGGCTTTGACATGGGCGGATTACCTCCGACGCAGGTACTCGTCGGAGTGGCAACGAGACGGCGGCGCGTCATCACTCGACGACCTCGTCCCTAGCTGGCTCGTATTCGCGGCGACTCCTGGACCTGTCACAGCCCGGGGGTACGGTCGCCGTCCATGGTGACAAGGGTTGTGAGCTGGAACGTGGCAAAGTGGCGCGAGCTGGTCGAGATGGACGTCGATGTGGCGCTGCTGCAGGAGGCCGGCAACTGTCCGAGCGATGTTGCCGACAGGGTCGACACCGGTCCTGACGCAAGCTGGGATGCGCATCGCTGGAATTCGGACTGGTGGCAGGGGCGCTGGCCGAGGTTGTTCGACCGCTGGGCGAAGGTGGTGAGATTGTCGAACAGCGTTGACGTTGAGTGGTTCAAGCAGGTCAGCCCGATCGGCTGGGGGGCCGACGACGAGATCGCAGTCAGCGGCATCGGAACGATCGCGGCGGCCCGAGTGGCGCCGGCCAGCGCTGAGCCTTTCGTAGTGGTGTCCATGTACGCACGGTGGATGGGACCGCATCCGTCGACGAATAGTTCGTGGAAGGTGGGCTACTCGGACGGCTCGGCGCACAGGATCATTTCGGATCTCTCAGCGTTTATCGGCAATGCGGACCCAGCTTCGCATCGGATCTTGGCCGCGGGCGACCTCAATGTGTGCTTCGGCGACGTGGACGAGCTGCCACAGAACCTCGCTGCGCGTACCCAAACGGTCTTCGATCGGATGGACGCGTTGGGCTTGGAATTCCGTGGGCCGCAGGCTCCTGATGGTGGCCGTCAAGCCGACCCGACGCCGGCCGGTCTGCCGCCTGATACCCGTAATGTTCCGACCTATCACTCAACGCGGCAGAGTCCAGAGACCGCCACCAATCAGCTCGACTACGTCTTTGCGTCACGTGGCTTTCATGAGCAGGTCACGGTTCGAGCGCTGAACTCACCCGACGAGTGGGGCTCCAGCGACCACTGCCGCATCCTCATTGAGATCCAAGACGGCTAGCCGTAATACCCATGGACGTTGTAGACGGGCGGGGTCTTGGGGTGGGTTGAGCCTCCGTGGCAGTGTGGGTTTTATCGGAATCCCGGACTGCGAACGGAGGCTCAATGATCAACGGTAGTAGAGGGGCGGCTCGGTGGTGTGCGCTCTGGTGCTCGCTGGCGTGGTGCCGGACAGCAGATCTCAGCGCGAGCGGTGGCGGCCCTTGTGGCCGGCTCGGAGGATGCAGCGGGCGCTGGCCCGGGGCATCGGGGAGTTGCACTGCTGCATGGCCAGGCCGCGCAACGACATCGCTCCCGACTCGTCGCGTGCGGTGTCGTACTGTGCTTGGGCCTCAGCCAGTTGTTGCACGTCGTCAAGGCTCATCAGGCATGCGATCGCAATGGCGCCATTCTGGGCGGTTGCGCACCCGATGTTGACGAGGCGACGTTCAGCCTTTGCAAGCGTTGAGGACGTGGCGGGAACCTGTTCGGCAATCTGCCGGCGTGTGGCGCTCCCGCCGAGGCCGGCGACGCTCCCAAGCACAGCGCGCTCGACATCGCTCAGCGAGTGCCATGTGGGCACGGCGACTTTCTCGTGCATGACGCGGTCGGTTTCCCGGGCGGCCAAGTCTGCCACTGGCTCGGTGATGGGCGAGTGAGGCGCGTCGGAGATCAACCAGGCGTGGTGCCCGGCGAGTTGCAGCCGGTAAGGCAGTGTCCCCGATGCCGCGGCAAGCCGGCTCAAGGCGTCGTCCTCGAGCACACCGCCAAGGTCGCGCCACGAAGCGCCGACCGGCTCGGCCGCATCAGTTGCGTGACGGCATCTGCGCGCGACAATGAACAGGTGAACATTCGCGTGCCCCAGAGCCCTGTCGGCGGACATCCTGATCCCACTCGGCAGTTGCCGGATTTCTGGGTGACGAATCCCGTCGATGAACTCGCCGATGAGCAGAACGTTGTCCCCGTGGCGGACATCGAGGAGTTGAGAATCAAGAACCTCAGCGCAGAAGAGGCCACCGCCTTCATGGAAGCCCTAGGTCTGTGAGCGGCGGGCAGCTTTGCGTGTCAGGTGAGATTCGGACCCGAGAGGCGAACCGTGAACTTTGACCTGCCTGACGAATTCCACGATGGCTCTACCTACTTGCTCACTTGGAATCCGGACCAGTGGGAGCTGACCATCGAGGAGTACTACGCGCGTGTCCTGATCACCGTCACAGCCGGTGGCTTCATGAGCGGGTGGACGCTCGGCACGAACTTCCGACAGATGCAGCCCGGAGACGAGGTGCTGGTCTACCGCCACGGCGGTTTCGGCGGGATCGTCGCCCATGGGTTCGCCGTCTGTGCCCCGTACCCAGGCGATGCGGACGGCAACGAGGTGGACGAGTCCTCGATGGATGGGTGGTGGATTCAGGTCGCCTGGCAGGCGTGGCAGCCACTCGAGGTGAGGCTGCGGCCCGAAGAACTGGCTGAAATAGCGCCGGAGACTTTCGGGGGGCCGATCAGGGCATCAGGGCATCGTGTTGCCGCCGCGGAAGCCGACGCCCTGCGTGACGCCTTCTACCGCTGAGCCTGGGTGCTCGTGAGCATCGCCGACGAACTGGGTGCGACGCTTGACGTTCGCATGGTCGGGGACCTCGCCGGCCCGGCTGTGTTCGAGCGCGGCGTCGGGTATTGGGAAGACGGCCGAGTGCAGTCGGTGAATGAAGAGGATGGACGACTGCACGCGACGGTGCGAGGCACCGTGCCCTATGGCGTCGAGATGTGGTTCGACGACGACAGCTTGCGGTGGAGCTGCTCATGCCCGGCAGCCGAGGACGGCTCGTTCTGCAAGCACTGCACTGCGGTAGCTCTGTCGCTGCTGTATGGCGACGAGCCGTCGGACCAACCCGAAGCGAAGAAGCAAGACCCGGCAGACCGGCAGGGCACTGATGACGAGATGCTTGCGGAATTCGTCGGCCGGCTCGAACAAGGACGGCTTGCGGAGATCGTGCTGAGCCAATCTGGTGCCGACTGGCGACTGCGAGAGCAATTGCTGCTGGAAGCCAGATCAGAACAGGGCCTGGGGCTCGACATCGCACAGTGGCGCGACAGGATCGACAGCGCATTCAGCTTCGGCGAGCTTGACCGGCGTGGCTACGCGCACTACCGCGACACCGCTGACTGGGTCGATGAGGTGAGCACGGTGATCGACGCCCTTGACGACCTTGTCGATGCAGGTCACGGCGATGCGACCGCTGAACTCGCCGAGCACGCGTATATGAGGACCGATCTGGCGCAGGGCGAGATCTACGACGAGGACGGCACGCTGATGATGGTCGGCGAGCGGCTGGCGGACCTGCATTTTCAGGCATGCGAGGCCGGATCACCCGAACCAGTCAAGCTCGCGCAGCGTTTGGCAAAGCTGGAGCTCGACTACGAACTGGAGGCGTTCTGCCGGTCTGCGGCGATCTATGTGGAGCTGTTGGGGCTGACAGGGCGCGCGGCTTCCGGGGGGGCTGTGGAGCCGAGCTGGCAACAGATCGACCCGTCGGGCCGCAGTGCCACCGCTACCGCCACGACCAGAGGCAGTGGCGAGCCGAGTTGGCT
>MKWU01004209.1_pt1 | contig 17415 bp, 23 predicted proteins | sample 809101 | NCBI WGS metagenome assembly MKWU01 (sample SAMN05860141, study PRJNA318959) | sponge metagenome | host: Aplysina aerophoba | place: Slovenia: Piran, Adriatic Sea, Gulf of Piran | collected 2013-05-07 | reverse complement strand
GCACGGTGGGTGCGGGCGTGGTGACGGAGATCCTCGAGTAGGGAGCAGAGAACACCGAGGCCCGGCGGACGTCCGGGGCCTCACGGAGCAGGGCGTCGCGGGGCGGGGCCGAGGGGGAGAGCGTGGCGAAGGGCGACCGCATCCACATCACCCTCGCGTGCACCGAATGCCGCGAGCGGACCTACCACACGAGAAAGAACCGGCGGAACGATCCGGACCGCCTCGAGCTGCGCAAGTTCTGCCCCCGCTGCCGCGAGCGGCAGCTGCATCGCGAAACGCGTTAGCGCGGGCGGCGGAGAGACGAGGCGGTCATGGGTCGCGCGTCGAGGCGAGCGCAGGAGCGGGCGGAGCGGCGCCAGCGGCGGCAGCCGACTCAGGGGCGCACGCCGATGGCCCCCTCCGCTCCGCCGGCCGCCGACTCGCCGCGGCGCGGCTCGCTCTTCCGGCCGCTCTGGGCGCGGGACATCATCGGAGAGCTGCGGAAGGTGACGTGGCCGGGCCGCGGCGAGGTCTATCACCTCACGCTCGTGGTGGTGGTGGTCTCCATCCTCTTCGGGGTCGTCCTCGGGGGCGCCGATCTCGGTTTCAGCTGGATCGTCGAGCGGACGATCCTGCGCTAAGGGGGGCATCCTGGCCGACCTAATTGAGAACGGTGCGGAGGCCGAGGGCCCCGCTGCGACGGTGCTTGACGTCGACGACGGGCGCGCCTGGTTCATCGTGCAGACCTACTCGGGCTATGAGAACAAGGTGAGTACCAACCTCGAGCAGCGCATCAAGACCATGGACGTCGGGGACCGCATCTTCCGGGTTGTGATCCCGACGGAGAACGAGATCGAGATCCGAGAGGGACAGCGACGGACGGTCTCCAAGAAGCTCTTCCCGGGGTACGTCTTTGTGCAGATGGTGATGGACGACGCCTCGTGGTACGTCGTTCGCAACACGCCGGGCGTGACGGGCTTCGCGGGAGCGAGCACGGACGAGCGGGCGCGCCCGACTCCCCTCGCCGACGACGAGGTCAACCGCATTCTCCGCGAGATGGACACCGCGCCGGCACGCATCAACGTCGGATTCGAGCCCGGCGAGTCGGTGCGTGTGATCGACGGGCCGTTCACCGACTTCGTGGGGCTCGTCGACGAGATCAACCTCGACAAGGGGAAGGTGCGCGTCATGCTCTCCATGTTCGGGCGCGACACGCCGGTCGAGCTGGACTTCCTGCAGGTCGAGAAGCAGTAGCGCGGATGGCGCCGCGCTTCGGTGCGCGCGGGCGGGAGACGGGCTGATGGCCAAGAAGGTACGGGCACTGGTGACGTTGCAGATCCCGGCGGGCCAGGCAAACCCCGCGCCGCCGGTGGGAACCGCACTGGGTCCGCACGGCATCAACATCATGGAGTTCTGCAAGTCCTATAACGCCCAGACACAGCAGCAGGCCGGGCAGATCGTCCCGGCCCAGATCACGATCTACGAGGACCGCTCCTTCAGCTTCATCCTGAAGACGCCGCCGGTCTCCGACCTGCTGCGCAAGGCCGCCGGGGTGGACAAGGGCTCCTCGAACCCGAAGATGGAGGGGGCGGGGAGCGTGTCGCGTGCCCAGGTGCGGGCAATCGCCGAGATCAAACTCCCCGATCTGAACACGACCGATGTGGAGCAGGCGATGCGGATCGTCGAGGGGACAGCCCGCTCGATGGGGATCGAGGTCGGCTGATGGCGAAGTCGGGGAAACGGATGCAGGCGGTGAGCGACCGCGTCGAGCGGGACCGCTTCTACTCGCCGCGGGAGGCCATCGCGCTGGCGCGCGAGACGGCGACTGCCCGGTTCGACGAAACGATCGAGGTTCACCTCCGCACCGGACTCGACGGCCGCCACGCCGACCAGCAGGTGCGTGGGTCGGTGGTGCTGCCGCACGGCCTGGGCCGGGCGATGCGCGTCGCCGTCTTCGCCGAGGGTGAGGCCGCGACGCTGGCGCTCGAGGCCGGCGCGGACGTCGTCGGTTCCGACGATCTCGCGCGGCGCTTCGAGGCGGGCGAGCTGGACTTCGACGTGGTGCTGGCGCAGCGCGAGATGATGCCGAAGATCGGCCGGCTCGGCCGGCTGCTCGGACCGCGGGGCCTCATGCCCAACCCGCGAAACAACACCGTGCTGGAGAGCGAGGATCTGGCGCGCGGCGTGCGCGAGGCCAAGTCCGGCCGGGTTGAGTTCCGCCTCGACCGCACCAACCTGATCCACTGCGCGATCGGGAAGGCCTCCTTCGAGGAGGGCCAGCTGGTCGAGAATCTCTCGACGCTGATCGGGGAGATTCAGCGCAACCGCCCCAGCGGCGGTAAGGGTCAGATGATCCGGAGTGCCGCGCTCGCCTCCACGATGGGACCGGGTATCCCGTTGGACGTGGGACAGGTGCTGGCGCTGGACGGCGACTCGTAGGAGACTACTCTCGGCCAGATCGGCGCCGCCGCGGCGGCGCCCGGACCGCCGGAGACCACGGGTCCTTCGCCTCTGCGAGGCGGGAGGGTAAGCGCCTTCGGGCCTCCCGTGCAGGTGGGCGGCGCGGCGCTTAGGCGCCGCTCCACGCGCGCCCCCGCCGGGGGGGGGCTTTTTTTTTTGCCCCCGCCGCGCGGGGGGGGGGGGGGGGGCCGGGGTGCCGCACCCGGCCCAGGGGCGGGGGGGCGCCGCGGCGCTTGGCCGCCGCTCCACGCGCTCACCGGCGGGTGAGCGCTTTTTTTGTCGCCCGCGTCGGCGGGTGAGGCGGAGAGGAGCCGGTATGCCGACGACGGCTAAGGTCACGGAGGTGGGCGAGCTGCGGCTCCTGATCCGGGATGCCCAGATCGCCATCTCGACCGGCTATCAGGGCATCTCCGTCGGGGAGCAGGTCGTGCTGAGGCGCCGGCTCACGGAAGCCGGGGCCGAGATGCGCGTGATCAAGAACACGCTGCTGCGGATCGCGGCCCGGGACGAGGGTCTCGACGCCTTCGGCGAGCTCGCGCAGGGTCCGACCGCGCTCGTGATCTCGCGCGAGGACGTCACCGCGCCGGCGCGCGTGCTCGCGGCCTATCTGCGCGAGCACCCGGCCTCGCCGGTCGAGATGCGAGGCGCGGTGGTCGAGGGCAAGCTGGTCGATGCGGCGTTCGTTCAGGAGCTCGCGGCGGTCCCGCCCCGGGAGGAGCTGCTCGGTCGCATCGCCGGCGGGGTCGTCGGGCCGCTGGTCGAGTTCACGAGTCTCTTGCAGGCGGCGACGCGCGAGTTCGCGGGGCTGATCGAGGCTCGCGCGGCGCAGCTCGAGGGGGCGGCCGGATAAGGGGAGCGTACGCCGGACGGCGGAGGACGAAGGACGGGGCGGCTTCGCCGCCGTGAGCGTGGGAGGAACGACGATGGCCAAGGTGGACGAGGCGCTCGAGATCATCCGCGGGATGACGATCATCGAGCTGCGGGACCTGAATCGGGCGATTGAGGAGGAGTTCGGCGTCACGGCCGCGGCGCCGATGGCGGTCGCGCCTGCGGCGGCGGCGGATGGCAACGGAGCGGCCGCGGAGGAGCAGAGCTACTTCGACGTCGTGCTGAAGGAGTTCGGCGCGAACAAGATCCAGGTCATCAAGGCGGTTCGGGAGCTCACGACCCTCGGCCTCAAGGAGGCGAAGGATCTCGTCGAGGCGGCGCCGAAGCCTGTCCGCGAGGGCGCCTCCAAGGAGGACGCCGAGGCCGCGAAGGTGAAGCTTGAGGAGGCGGGCGCGACGGTCGAGCTCGTCTAGACCCAAGGCCCCGGCGGCTTCGGCGTGAGCCGCTCGTCGGCTGCCGGGCTCGGGGCCGGGCGGCCCCGGGGCGTGCCGGGGGGCGTGCCGCTGCGATACCCTCGTGCTCGTGCAGTGCCACGCCTGTGACCAGAGGGCCGTCGCGGAGTGCCCGCGCTGTGGGTCGCTCTTCTGCGACGGGCACGGAGAGGCTCTCTGCTCGCGCTGCATGGATCCGGCCCGCGCGCTTCCGTCCTACTGGGTGTACCGGGGTTCGCTGCTCGCTCTGGTGGCGGGTTCGGTCGTGGCCGTGTGGCTTCTGGTCTTTCCCCCCGAGAGATTCGGCACGGAGGGGCGCCCGCCGGCGTCGATCGCCGGCGTGCTCGGAGCGGTAGCACCCTCCGCCACGCCGGCCGCAACGCCGCAGTCCGGTGCAGGCGCGCTTCTCCGCGTCGACGCGGCCGAGGCGCGGCCCGCGGTGGACGCCGCGCCGCCGCCGACGCCCGCAGCGATCGCGACGCCGACGGCGACGCCGACGGCCGCGACTCCCACCCCGGCGCCGGCGCACCAGACAGAGCGTGAGTACACGGTCGAGGCGGGAGATACGATCTCGGGGATCGTCACACGCTTCCTCGCGCCCGGCGGCGACCGCGAGGAGTTCCAGGAGCGGATCGTGGAGCTCAACGGGATCGCCGATGTCTCGCAGATCCAGATCGGGCAGGTGATCACGATCCCCGCGCAGTAGACTCGGCAGAGCGGGCTCAGGCTCTCTCGGAGGAATGATGCGGCGGCGATTCGACGTGCTGCAGGACGGGGTGCCCGATCGCGGCGGCCTGATGCGCATGGCGATGCTCTACGTGCCGCTCGCCGCGATCAGCGGGGCCGGGGTCGTCTGGCTCCTTCCGGTGCTCATCGGCGGCGACTTCGGGGCCCTGATCGGGCTCACGGTCCTGGGTCTGGGCCTCTTCGGAACGACGTTTCAGGCGACCGGCGCGCTGCGCGACCTTCGTGCCGCGCCGATCATGACGACCGGGGTCGTGCTACGGAAGCGGCGCCCGGGCCTCTTCATGTGGCTGGGGCGCACGCACTACCTCATCCTGAGGGCCGGTGCCTTCGTCGTCTCCGTTCCCGCCTACCACGAGCTGGAGGAGGGCGACGAGGTCGAGATCGAGCACTGGCCCCACACGCATCGCGTGATCCGCCTCCGGTTGCTCCGGCGCGCGGCCGAAGTGTCCGCGGAGAGTGGTGACTCGCCGCCGGGGCGGGGTGACGACGACGTCGAGACCGCCGCCGCCGGCGGTGTCGGAGGTCCGGCCGACGAGCGATCTGCCGGGTGGCGGCCGCCGCACGTCCGGTGAGCCTGCCCCACCCGGCACGGTCGCCTGCGCCTCGCCGCCGAGCGCAGGGGGGCTGCGGGGCCGCGCCCGGGCGCGTGCTACGATCGAGCATCGCTCCGCGGGCGACGACCGAGCCCGGAGGGCCATGCTTAACTGGCTCGATCTCGCGATCATCGTGATACTCGCGGCCCTGACATGGCGCGCGTTCGCGGTCGGCCTCATTCGCGAGGTCGTCATGCTCGCGGCTGTCGTGCTCGGAGCGGTGCTCGCCGGGCAAGTCTATCGGGAGCTCGCGGCCGACGCCGAGATCGTGCTCGAGGACCAGAGGACCCGCGAGCTCGTCGCGTTCGTCGCGATCTTCGCCGGTGTGGTCGTGCTCGGCCAGTTCGTCGCGCTGTTCCTGCGGCGCGCCGCCTCGCTGCTTCTGCTCGGACCCTTCGATCGCGCGGGGGGCGCGGCGTTCGGCCTCCTCAAGGGCGTGCTGATCGTCGAGGTGCTCCTGGTTGCGGTCACGGCCTTTCCCGCGGCGGCGGGCCTTGCGGCGGCGGCCGACGCGTCCACGCTCGCTCCGTTCTTCCTCGAGGTCTTCTTCGTGGCCGAGCCGCTGCTGCCTCCCGAGGTGACCGACCTGCTCGTCGCCTAGCTCCCCCGGCCCCCCTGGCCGCCCGGCGGGGGGGCGCCCCGCGCCCGGCGGGGGCGCGCCACGATCGGCTAGACTCGGCGCCGGGCCGCCGCAGGGGGCGGGGGGTGCACGTGTCGGGTCAGGCACTTGATCAGCGCGCGCTGGTGCTCAACCAGAACTACGAGCCGCTCAACGTGTGCTCGGTGCGGCGTGCGTTCCTCCTGGTCTTCCGCGACAAGGCGGAGCTGTTGCACGCGGCGAGGGGTGAGTTGCGCGCGGTCTCGACCGCCTACCAGCGCCCCTCGGTGATCCGGCTCCGGGCGCAGGTGCGCCGTCCGCGCCCGCACGTGCGGCTCACCCGCAGCGGCGTCTTCGCTCGCGACCACGGGCGCTGCCAGTACTGCGGCCGCGCCGCCGATCTCACGCTCGACCACGTGCTTCCGCGCCACCGCGGGGGTGTCCACGAGTGGAGCAACGTCGTCACGGCCTGCACCGCCTGCAACCATCGCAAGGGCGGGCGGACGCCGGGCGAGGCGCGAATGGCGCTGAGACGCTCGCCGTTCCGCCCGGGGGCGAGCTACGCCGCGCTCTTCGGCCCCTACCTGGATCGCTACGCCGAGTGGTCGCCGTTCCTGCTCGGGTGGATGGGGACCGGCCCGGGGGCGCGCCTGGCCGTGCGGGCCGTCGCCGGGCCCGCCTACCTCGAGGCCTCGGGCTAGTAGAAGCCGCCCGTGCGCCGATCCTGGATCAGCGTATAGGGCCGCATCTGCAGCGCGTCCCTGACCTCCGTGAGCGTCTTGAGCGCGGTCGCCTGATCCTTCCAGCCGTGGCGGGAGACGAGGGCGAGCACGTCGTCGCCGGAGGCTGTCGCCTTCGGAAGCTGGTCACGCATTGCCTCCCCCAGGCTCTCCCACATCTCGGGCGGGTGCTGCAGCGCATAGCGCGCGTAGGAGAGCGCGGCGAACTGGTGCGCCGGGGTGCCCGGTTCGTTCCAGTCCTCTCCGGCGTCCCGGAGCAACTGTTTCAGCCCCTTGTGACGCTGCTCCGCCTCCCAGCGATCGTCGAGGCCGAGCGGCTCCAGACGCTGCTCTGCCTCCGGGGCGAGCACGAGTTCGCGGAGCGCGGTACGCGCGATTCCGGCGCCGTCCGGCTGCGCTCGGTCGGATCGGACCACGTCGGGGTAGCCGTCGAGGCGCTGGCGAACGTGCTGGAGCGCAACGGCGAGGACGTGCGGCAGCGCGTGCGTCGGTATCCCCTTGCGCACGGAGATCGCGACGTGGTCGGCACGCCAGCGGACGTTGGAGAGCGCGCCGTCGTCGGTGCTCGTGACCTCGAGACGGCGACCGCCGCCCTCGGTGGCGAGGCGTTGCTCGACCTCCCGGTAGAGCGGCTCGATCGCCTCGCCGACGTTGCGTCCGATGACCTTCATATCCGTCCCCTCCTCGGCACTATAGCGCGAGCGGTTGGCAGGTCAGGCAGTAGTTCGTCTCGCTGCCGCCGCGGCTCTGCCCGCGGACCGAGTGCCCGCAGCGCGGGCAGGGCTCGCCGGCGCGCCGGTGCACCCGCAGGTGCGCGCGCCACTCCCGGGTGCTCTGGTTCAGTCCCTCCGCCACCTCCCGTGCCACGATCGGGATCGCCCAGCGGTAGACGTCGCCGATGGCGCGGTGGAGTCGACGCTGCTCCTCGACGTCCATTGTCGCGCGGCGGCGGTGCGGGTGCAGCCGTGCCTCCCACAGTATCTCGTCTGAGTACGCATTTCCGATACCCGCGACGAAGCGCTGGTTGGTCAGCGTGGGCTTGATCTGCCCGCGATGCCGGCGCAGCCGCTCGATGAACTCCCCCTCGCCGACGGCGAGCGCGTCCGGCCCGAGCTCGGCCAGTTGCGGGATGGAGTCGAGCTCGCTTCCGGGTACCACGTACCAGCGGCCCATCCGCCGGGCGTCCATATAGCGCAGCTCGTGTCCCCCGGCGAGCGAGAGCACAACAGCGTAGTGAGGCCGGCGCCGGACGCCGGCCTCGCTCCACTGGAAGCGTCCGGTCAGCATCGCGTTCACCACCAGGGCGCGCCCGTCGTCGACGGTGACGATGAGAAACTTGCCGCGCCGTTCGACCGGGCCGAGCGCGTGCCCGACGAGACCCTCCAGTTTCTGCTCGCTTCGGATGAGCCACGGGAGGCGGGTCTCGACCGCCTCGACCGGGCGTCCCGGGAGTGCGGACCCGAGGAAGCCGCGGATCGCCTCGAGGTCGGGTATCTCGGGCACCGGCGCGACGCCCCGTGCCGGCTAGTCCGCCCCGCCGGAGCTGCGCCAGCGGGGGTAGGAGCCGAAGATGCGCAGCCACTCGGCGAGATCGCCGAGAGCCCGCAGCGCGGAGGCGACGGAGCGGTCGGTGCGGTGACCCTCCATGTCGAGCAGGAAGATGTAGGTGCCGAGCTGGCGCCGGGTGGGGCGGGACTCGACGCGCGTCAAGTTGATCTCCCGCTCGTAGAAGAGCGTGAGCGCCTCCATCAGCGAGCCGGGCCGGTCGTGCTGCGTCGTGAAGGCGATCGACGTCTTGTCGTCGCCGGTCGCGGGGTGGTCCGTCCGGCCGAGTACGGTGAAGCGCGTCTCGTTGTCGGACTCGTCGGCGAGGTCGGGGTGGAGGATGTGGCCGCCGTAGAGATCGGCCGCGCGCTGATTGCCGACGGCGAGCGCGCCGGGCTCGGCGAGCGCCGACTCGATGGCGGCCGCCGTCGAGAGGGAGGCCACGGGCCTCGCGCGGGGAGCGATCGACCGCAATCGCTGCCGACACTGCGCCAGAGCCTGTGGGTGCGAGTAGACGACCGGCGCCGAGGCCGGGTCCGCGCCCTTCGCTCCGACGAGAACGTGCCGGATCGGGAGCACGACCTCGGCCGAGATCGACACGGCCAGATCCTCGCGCAAGAGCTGGTCGAGCGTCTCCCGGACGCCGCCCTCCAGCGAGTTCTCGAGTGCGCAGACGCAGGCGTGCGCCTCGTCGCGCTCGACGGCCGCCACCGCCTCCGCCACGGTAGGGACGGGGACGAGTTCGGCATCCGGGTCGTAGAGGGCGGCTGCGGCCTCGGTGTAGGTCCCCCGCGGCCCCAGGTGCGTGATCCGCTTCACGCTTCCTCCTCCGGCTCCCCGGCCGGCGTGGCGAACAGGGCCCGCAGCTGCGGCTCCGCGTCCTCCGGTGTCACCGCGATCACCTCGTCGTCTGCCTGGAGCACCGTGTCGCCGCCGGGGATCCGCGGTTCGCCCCCGGGCCCGATCACCAGCGAAATCAACGAGGGCTGCGGGAGGGCAAGGTCGCGGATCGCCCCACCAGACGCAGGCGATCCCGGCTGAACGTGCAGCTCCACCAGCTGCAGCCCGGAGCCGTGCAGCGGTAGCAGCGGGACCAGCGTGTGCTCCGGCAGCGTCGCCTCGATCTGCGCCATTACGGCCCGCGCCGCCGAGATCGTCTCGCCCACGCCGAGCAGCCGGAAGAGGCGCTCATTCTCGGGGTCGTCGACGCGCGCGATGGTGCGGGGCACGTGGAAGTGGTGCGTCGCGACCTGACAGGCGACGAGGTTGTGAGCGTCGTTGTCGGTCAGCGCGATCAGGAGATCACAACGCGACGCACCGACGCCGTCGAGCAGGGCCACCTCCGTGCCGTCGCCGCGTACAACCATTTCGCCGAGCTCCGTGCGAAGTTCGGCGGCGCGTTCCGCTCCGCGCTCGATCAGGACGACCTCATGGTCCGGCTGCCCCTGCAGTTCGAGCGCGAGGCCGCGCCCGACGCGGCCGCCTCCGACGACGATGATGTACACGGCTAGCCCCGGGCCGCCTGGCCGACGCCAGCGTCACCGAGCAGCGCCGCCCACGCCATGTCCGCGCCCACGTTCGTGGGACTGAACGTCACGAGGCCGAGCCGCCCGAAGATCTCGGCGCGGTAGGGGTCGTAGACGCGCGTGACGACCGTGGGGATCCGGTAGATGTGCTTCGCAATCTGCGAGGCCAGGATGTTGCGGTTATCGCCCTGCGTGAGAGCCAGGAAGGCGTGCGCGTCCCGGATGCCGGCCTCCTCCAGGTGGCGGTGACGGGTGCCGTCTCCGATGAGTGACTGGCCGGGGAAGCCGGAAGGCAACCGCCGGAACGAGTAGGGGTCGGTGTCGAGCACCGTCACCTCGTGGTCCGAGGCGGCGACCCGCCCGGCAACGGCGGATCCGACCCTGCCGCAGCCCATGATGATGACTCTCACGCGCACCCTCCCGAACGTCCGGTCACGAGGCTAGCCCTTCGCGCCGCTCTCGTCGTTCCCGGCACCCGGGGAGTCGCCGAGCCCCGCCTCGGGCGGGTACCGGATCAGCCAGACCTCGCAGGGGGCGTGCTCGAGCGCGTAGCGGGGGAGGCGCCCCAGCTGGAAGGTGCCGTGCGGCCGGTGGTAGTCAATGCCGATGACGATCGCGTCGATGCCCCGCTCCCTGGCCTCATCGACGATCGCCGTCCCCGCCTGCCGCGCCTGCACGAGATCGGCGTTGAGATCGACGCGCTGTTCGCGGGCCAGCGACTCGGCGTGCTCGAGGATGCGCTCGCCGTGCTCGAGCTCCTCGATCATCTCGGCGTCGAGCGGGAGACGGCGCGGCACTTCGATCACGTGCATCGCCAGGACGCGACCGCTCTTGCCGCGGCGCACGATGTCGCAGGCGACGGAGAGCGCCTGGCGGCTGGCGCCGGAGTCGTCGATCGGGACCAGCAGCGACCGCAGCCTCGCAGTCGCGTCGAGAGTCATCGCGCCGCCGGCGGGGAGCGATCGTCGCTCGCGGCACCGGAGCCGGGAGACGCGGCATCCTCGCGGGCGAGGCGCAGGCGGGCGGCGGCGTTCACGAGCATGACAGCGCCCAACAGCGTGCCTACTGAGACCCACTGCGCCGTCCAGGCGACGGCGAGCAGCGCGACGGAGCCGCCGGTGAGGGAGATCCAGCCAAGCACCAGATCGGCCCGCTGCACGGCGCCTCCGGTGGCCTCCGCCCGCGCGCTCGGCGGGATGCTAGGCGGCGGTGGTCGGGGTGTCAACGCGATCGGCCCGGGCCGGTCGCCCTGCCGTGTACCGGCCCGCGGCGCGCGCCCCCCCGCCGCGGGGCAACTGCTCGCCATCGGGCGTCCCACGACGGGTCGGCGTCCTCTCAGTGGAGGAGTTCGATCCAGACGTCGGCGATACGCCCGGCGCGGACGTGGAGAAACCCGATCGTCCCGAACTGTGTCTGGAGGTTGCGGGGCAGCGTGGGCGAGCCGGGGTTGACCAGCAGCACGCCGCCGAGCTCGGTCACCTCGGGGACGTGCGTGTCGCCGGCGACGACGACGTCGACGGGCTCGCCGAAGTGGCGTGCGATCTGCTGTGCGACGCTGGTTCCGAGGGCGGTCAGGTCGTTGAACGTATGCGTCATCCCGATGCGGAGACCGCCCGCGGTGACCACCTGGTTGTGCGCGAGCCGGGGATCGTGCGGCTGAACCGGTCGACCGCTCCCGCCGTCGTCGCCGTTGCCTCGGACGGCGATCACCGGCGCGACCCGCTCCAGCCAGTCGAGCACCACCACGTCGTGCATGTCGCCGGCGTGGAGGATCACGTCGACACCGTCGAGAGCGCCGTACACTTCCTCCCAGAGCGTCGCGCGCGCCTCGGGAATATGCGTGTCGGCGATCAGGCCGATCAACACGTCGGCCGGGAGCGCCCTGCGGCCGATCCACGGTGTCTCCGGGGGCGACCTCATCCCGGAAGCGTAGCAGGAGCCGGGTGGCGCCATCGGCGGTGGAGTGCGCGATACAATGTCGGCCGGAGCGCCGCGGGGCGTGGGGAGGACCGATGAGCGACTCGGTAGTCGAGCCCGTGAGGGGCGATGCGGCGCCGGCCTCGGGCAACGGCGCGCGCGCAGGGAGCGTCGAGGCCGCGACCTGGACCGTCAAGTCCGGCCTTGCGCAGATGCTCAAGGGCGGCGTGATCATGGACGTTGTCACGGAGGAGCATGCCCGCACGGCCGAGGAGGCGGGCGCCTGCGCCGTGATGGCTCTGGAGCGCGTCCCCTCCGACATCCGTGCTGCGGGGGGTGTCGCGCGAATGAGTCGCGTCGACCTGATCGAACGGATCTGCGAGGCCGTCACCATTCCGGTCATGGCGAAGGCCCGCATCGGCCACTTCGTCGAGGCGCAGATCCTCGAGGCGATCGGCGTCGACTACGTCGACGAGTCGGAGGTCCTGACGCCGGCCGATGAGGCGCATCACATCGACAAGCATCGCTTCCGCGTCCCCTTCGTCTGCGGTGCCCGCGGTCTCGACGAGGCGCTGAGGCGCATCGCCGAAGGCGCGGCGATGATCCGGACGAAGGGGGAGGCGGGAACCGGTGACATCGTCGAGGCGGTCAGGCACATGCGCGCCGTGTGGGCCGGGATCCGCCGTGTGGAATCGACCCCGGACGATGAGCTTCCCTCACTCGCCAAGGAACTCTCCGCCTCGCTGCCGTTAGTCCAGGAGGTGAAGCGACTGGGACGCCTGCCGGTCGTGAATTTCGCCGCCGGCGGTGTCGCAACGCCGGCGGACGCCGCGCTCATGATGCAGCTCGGGGCCGACGGCGTCTTCGTGGGCTCCGGCATCTTCAAGTCGGATAACCCCGCCCGAATGGCGAGCGCGATCGTACGCGCGGTGACGCACTACCAGGATGCGGCCGTGCTCGCGGAGGTCTCCCGTGACATTGGCGAGCCGATGCGCGGCGTCGCGGTGTCATCGCTCCCGCCCGGCGAGCAGCTCGCCGCCCGGGGGATCTGACTTCGGAGCGGGAGGCGTGTCCGGGCGCCGGGCCGCCGGTTGAAGCGCGCTCGCGCCACAGCGGACGTGCCGGAGAGGGACCTCCTGCCCAGGAGCAGCGCCGTGAGGAAGCCCGCGAGCGGGGCAGACGGGGCCGCCCCGGCGTCCGGTGGCCTCGCGATGGGCGTGCTCGCGCTGCAGGGCGACTTTCGGGAGCACCGGCGCATGCTGCGGCGCCTCGGGGTCGAGGCGCACCTCGTACGGACGCCTCCCGAGCTCGACGCGGTCGACGCGGTGATCCTGCCGGGCGGCGAGAGCACGACCATCGCGAGGCTCGCGCGATCGTCAGGCCTGTGGGAACCGCTCGCCTCCCGGCTCGCCGCGGGGATGCCGGCCTGGGGCACCTGCGCCGGCGCCATTCTGCTGGCGAGCGAGGCTCCGGGTCTCGATCGAGAGCCGCTGGGCCAGATGGCGATGCGCGTGCGGCGCAACGCCTTCGGGCGCCAGATTGACTCGTTCGAGGAGATGCTCTCCGTTCAGGGGCTCGCGGGCGCTCCGTATCCCGCCGTCTTCATCCGCGCGCCGGTGTTCGAGGATCTGGGTTCCGCCGTCGAGCCGCTGGCGCGCCTCCCCGACGGGCGGGTGGTGGCCTGCCGGCAGAAGTCGCTCCTCGCCACCGCCTTCCACCCGGAGCTGACCGACGATTCGCGGCTGCACGCACTCTTCCTCGCCATGGCGCGCCAGGCGCTCGCGACCGGCGCCGCAGGACCCGCGGCGTGACCGGCCGTCTTCCGCGCCCGGCGGATCTCGTCGAGCGTCTCCGGTCGCGGGGCCGGCTCGGCGACAACCAGGCCGTGACGCGCGAGCTGCTCGCCCGTCCCCGCCCGCCGCGCCCACCGATCGTCACCGTCATGGAGAGCTGGATCGGTCTCAGGCGACTCGCCTGGTTCGAGATCGAGGGCCGCTGGATATCGGGTGTCGCCACCGCCCGCCGCGCCGGCAACCATGCTGCCTGGCACATCGACACCCTGCTCGGCGCGCGCCCGGAGGCGGCGAGTGATGATGCCGCCGTCGGGCGCCTCTTGCGCCGGGTCGTGGAGTCCGCCGCCTCCGAGCGCGTGGGACACGTTCTGCTGCGCACCCCGGCCGGCGGAGCCGCCGTCGGCGCGGCGCTCCGCGCGGGTTTCCACCACGTGTCCACGGAACGCCTCTGGACGGGCTCGGGGCTGCGCGCCGCACCTGGGCACGATCCGGGAGCTGTCGTCGTGCGCACACTCGGCGGGGAGGATGCGGGTGAGCTCTTCCGCCTCCACAGCGCCGCGACGCCGCTCGCTGCCCGGCGCGCGCTCGGCTTGACCCTCGCCGAGTGGCGTGCGCTCGACGGAAGTCGCTGGATGGATGGCCGCGGAGGGCGGTGGGTGGCCGAGCTGGGGGGACGCCCGGTGGCGGCGGCGCGGGTGATGACACAGGGGAGGCAGGGACAGCTCGAGCTCATCGTCGAGCCGCAGGCCGTGGGGGAGCCGGCCGGCGCCTCGCTGCCGCCGGGCCGCGGGGGGGGGGGGGCCGGGCCGGCCCCTCGCGGCGGCGGGCTCGCGAGGGGCGGGAGGGTGGCCGGGCGCTTCTGACCCGGGCCGCGGAGGTCACGGCGCGGTGCGGGCGGATCGTCTCGCTGGTGCCACGCTCGGCCGTGGCGGTCGAGGAACTGCTCTCCGAGCATGGGTTCATGCCCGGACGCGAGATCGAGCTTCTGGTGATCCGAACGAGGCGGCTCGCGGTCGATCCCGCGCGTCGCGAGGCCGGTGTCGCCGTGGCGAGCGGGGGCTAGGATGCGGCGGAGCCGCTCGGGGCGCGGTGCCTGCCCGGGAGGCCTCGATGAGTGACGCCGCAGACGACGGGGAGGCCGGGGTGGAGGGTGCGTCGCAGGGGCGGCTCCCCGCCGCCGCCGAGGTCGAGCTTCTGGTCGCCGCGCTGCCCGTGCGCGTCGCCCGCGCGGTCCGCGATGAGGGTGTCGAGGATCTGATCGAGATCGTGCTTGACCTCGGCCGCCCGCCGGCGGCGCGCTACGCCACGCGCGAGGTCGTCGTCGGGTCGGGTGAGGTCACGGCGCTCGATCTGGATCACGTGGTCGGATCGGTGTCGGAGTTCGGTGAGGACAACCGCGCGGGCATCCCCCGTACGCTCCACCGTGTCTCGGCGATCCGCAATCGGCGCGGGTCGATCGTCGGACTGACCTGCCGTGTCGGGCGCTCGGTCACCGGCTCCGCCAGCGGGATCAAGGATCTGGCGGAGGACGGGCGGAGCATCCTGCTGCTCGGACGTCCCGGCGTCGGGAAGACGACGATGCTGCGCGAGCTGGCGCACATACTGGCCGACGACCTCGGGCGGCGTGTCGTGATCGTGGACACCTCCAACGAGATCGCCGGCGACGGGGATATCCCGCACGACGCCATCGGCCGTGCGCGACGCATGCAGGTGCCGCGCCCCGAGCTCCAGCACGAGGTGATGATCGAGGCCGTGGAGAACCACATGCCCGAGGTCGTCGTGATCGACGAGATCGGAACCGAGCGCGAGGCGGAGGCGGCGCGAACCATCGCCGAGCGCGGCGTGCAGCTGATCGGGACGGCGCACGGCAACACGCTCGCCAACCTGATGCAGAACCCCACCCTCTCCGACCTGATCGGCGGCATCGAGTCGGTGACGCTCGGCGACGACGAGGCGCGCCGCCGCGGGACGCAGAAGACAGTGCTCGAGCGGCGCGCTCCGCCGACCTTCGACGCCCTGGTCGAGATCCAGAGCTTCCACCGGGTCGCGGTGCACGGCGAGCTGTCGTCGACCGTCGATGCGCTCCTGCGCGGCTTCGCAGCGGAGGCGGAGCTGCGCAGTCTCGGCGCGACCGGCGAGGTGGAGTCGGTGGAGCGTCATCCGGTCAGGGCGCCGGGCGAGCGGTCGCCGGCGGGCGACGTGGCGCCGGGGATCGCCGCCGCCGAACGAACCCGCGTTCCCCACCGTCGCCGCGGCGGGGGTGCCGCTCGCGGGGAGGAGGCGGCGGCGCTCGCAGATGCCCCGAAGCGGCGCATTCTCCCGTACGGGGTGAGCCGCACGCGGCTTGAGCAGGCGATCGTGAGCACCCGCTCGGAGTCGGTCGTGGTCGGAAGCCTCACGGAGGCGGATGCCGTGATGACGCTGCGCCCCTACTATCGCCGGCGCAGCGGACCCCTGCGCGAGGCCGAGGCGCTCGGCGTGCCGGTGATCGTCCTCCGCAACAACACCGTCGTGCAGATGGAGCAGTCGCTGCGGGCGATGCGCGATGGCGGCGGCTCCGCCGACCCGACCACACAGGCGCTCCGCGAGGCCGAGATGGCCATCGCGACGGTGTCCCTGCGCGGTCGGCGAAGCGTCGAGCTCGCGCCCCAGAGCGCCTACCTGCGCCGCGTCCAGCACGAACTCGTCTCGCGCCACGGGCTGCGCTCGGTCTCGCGCGGGCGCGAGCCCTACCGCCGTCTCACGGTGATGGCCGGCGAGCGGCCCGAGCCGTGGGCGGCGTGGGAGGATCCCGACGCCGATCCGGACGCTGAGGACGAATGAGTACCCGTGCGCCCGTCCGGGGACTCCTCGTCACCGTCGAGGGCGGCGAGGGCGCCGGGAAGAGCACGCTTGTGGCGCTGGCCGCCGGGCGGGCGCACGAGGCGGGGGTCGATGTCGTGGCGTGCCGCGAGCCCGGCGGCACGGCCCTCGGCGAGCGGCTTCGCGCGGCCCTCCTTGACGACGATCGGGTCACGACGGGGCCGGCGCCCGAGGCGGAGCTGCTCCTCTTCGCCGCGGCGCGCGCGCAGCTCGTCGCCGAGGTGCTGCGCCCGGCACTCGCCTCGGGGTCGCTGGTGATCTGCGATCGCTACCAGGACTCGACGGTCGCCTACCAGCACGGCGGACGCGGGCTCGACCGCGCGCTGGTGGCGGCGGTGAACCGGGCCGCGACCGGCGGACTCTCGCCCGATCTCACGCTCTTGCTCGACATCTCCCCGGCGGCCGGGCTGGCGCGGGCGGGCAGGGCGGGCGACTACATGGAACGGGAGGCGATCGCCTTCCATGAGCGCGTGGGCGCGTGCTACCGGGAGCTCGCCGCAGAGGAGCCTCAGAGATGGCTGGTGCTCGACGCACGTGATCCGCCGGCGCTGCTCGCCGAGCGGGCGTGGCAGCGGATCGGAAGGGTGCTGCCGGCGAGCCGGCAGCAAGCACGCGGGCGCTGAGGACGCGGGCGCCGCGCCCGCGCGCCTTCCTCGCTCCGGGGGCGGTGTCTACACTTCCTCCATGGCTGCTGCCCCGTCCCGTAGCGCGACCGTCGAGGTTCCCGCGACCTCCGCCAACCTCGGGCCGGGCTTCGACAGCCTGGGCGTGGCGCTGGACTGGCGCATGCGCTTCACGCTGACGGTCGACGACGACCCGCTTCCGGTGCCGGAGCTGCCGCTCGAGCGCATGGCGGCGGCGGGCGCGCGGGCGCTGCACCTGCTGGCGGGCGAGGCTCCACCACGCGGCCTGCGCGTGCACGTGGAGGGCGAGATCCCGCTCGGGCGAGGGCTCGGCCTGTCGGCGGCGGCCCACGTCGCAGGCGTCGTGGCCGCCGACGCGCTGCTGCCGGGCGAGCGCTCGGCCGACGCGCTGCTGCGGGTCGCGGCCCGCCTCGAGGGCCACGCCGACAACGCGGCCCCCGCGCTCCTGGGCGGGCTGCAGATCGTGATCGCGGAGGGGCTGGACGAGGGGGAGCTCTGCCGGCTCGGCGTCGACCCCCCGGAGGATCTTCGGATCGCGCTTCTGATCCCTCGCTTCTCCATGCCGACCGGGGAGTCCCGGTCGCGGCTCCCGGAGCGGCTGACGCGCAACCAGGCGGTGCACAACATCGGGCGCGCGGCGCTGCTCGTGGCCGCCCTCGCCGCACGCCGCTACGAGCTGCTCGCGGTCGCGA
>MKWU01004208.1_pt1 | contig 17426 bp, 11 predicted proteins | sample 809101 | NCBI WGS metagenome assembly MKWU01 (sample SAMN05860141, study PRJNA318959) | sponge metagenome | host: Aplysina aerophoba | place: Slovenia: Piran, Adriatic Sea, Gulf of Piran | collected 2013-05-07 | reverse complement strand
GTTCAGTTCCGGGGCGGCGTGACGTTCTGACGCCGCCGCCGCAGGCGTTGGCACCCGGTCAGATCGCCGGTTGTCCAATGAATACGGGATCCATTGGGATTCTCGGTAGCATGTGGACGGGACTCCCAGTCCTTGCCGCCGATCCAGGTGGGACAGGCGAGTACGGCCTTCCAGGAGCCTGCCGGAAGTTAGGTTGCTGGCCGCGCGAAGCGGGATCCGGATCTGGAAGCGACCTTGCGGAGCGCGACGTGCGGCAACCGTCCCGGTGGCGTAAGGAGGCCATCAGGCCGTGACCACCGCCGCACTCAACTGGCGACACGGCCTCGGCACGCTGCTGGCGGGCGCCAGCCTGACGCTGCTGCTGCTGTCTTGGGTAGTGCTTCCGAGCGCGGCGTCCGCGCAGCCGCAGCTCCCTCGGGTGTCGCTGGTCCTCACGCGTACGGGCACGGTGAGTCCCATCAACGACTCGCTTATACCGAGACCGGCGTCGTGACCGTGACCGCGACGATGAACAAGGCCGCGACCGCCACCGTCACAGTGACGCTTTCGGTCGCGCCCGCCAACGAGTTCACGACGACGGACGACTATGTCGTGAGCGAGAACAAGGTCCTGACCTTCGCCCCGGGATCAACGGTCAGTACCGGAACGGTCACGGTCACGTCGGTGGACGATGGCGGGGTCAAGAGACACGCCAGGCTGATCCGGATTACCTTCACCCCCTCAACCAATGCCCTCACAGCGCCGGACCGCAAACCGTCCTCATTTGAGGAATTCTCTGTCGTCGACGACGAGCTCCATCCGACAAAGTCGGTGGTGCTGACCCCGACCGCGATATCCGAAAACGGGGGCGTGGCTACGGTGACGGCGAAGCTCAGCCATCCCACCCTGTTCGGCGACGTGCAGCTTGTTGTGCAAACGGGCCTGTTTCCGGCGGGAACGCCGCGCCGGGCGGATGAGACGGACTTCACGCTGAGCGACAACGTCCGCCTGGTGATCCCGAGGGGCAAGACCGCGAGCACGGGGACCGTGACTGTCACGGCGGTGGACAACGACGTGTACGGACCGGCGCAGAAGCGCCTCGGCGTCAGGGTGTACAACATTGCCAGACAGACGGTTTCGACCGAGCCCGGTCTCGTTTCCAACTGGGCCATCCTGACGATCGAAGAGGACGACCCCGAACCGCCGACCCTGTCCGTCGACGCCACTCCGGCGTGCGGCACGGCGGTCACCGACACCTCGGCGCCGCCGTCATGGGCCCTCGTGCTCACGCCCGCTCCGAGCGAGGAGGTCGAGACGGAGTATCGCTGGGTCACCGAAACCTCCGCCGGGGCGTGGATCGGGGCCCTGCCGATCAGACCTTCCGGCCGCTCGACCCGTGCCCCCAGCAATACGTTTGCCGGGTTGAGGCAGGCTTACGCCGGGTTCTCCGGGTTCGAGTTCAGACTCAGGGATGACCACGACGTCACCGCGCAATGCACCTGGCGGTTCGAGACGACCAGCACGACCCCGTCGTTGCGTCTGTCGGCCTCGCCGAACCCCGTGGCGGAGGGCGGGAGTGTGACGGTGACGGCGACATTGTCGGCGGCTCTGTCGAGCAGCGTGACCATCCCTCTGGCGCTGGCGGCGGAGACGGCTGAGCAAGGCGACTTCGGCTCGCTGTCGAGCATCACCATCGGCGCGGGCTCGACGAGCGGCACGGGCGCGATCTCGACGGCCGACGACGCCGACACGGACGACGAGACGTTTACCGTGGCTTTGGGCGCGCTCCCGTCCTCGGTGACCGCCGGCAGCCCGAGTTCGGTCCGAGTCACGATCACGGATGACGACGGGGGCACGACCCCGACGCCACCGTCGGTGCGTCTGTCCGTCTCGCCGAACCCGGTCGACGAGGGGAGCGCCGTGACGGTGACGGCGACGCTTTCGTCGGCGTTGTCGAGCGGCGTGAGGATCCCGCTCACGCTGACGGCGGGGACGGCGGAGCCGGGCGACTTCGGTTCGCTGTCGGGCGTCACCATCGGCGCCGGGGCGACGAGGGGCACGGGCACGATATCGACGGCCGAGGACGCGGACGCCGACGACGAGACGTTCACGGTGGCGCTGGGCGCGCTTCCGTCGTCGGTGACCGCGGGCAGCCCCAGTTCGGTCGAGGTCACGATCTCCGACGATGACGATGGCGGCGGTGGCGGTGGCGGTGGCGGTGGCGGCGGCGGCGGTCCGCGGAACCGCCCGCCAACGGTGACTGCATCGTGCGAGCCGTGCCGGGTGCGGCCGGGCGGGGTGGTAGAGCTGACCGCGACGGCCTCGGACCCCGACGGCGATCCGCTGACGTATGCGTGGAGCACGCCTCGGGGCAGGTTCTTGGGGCCGACCGACGAGACGGCAACGCGCTGGCGGGCTCCCGCCGATACCGGGCGCGTCACGATCCGCGTACGGGTCGCGGACGGACGGGGCGGGACGGCTTCGGCCACGGTGACCATCCAAGTGGTGAACGCGCCTCCGGCGTTCGCCGAGCCGTCCTACACGTTCGAGCTTCGGGAGAACGAGGACGGGCGGCGCCGCCCGGTGCCGCTGGGCGCGGCGGTCGCGGAGGACCCGGACGGCGACGAAGTGACTTACGCGCTGGCGTCGGGTGCGGCGCATCTGTTCGCCATCGGGGTGGGGGATGGCGCGGTGGCGTATGTGGGTCCGGGCGAGGACTACGAGACGGAGCCGAACCGGTACGAACTGACCGTTCGCGCCAGCGACCCGCACGGCGCGGGTGTGACGGTCGAGGTAACGGTCGAGGTGACGAACGTGAACGAGGCTCCGGAGGCGGAGGACGACACGGCGGCGACGGCGGAGGACGAGCCGGTGCTGATCGACGTGCTGGCGAACGACACGGACGTCGAGGGGGACCTGCTGCGTGTCGAGTCGGTCTCGCGGCCGGCGCACGGCACGGCGCAGGTGGCCGGAGGCGGCCGTGTGGCGTACGCGCCGGAAGCGAACTACCACGGCGCGGACCGGTTCACCTACAGGGTGGCCGACGGCAACGGCGGGACGGCCGAGGCGGAGGTCGTGGTCGAGGTCGAGCCGGTGAACGACGCGCCCGTGGCGGTGGGCGCGATCGCGGACCAGGCGCTCGACGAGGGGGGCGGGGCCGTGGCGCTCAACCTGGAGCCGTACTTCGAAGACCCGGACGGGGACCCGCTGACCTACACCGCCCGGTCGTCGGATCCGGGGGTGGCGGCGGTGTCCGTGGCGGGTGCGGCGCTGACGCTGACGCCCGTCTCCTACGGCCCGGCGTCCATCGTGGTGACGGCGCGCGACCCGGGCGGGCTCTTGGCGGCGCAGACCTTCGCCGTGGACGCGAGCGACCGGATGGTGCGCGCGGTGCTCGACGAGACGCTGGCGGCGATGGCGCGCACCCATTTGGCGAGCGCGCGCATGACGCTGGGCCGCCGGGTGGAGCCCGGCGGCGCGGGCGAGCGGTCGCGGCTGACGGTGGCGGGCCGCTCCATCCCGCTGGACGGGGCGGGCGTGCGCGCGGCGGCGGAGGGGCTGTTCGCGGGCTGGACGGCGTCGCGCTATCTGCGCGGCGGCGGTCTCGCGGAGGCCGAGCGGGGACTGGTGGCGTTGGCGGCGGAGGCCGCCGATGGGAGCGGTCCGGGCGGGCCTCCGGACCCCGCGAGCGTTGCCGGGGCACTCGGCCTGAACGGCCTCGGCGGCGCGGCGGGCCTCGGAGCGTCCGGCCGCGGCACGGAGTTCCTGTTCGCGTGGGGCGGCGGGGATGCCGGCGCGCAGGACGCGGCCGGAGGCGGAGGCGGCTGGCGGCTCTGGGGCCAGGGCGACCTCCAGACGTTCGCGGGCGATCCGGCGCCCGAGCGCGGCTACGAGGGCGGCCTGCGGACGGGCTGGGCCGGGCTCGACCGGGCGCTCGGCGAACGCTCGCTCGCGGGCGTGGCGGTGGCGAGGAGCCGGGGCGGCGGCGACTGGCGCGCCGGAGCGGCCGAAGGGCGCCTCGAGACCTCGCTGACGGCCGTGCACCCCTATCTGCGCTGGTCGGACGGGTCCACGTCGGTGTGGACGATGGCGGGCGGCGGGCGGGGATCGGCGAAGAACGCGCGCGCGACGGGGCGCTTGGGCGAGAGCGGCCTGGACCTGGGGCTGGGGCTCGTCGAGATCCGCCGCCGTTTCGCGGGCGGACTCGCGCTGCGGGCTGACGCGGCATGGGCGCGGCTCGCGACCGGGTCGGGCGGGGAGACCGTCGACGGCCGGAGCGCGGCGGTCGACCAGCAGCGGCTGGGCGTCGAAATAGCTCCGTCGACGCGCTTCGGATCCATGGCGCTTGAGGTGTTCGGCGAGGCGAGCGCGCGGCGCGACGGCGGCGCGGGCCAAACGGGCTCGGGGCTCGAAGTGGCCTTCGGGTTCCGGGCCGCGGGCGGCTCCGTCCGGATCGACGGGCAGGGCCGGATGTTGGTCCTCCACACCGCCGAGGGCTACGAGGAGCGCGGCCTGGGCGTGACGTTCAGCGTCGGCAGCCCCTCGACCGAAGAGGGGCTCTCGCTTTCCGTCACGCCGCAATGGGGCGGCCCCCCGGCCGCCTCCGGCGTGCTGTGGCGGGAGCGGCTCGGCGGACCCGGCCCGCCCGCCGCCGCGACCGACGGCCCGTGGTCGCTCGACGCGCGCGGCCGCTACGCCCTGCGCCTGCCGGGCGGCCGGCTCCTCGCGTGGTCCGGCGGGTTCAGCCGCTCAACGCGCGGCTGGGGCCTGACGGTCGGGGTCGGGTTCGAGCCGAGCCGTCTCCAGCGGTGACCGGCGGGAGCGTTGCAGGCCGGCCAGCGTCGTGCCCCGGCGATCTCGCCCCGTTGCCGAAACACTTTGGCACGGTCGCCCGTATGGGGATGCCCGGTAGCGCGGACAGGCTCGCCAGATGCCGAAGCGGGGGCGTTTCGACAAGCCGCTGGCGGCGGCCCGGCAAGTCGGGTGGCGGTTCCATGTCGGGCTCTTGGTCGCGTACGAGACCGGGCACAGGATCGGAGCCATCCGGAAGCTCACATGGTCAGACATCGACTTCGAGGGCAAGACCATACGATGGCGCGCGGAGCACGAGAAGACGGGTTGCGAGCACGTCACGCCCTTGACCGCCGAGGCGCTCGACGCCTTGAAGGACGCGCGGAGGATGGGCGGGGGAAGAAGGACGGCCCGGTGCTGCCTCGTCGAGGGATGCCACGAGGTGCACAAACCGCGTTTCCGCCCTTCTGTGGTGGAAGAAGGCCCAGACCCTCTCGGGACTGGAGCCGAGGCCGGGCCGAGGCTGGCACTCGCTGCGGCGAAAGTTCGCGACGGACCTGACGGATCTTCCGCTCAAGGTGCTCTGTGAGCTTGGCGGCTGGAAGAGCCCCCCAGACGGTGCTGCGCTGTTATCAGCAGGCCGACACGGGACAGCTTCGGAAGGCTCTGGAGAGTCGCCCAAGATCTCGCACCCGAGATCCCAATCGGAGGGAGTCATTCGGAGGGAATCGAGACGCAGAATCCCGTAAGCTCAACGAGGGTGTCCGGGTCCACGGTTTCCGGCCTCCCGAGTTCGAGCACGCCATAGCCGCGGGCGAACAACAGGTCCCGGCCGCGGACTACCGCCACGGCGAGCCCGGTGGCGTTCCAGTCGGACACTGCCCGCTCGACATAGGCGTGGAACGCCTCGGCGTCGAACGTCTCGGCGGCCGCAACGGGCCCGGACCACAGCGCCGCGGTGAGCAGGACGCCAGCCGGACGCCGGAAGCACGGCGCCGAGGTCAGAAGACGCCGCATCCCCCTTCTCCGGGCAGCAGCGGGCGGGCGAGGATCTGGTACCACTTTCCTTCGTAGTTCCATCGGGCGCTGTTCGACTCCTCTTCAAGGGCCGCGAGCACGCTCGCCGCCGTTTCGCCGCCGAAGGTATCGCACCCGCGGTCCGCCGGCGGAGCCGGCGGCAGTTCCGGAAACGGCCATTCGCGGGCGTCCGCCTCCGTCTCCGGCGGGCCGCTGTCGTCGAGGACGAACACTTCGACGCGCTCTCCGGTGAAGCGCTCGCTCTCACCCTGCTGCGCGAGCCGCTCGAGCAGTTCGTAGAGATCGAGGAGCGCCGGCGCCCGGGGATCGGTGTGCCGGGCGATCGTGAGTCCCTCGACATGGACAGTCCGCTCGCCGCTTGCGGCATTCAGGGTGAAGGACGTCGTCCCGGCATCGGCGAGGCGGCCGGTGGGTTCCGGAATCACCGTCCCGTCCTCGGCGACGGGCAGCGCCGTTTCGCCCGCGGCCTCCAGCACCTGCCGGAGTTCGCCCGGTGACAACCGCCGGCGCCGGATGTCCGGAAGGATCGGAGCGGGCCAGGCCGTGGCGAGACGCTCGGAGAACAGGTCACCTTCGACGGTGAGCGCATGGCGCGGCGGTCTGACGAGATGCTCGACGAACCAGTAGCCCGGCCCCACGTCCACGATCAGGAAGAACGCGGCGGGGTCTGCCGGCAGCTCGAACCGCCGGGCCACCGGTTCCGGCCCCGTGGGAGCGCTCGAACCGCACGCCGCAAGCAGGAGCGGAAGGAACGCGAGCCGTCCCAACGGGCGGTTGGCGCTCCGGCGGCGGTCCCGGACATCCATCGAAACAGGCGTTCTCTCCGCACTGTAGCCGCGGTCTGCAAACCGCCGGCGGACACTGGCGTCCTTCACCTCCTCGCCCGTGAATGCAGTTCACTCCGCGCGTGACGGACGCCCGGGGGCCTTGACAGCCTGTTGACGCGCAAGACGAGGTGGAGGCCGCAGTGGCCGCGACTGCAACACCACCGGGGCGATCTGTCGGGGGACGGCAGGCGGTTGTCCACCCGGCTGGAACTCAGGGTCCCGGGACCCGAGTGAGTGGCTCCGAGCGATCGGCGCCGGCGCCGGCCGGCGTTCCTCTCGCGGTCGGGGTCAGCGCTGCGAAACGCAGGGCTCTTCGCGGGGCAGCAGGGAGCGGGCGAGGAGCTGGTGCAGGGTTCCCTCGTAGTCCCACCGCGTCCCGTGATTCGCGTCCGCGAACAGCGCCAGCAGACGGGCGGCCTCCTGCCCCTCGTACACCCGGCATTCGAAACCCTCCGTGTCCTCCTCCCGGGGAGGCGAATCCGGAAGGGGCCAGGGCCGTTCGTTGAGTTCCGGTGAGTTCGGAGTCATGGGGCCCACACTCACGTATACCTGGACACGTTCCCCGGAATAGGGCTCGGCCGCCGTTTCCGCGGAGGCCTGATCGAGGGCCCGCAGCAGGTCCCGAACGGCCATGACCCGGGGATCGGTGTGCGACTCGGCGCCGAGCGCCTCGATGCGGAGCAGGTGAAAGCCCCGCCGGTCGCGCAGCACCACCTCGTGGGCCGGCGCATCGGCGATGACGGGGCCCGCGGGGGGCTGGGGAATGTTCACCTCCCCAAGCTGGGAGATTCCGGTCGCGGCGGTCGCTTCGATGACCGAAGCCAGGTTTTCCTCGGAGAACTGTCCGTACTGAATGTTCGGGAGAAGGGGACCGGGAAAGACCTCGGTGATCGCCCCCTCGTAATAGAACTCGCCTCCGACGGTCACCGCGAACTGCGGCGGCCGGCCCAGTGCGTATTCGATGGGGACGAAGCCCGGGCCCTGCCAGATCTCGAGAAAGAAATGCCCGGGATCGTCGGGCAGATCGAGGGTGGCGGGCGGGGGGCCGGCCGGGGGGGGGGCCGGGGGGGGGGGGGGGTGGCGGGGGCAGACCCCCCGCCCGCCCCCCCCCCCGCCGCTACCGCAAGCAGGAGGAGGAGCGCCAGACCGCTGGCGGAGTTCGAGAGTCGCCGGCTCACCATTGCCTCCGGATGGTCAGCCGCCGAGGTTCGCCCGGACGACGAGACCGAGACCGTAGAGGAGGCCGGAAAGCGCCAGGCCGACGGCCGCCAGCCGAAGGCCGGCGCGCACGCCGGAACGTCCGGTAAAGAGACTGGTGGCGGCGCCGGACACGAAGAGCGCGGCGCCGCTCAGGATCACGGCTCCGATCAGGCCGGCGCCGCTGCCGAGACCGGCGGCCGGCAAGAGCGCGAGGGGAAGCAGCGGCACCAGCGCGCCGCCGCCGAAACTCAGCAGGGACGCGAGCCCGGACGCCCAGGGCGAACCGAGATCGTCCGGGTTCAGGCCGAGCTCTTCGCGGGTCAGCACGTCCAGCGCGCGGGCGGGCTCGCTGATGAGGCGCTTGCCGAGGTCGCGCGCGGCTTCGCGTTCGAGGCCCCGGGCCTCGAAGATCATGGCCAACTCCTCGGCCTCGTCGTCGGGATAGAGGCGGAGTTCCTCCTCTTCGAGCGCGATCTGCCGCTCGTAGAGCTCGATCCGCGAGCGGACGCCGAGGTACTCCCCGGTGGCCATGGATACCGCTCCGGCGACCATGCCGGCGGCGCCGATGAGAAGCGCCGTCCCCGGAGAGGCGCCGGCGCCGCTGGCGGCCAGGATCAGGGCGGTGTTCGACACCAGCCCGTCGTTCGCTCCGAAGATCGCGGCGTGAAGCGCCACCGCCCCGCGGGTGTAGAGGTGACGCTGCTCCTCGCCGAGGAGGTGATCGCGGGACTCCGCCCGGGCGGACGACCCCGCCTCCTGCGCGATGAGGACCTCGAGGCTCGACGGCGCCGCGCGGTACACCGAGAGGCCGCGGACCTTCAGGGCGGCAAGCGCCGGCAGCAGGGAGCGCGGACCGATCCGGCGGATGAGCATCCCCACGAGCCGCACCCGAAAGGGCGGCTCGTAGGGGCCCGGCGGCGAACCGCCCGCCTCCTCGATCGCCTTGACCCAGGACTTGCTCTGTTCGAGCGCATCCGCCGAGAGCGCTTTGAAGAGGCGCTCGTTCTCTCCGGTCTCGACGTCGGCGAGCACCAGGTAGAGCCAGGACGCCTGGACTTCGCTCTCCCAACTGTCGAGGAGCGATGCCGTCTCGCCCATCAGCGGAAGCACCGGTTCGGCGTCTGCGCTCGACGGGTCGGCCTCATGGCGTACCGGGCAGGGTACCCGAAGGAGGGGTGATCCCGGGCGGGGCTCCGGGGAGCTGCATGCGGTAGAGCGGCAGGGCGTCCACCTGGCGTGAGATTTCCGCTTCGACATCGCGGAATCCCTCGCCTCCCACCCCGCCGAACTCGGCCTCCAGCCGGGCCGCGCTCAACCCTTCGGGAAGGCCGGAGTCCCGCGGCGCCAGGTCGTTCTCCCGGACCCCATTGGCGAGCCGGACCTGGATCCAGCGGGCTCGCTCGGCATCTCCGGTCGCCACCAGCCCGAAGCGGGTCCCCGCCTCGTCCATGAGCAGATCGGCGAACGAGAAGCCGGTCCCGCCCTCGGCGGCGTCGAGCTGTTCCTTCAGGAGTCCGGCCCCGCCCGAGACGCCGTCGGGCGCGACCTGAACGATTCCCGCGCTCAGGAAGAAATGCCGCGCCCAGTCGCGGCGGCCGTGCAGGCTGAGCGGGAGGCGTTCCAGCAGTCCGCTCGCTTCTTCGCCGCCGCCGGGAACCCGGGCCAGGTCGAGCAGCGAGGGATGTCCGAACGCGCCGCCGAGCGCGAGCAGGGCAGCCCGGTTCTCGGCCACCGCATCGCCTCCCGCCGAACGGACGGCGGCGAGCGCGAAGGTGCGCCGGAGAACCGCCGCGGTCCGGTCCGGCCGCTCCCGGAGGAGATCCGCGTCCCGCGCGAGCAGCGTCAGGTAACCGCCCACCCGCGAATGGACGCCGGGGCCAGTCTCCGTCCCCTCCCGCCAGCGAACGACGATCGTCGAGTCGGCGACCGAGGCGTCATCGAACGGCGCCGCGAGCGCCGCCACCGCGGCGTTTCGGCGCAGCCACCGCGACAGGACCCGGGAGGAGGACCGGACGAGCACCGGCGGCGCCTCGATGCCTCCTATCCGGACGGACCGGAACGCCGCCCGGAAATCGCCGTCCCTGACGGTCGGCTGCGCGGTCGCCGCGACGTTCAGGAAGCGCTCGCCGAACACCGGGAGCGAAACGGGAACGGAACCGGCGATCTCCATCGCATCCCCGGCCGGAGCCGCGTGGAGCCGCACTCCCGGGTCCACGCCGATGGCAGCGAGCGCCAGCCGAAAGCCGGCAGCGAAGGTGGCCGCGTTCAGCGTCGCCTCCGATCCGGGCGCCCCGTCCCGATAGAAGTCCCGGAAGGCGTCGCGGTATTGCCCGTCCGGCGACCCCGGAGGCCCGATGGGATCGGTGACCGCAACCCGATCGGTGAGCAGCAGGAGCAGCACGGCCACGCTCGCGAGGAGGACCGCGGCGATGGCGAGCAGCACCGGAATCAGCAGCAGGGCCGAGCCGAGTCCCCGGGCGAAGACCGCACCGAACAGGGCGCCCGCGAACATCCCGGTCAGCGGCGCCAGCAACACGGCGATCTCGGGGATGGCGAAGTCGTCGAACACCCGCCAGGGGGCCGCGTCCGGAGCCGCGATCACGAGCGCGGTCCCCACCGCTCCGATCGCGAGCGAGGGAAGCAGGACCAGGAAGAACCCGCTCATGACGCCCCGCATCCGCGGCAGCGCCAGCGGAATCAGGATCCCGACCGGAACGAACCAGAGTCCCTGCCGCGAGAGCCCGTAGGCGAGCGAGCCGAAGTCCGATCCGGGGAACGAACCGTCGGGCCCGTGGGCGGCTGCGAACCACCCGTACGCCGCGAGTCCAGCGGCAGCCAGGAGATTCCGGGTCCCGAAACGGGATTGCTCCTCCGACATTCCGGACTCAGCGCGAACCGCCACCCGCGGCGCGCGCGTCGGCAAGCGCCCGCCAGAAGGGCGGAAGCTGTTCATCCATCAGCCGGCGGTACTCCGTCCGCGCCGATTCGAAGCGCTCCGTCAGAATCTCGTGAACCTCCCGCTGCTGGCCGGTGGGGGCGAAGTCCGCGCCGTCCCGGCCCGCGTCGTTGGCGAGCGCGCCGAGGCGCCCGAAAAGACGCATCGGGGCCCGGAAGGCGTCCTCGCGGGCGCCGGTGAGCCCCACGTCGAAGAAGCGGCCTTCGATGGCGATGGCCGTCCCCGCGATCTCGCCGGCGCTCTCGAGCAGCGCCGCGAAGCGCTCATCGCCGGCGTGGCGTTCCCGGAGGCCCTCGATCTCCCGCCGCACCCATTCGAGTTCATCCACCATCTCCGCCAGTTCGTTCAACTGCGCGTGGATCGCGTTCAGGAACTCGTACTTCTCGCGGATGTCGTCAGGGGTGGCGGCGGAGGCGGGATCGGCTTCCACCCGCAGGACGGTCTCCGCGGTGTGTTCGCCCACGGTGACCCGGGCCGTGTAGGAGCCCGGGGGCTGGAGCAATCCCCGGTAGCCGGGGAAGATGTCGAGGTCCCAGGTGCGGATCCGGCGCTGCCCGTCCTCGCCCATTTCCACCCAATCCCGCTCGGGAGGCCGGGTGCGGAGGGTGGCCCGGTCCGGGGTTTCCCCCCGGAGATCCCAGTAAACCCGCGAGAGTCCCGGCGCTGCCGGACCCCGGAGGGTTCGGACCACGTCCCCGTCGCCATCCAGGATGGTGATCTCGGCCCTTCCGCCGGCCGCCTCCTCGTCAAGCCACCAGGAGACCGGAGCGCCGTAGGAAGCGTTCCGGCCGGTCACCAGGCTGCCCGGTTCGGACTTGATGCTCTGCCGGGGGAGGAACCGCCAGGCGGTCGGCGCATCGAAGACGCGGAGCGCGTCGTCCGAGGCGCCCGCGAGGGCCCGGAGCGGCCCGATGCCGTCCAGGATGTAGAACCCGCGTCCGTAGGTCGCGACCACCAGATCCTGAAAGCGTTCCTGAATGACCATCCCGTAGATCGGAGCCGGCGGCATGTCGAGCTGGAGCGAGAACCAGGAGGCGCCGTCGTCGAGGCTGGCCCAGACCTTGTTGTCGGTGCCGGCGAAGAGGATGCCGGCGCGGCCCGGGTCTTCCCGCACCACGTGGACGAACGAGAAGGGCGACTCCGGGATCCCGCCGCTGATCCGCTCCCAGCTCTCCCCGAGGTCGCGGGTCCGGTAGACGTGCGGGCGAAAGTCGCCCGACTGGTGCCAACTGACCGCGAGATAAGCCGTTTCGGGATCGTGGTGCGAGGGCTCGATGAACTTGATCCAGGCGTCCTGGTCGAGCCCCGGCACGTTCCCGCTCCGGTCGAGCCAGGTGTCCCCGCCGTCGGTGGTGACGTGGACCTTCCCGTCCACGCTGCCGGCCCAGAGCTGGCCGGCTTGTACCGGTGACTCCGCCAGCGCGAAGAGCACCGAGCCGTCGAAGGTGTAGAGGTTGTCGATGGTGACGCCGCCGGAGTCCTGCTGGCGGGACTTGTCGTTCGTGGTCAGGTCGGGGCTGATTGTTTCCCAGGACTGGCCCCGGTTCGCGCTCCGGTGCACGAACTGGCTGCCGACCCAGGTGGTTCCCGGCTCGTGGCGCGACAGGACCATCGGGAAGTTCCAGTGCCAGCGCACCTTCAGCTCGGCCGGCGCCCAGCCGTAACCCGCCTCCGGCCAGACCCGGACGTCGCGGACGTGTCCGGTGCGGTCGTCGTAGATCTCGAGCCCGCCGTCGTAGCAGCCGGACCAGACGACGTTGTCGTCGTGGGGCTCCGGGGTGGCCCAGCCGCTCTCGCAGCCGCCGACCCCGTGCCAGAGCCCGAGCGGGATCCCGCCGCCCGGCGTGCGGCTCGGTCCCCGGTAGGAGTAGCCGTCCTGGCGGTTCCCGTAAACCCGGTAGGGGATCCGGTCGTCCACGGTGACGTGGTACATCTGGGCGACCGGGGGAACCACCCGGCGCCAGCTCTCGCCGCGGTTCTCGGAGATGCTCCCGCCCCCGTCGTGTCCTACGAGGATGCGCTCCGGCATCCACGGGTCCACCCAGACGTCGTGGTTGTCGCCGCCCGCGCGGTACGAGGTTTCGATCAGCGTGCGGCCGCCGTCCACCGTGGTGCTGAAGAGCACCGAAGCGAAATAGACGCGGTCGGCGTTCGCCGAATCGATCGCGATTCGGACGTAGTAGGGCGCGCGTTCGGCGAGATCGTGGTGCGTCATCATGAGGCGCCAACTATCCCCGCCGTCGTCGGAGCGGTAGAAGCCGGGGCTCTCGTCCTCGATCAGCGCGTACCAGCGGTCGGGGTCGCTCGGCGCGATCCCGACGGCGACCTTGCCGATGGGATGGGCTTCCCCGCCGGGGAGGCCCCGGCCGCCCTCTCCGCCGTCGGAGCTCTCCCCCGAAAGCCGCTCCCAGGAGTCGCCCCCGTCGCTTGTGCGGTACATCCCGCTGCCCGGCCCCCCGCTCCGGAGGCCGCCGGTGTCGATCCGGAGCTGCCACATCCCGGCGAGCAGCCGCTCGGGATGGCGAAGATCCATGGCGAGGTCGGAACAGCCGGTGTTCTCGTCCACGTGGAGGACCAACTCCCAGTCGGCGCCGCCGTCCCGGGTTCGATAGACCCCGCGCTCCGGCTGCGGCGCATAGGAGTGGCCGAGGGCGCAGGCGTAGACGAGGTTCGGGTCCTCGGGATGCACCAGGATGCGGGCGATGCGCCCGGTGGCTTCGAGACCCCGGTGGTGGAAGGAACGGCCGCCGTCGGTGGAACGGTAGATGCCGTTCCCCATCGCGAGCGCCGGCCGGATGATGAACGTCTCTCCCGTTCCTGCCCAGACCTGGCCGGGGTGCGACGGCGAGACCGCGAGCGCGCTGATCGAGGCCGCTTCCTGGTCGTCGAAGACCGGCTCCCAGGTGACCCCGCGGTCGCTCGTCTTCCAGATGCCTCCCGAGGCGGCCCCGAAGTAGATGACATCGGGGTTGCCCCACTCGCCCGCGGCGGCGCTCAGCCGGTTCCCGTCGGGACCGATGGTCCGCCACCGGAGACCGCCGAGCTGCGCCGGCTCGATGGGGACCGCCTGCGCGGCGGCGGACCCCGTCACGCCCAGCAGGAAGCCGGGAACCAGAAAGAGAGTAAGACAGGCGGAGAGTCGGTCCGGCATGCTGAGGTGGACGTTAGCAGTCCGCTAACCGTCTCCGAAGACGACACTCGAAGGTGAGCGGGGCCAATCGAGATCCCCCGGCAGGACTCGTTCTCCTGTTCCGCGCCAGCGCGGGAGAGCGCACGCGGGGGCCCGTCACGTCGCGCGTCGCGAATGAAGAGGGTGTGTTCAGAACGATGCCACCGCCTTTATCCTTTTCGGCAGCGCGAGCCATCGTCCGCACCACCCCGGGACGCCTGGCCGCAGGCCACCACGACCGTTCCCCCTTCGTCAGACCGAAAGAGAAGCCCGATGCGTAGTTCACCGGCAGGCCTCCGCAACACCCTGCTCATCGCGCGACGGCAGTTGGGGGCGATTCGCCACGACGGCTACGTCGTGTTCCTCCTGGGGCTCGTGATCGCCCTGGGTCTGGTCGCAGTGCTGGGCGCCCGGCATCACGCTGCGAACGAGTCCGAGCAGCGCACCCGGTACCAGGCAATGGTCGATCGGCAGTGGATGGAACAGCCCGAACGCCATCCGCACCGGGTCATCCACTATGGATTCCTGGTCTTTCGCGAACAGGCGCCGCTCGAGTTCTTCGATGCCGGAGTCAGCGATTTCGCGGGAACCTCGCTCTACCTGGAGGGCCATCGCCAGAACACGGCCAACTTTGGCGAGGCGCGCCATTCCACGGGTATGTCGCGCTTCGGACGCCTCACGCCGGCGAGCGTTCTCGCACTCCTGTTGCCGCTCCTGGTGGTTGTTGCCGGTTTTGCCGCGGTCAGCGGCGAGAGAGAAGGGGGAACGCTCAGCGTCCTCCTGACGCAGGGGGCGACGCCGGCGCAGATCCTCGCGGGCAAGGTTCTCGCCACGGGAGCCGTAGGGGCGCTGGCGACGCTTCCGGTCGCGCTGGCCGTCGCCGTCATCGCCGGGCCGGGCCTTGACGGCCCCGGCTCCGGTACGCGGCTGGGCGCCCTGGCCGCCATCTACGGCATCTATCTCACGGGCTGGGTGCTCCTGACGGTTCTGGTCTCTGCCGTCCGGACCTCTTCGCGGAGCGCACTGGCGCAGTTGCTCGCGCTTTGGGTGGTGATCTGCATCGCCGCTCCCCGCGTGGCAGCTTCCGTCGCCGACGTGCTGTATCCACTACCTTCGCGCGCCGAACTGACGGCTCAGGTCGAGCAGTCGCTGAACGAGGTCGGAGACAGCCACCGCCCGGACGACCCCTTCTTCGACTCGCTCCGGGAGGAGTACCTGGAGCGCTACCAGGTCGGCGCCGTCGAGGACCTCCCGGTGAACTGGAGGGGGGTGCTCAGCCGGGAATCGGAAGCACTCATCAGTCGGGTCCTCGAGGACCACCGGCAGGAGTTGGTAGAGGGCCATCTTCGCCAGAACGGGGTCATGTCCTGGTCGGGATTCCTCTCCCCCTATCTGGCGGCGCGCGACCTGTCGATGAGCATCGCCGGAAGCGGCCCGGAGGCGACGGAAGCATTCCTGGCCCAGGCCGAGGCGCACCGCTACGCGATCATTCAACGTCTCAACGAACTCCACATCCACGAGCTCTCGTCAGAGAACGACCGGGCGCAGCGGCTGTCGCGCGAACACTGGGGGGAATTCCCCGTCTTTGAGACCGAGCCGCCACCCCTCGGTGGAGTCCTCGCGAATCGCCCCGTCTCCCTGGCCGCGCTCGGGCTGTGGATCGGCTTGCCGCTTACCGGACTCGGGTTGGCGCGGAGACGGCTGGCGCTGATCGGAACGGACCGGTCGTCGTGAGAGCCGGGGCGCGGCTACTGGCGCTGGACCTGCGGCGGCTGACCCGGTCGGCCGGGACCGCGGCCGCGGTCATCCTCCTGCTCGTTCTGGGGATCCATGTGGCGTGGCGCGCCGGGCGGAACGCGGAAGCCGCCCGGTCTTCGTTAGCCGCGGCCGAGACCGCCTACGACGACCAGTTGGACTTTCTGCTCTCGGTCTATCCGCCGACCACCGACGCGGGAGAGGTGCTCTACTACGTGGCCTTTCCCGCCCCCCAGCCCCCGTTGCCGGTCTCGCCCCTGGCGAGGGGCCGGGCCGCGGTGGAGACCGAGAGCCTCCGGATCCGCCTCCTGGCGCTCGAAGGGCAGCTCTACGAGCACGAAACGGTGAATCCGCGTCTCGCCGCCGCGGGTTATCTGGACCTTGCCTTCCTCCTCATCGCGCTGCTTCCGCTCTTCATCATCGCGGTCAGCTACGACCTGATTTCCGGCGAACGGGAGGGCGGCACGTGGAACCTGGTCCGCCTTTTCGCACCCCCTCGGCGGCTCCTGGTCGCGAAGCTCGCATCCCGCGCGCTTCTCGTCGGCGCGGTCGCGGCGGTGGTGATGGCGGCCGGAGCGGTGATGGCGGGCATCGAGCTGGACGGTCGGGCCGGCTGGATGTTCGCGCTCGTCGCACTGCACACGGTTTTCTGGTTCGCCCTCTGCGTTGGCGTCGCGCTGGGACACCGGTCATCGACCGCCAACGCCATGATCCTTGCGGGAATCTGGGTCGTGCTGACGATTCTGGCTCCGGCGGCTCTGAGCCTCGCCAACGCGGTTCTTCACCCCGTGCCGGAAGCGCTGGAGCTGACGGTGCAACAGCGCCAGGGATACCACGAGGCCTGGGATCTCCCGCCCAGCGCGACGATGGAGTCGTTCTACCGGGATTACCCCCAATGGAGCGACCAGACCGTTCCCGAAGACGTGTTCACGTGGGGCTGGTACTACGCCATGAATCACCGGGGAGACCAGGCCGCCCGCGATACCTCCCGGGCCTACCGCGAGGTGCTGCGCCAGAGGGATGCGTGGGCCCGCAGGTGGTCCCTGTTCGCGCCACCCCTCGCTACCCAGCTCGCGCTGGACCGCCTCGCCGGGACCGACCTGGCGGCCCAACTCGACTACCAGGCCGCGGTGCGCCGATTTCACGAACGCCTCAAGGACCACTTCTTCCCCCACTTCTTTGCCGCGGCGCCGATTGAAGCCGTGGCCTGGGACGAGGTACCCGTCTTCGAGCCTGCGGCGCCCGCGGAAGGCGCGGCCCAGGCCGGGTTTCCGGCCGCGATTGCGCTGATCCTGGCTTCCGGGTTGGCTTTGGGCGTCGGGGCGCGGCGGGCCGGGACTTGACATCCTGTGGCAAGACCCACGCGGCGTTCGACGCGCGATGCATCCCGGCTTGAACAGCCTGTGGCAAAACCCGCGCTGCGTTCGACGTGCGATCCATCCCGGGTGAACCGCGCCCCCACCGGGAGAACTGGCGCTTTGCGGCGCTCATCGTTGCGTTTCGGCCGAAATACACCGGGTATTCCGGCCTCACGCGCCTTGTCAGCCGGACGCCCACCGGGAGAAACGCGCATGCGCGTGTCCTCCCGCCCACCCCGCCGGCATGAAATGCGGCACCCGCGTTTGAAGCCCTTGAAGCCGACGAGCGTGATTCCGTTCGCGGCCTGCGGCCGCGGCGCCGGCTGTTTCCGGAGCAGAGCGATAGCTCTGCG